>Ga0180434_10008922_pt1 | contig 10995 bp, 11 predicted proteins | sample SS_ome_7_FD_132453 | JGI IMG/M metagenome (GOLD analysis project Ga0180434, IMG submission 132453) | Hypersaline lake sediment archaeal communities from the Salton Sea, California, USA - SS_1_D_2 metaG | ecosystem: Environmental > Aquatic > Non-marine Saline and Alkaline > Hypersaline >... | reverse complement strand
TCGAGGTACGCCCAGTCGCCGGCCTCCAGGCGTTTCGGGTCGATGGAGCCGCGAAGGATGACCGGCCGGCCGGCGCACCGCGACTGGACGAGGCCGAAGTCGGCCCTGTAATCGCAGGCCACCAGGCCGCTCTCGGCCTCCAGGAGGAAATCGATCAGGAGCGAGATGTCGCCGCCCATGATGACCGCGGGCGGCGGGGTGTCGAACCGCGCTCGCACCATCCGGATGACCCGCCGGTTGTACGGCACCACGTAGGCGCTGAAGATGGGCGGGTCGATGAGGGGAATCGTCCCCCACGACTCGTACAAGTAGATGCCGGCGCCGGCGCGGGAGAGCCGCTCCGCCTGCTCCATCGCCAGGGCCGTCGTGCGGTCCATGAGGGCGTGGGCGGCCTCGGGCCGATGGACGATATCCATGATGAAATCATCATAACTGCGAAGCTCGACCGCCTGGGAGAACGGCCCGCCCATGCAGCCATAGACCCACACCTCCTCGCCGACGGCGCGGGCGACCCGCTCCGAGGCCTCCGTGATGAGGCCGAGGCGGTTCTGCGGCCCCGGCCGGGGTATCGGTAGGGCCTCGGCGTCGGGCGGCTCGGGTCCCGCCAGCGGATGCGTCACGATCCCCGGAATGCCGGACGAGGCGCCGTGATACTTCAGCCGGCACCCCATCGCCTCCGCCTCGACGTTGTAGATGTCGATGCCCACGGTCACCAGGTCGTGGGCGTAGGCGCGGTAGCCGGCCAGAGCGGCCTCGGCCATGAGGCCGGCGTCGCGGCTGACCTCGGAGGGCCCCCGGCCGAGCAGCGCGGGGCCGTGCTCGTAGATGGAGGGGACGAACGGCCGGCGGTCGGTCATCCGGCCGGCGAGCGCCGCCTCCAGCCGTTCAATCGGCTTCATGGAACCTCCGGCCCAGCGGCGCCCCATCACGCCAGAATCCAGAGCATCGCGGCCAGGCACGCCAGGCAGATCGCCAGCGTCACCAGGAACCCGACCCAGGACTGGCGGGAGGGCTTGACCAGGAACAACCCGCCCGCGGTCAGGAGGCGGTCGGCCGGCGGGACGGCCTCCTCCAGCGGCCGCTCGAGCCGCGCCTCCTGCCCCACGGGCGTGTAGATGCGCGCGAAGAACCGCTCCACCCGCTCGGTGTCCGGAGGCCGCGAGAGCAGACTGCCGAGAACGCCGAACAGGACGCCCGTCGCGATCGGCAGCCCAAACGTCAGTCCCATCGGCGGCGGGGCCATGAGCCCCATCTTCACGGCGATCCGCACGCCCAGAAAGACCGCACTGGCCGACAGGACGCTGGCGAAGACCCCCGCCTGGTTCATCCGCCGCCACAGGATCCCCATGGCCGTCGAGATGCCCACCAGCGCCAGGATGTTAAAGTACCCCAGGACCATCGCCACCAGATCGTTCCGCATGAGGACGGCGAAGGCGAGCGAGACCAGGATAATGACCACGCCCATCCCCCGCGTGAAGCGGTACCGCTGGTGGTCGGTCGCCTGGGGGTTGACGTACTCGGCGTACAGGCTCTGGGTGAACAGGCCCGCCACGGTCACCTGGACGGCATCGCCGGAGGACATGGAGGCAGCCATGACGCAGGCGAGCATCAGCCCCTGGAGCACGGGATGCAGCAGGTGCCGGATGCAGTCGCCGAACGCCGCGTCTGGCACGACGACCGTGTCGGTCTGGATGAGGTAGGCCAGCCAGGCCAGGCCCAGGATGCTCCAGCCGATGGTGCAGATGCGCTTCAAGAGGTTGCCGCCCGCGAACCCCATCCGCCCTTCCCACTCGGTCCGGCCGGCCGAGGTCACAGTCATCAGGTGCGGAAGAGCGAGGGCCGTCAGCGGCGCGTTGATGCACAGGACGATGACGGCCGCCAGGTCGAACTGCTCGGGGTGGAAGAGGCGGACGTAGTCGGCGTCGGCCTCCCGGAGCGTGGCGCACATCCCGTCCAGGCCGCCCACTTCCTCCATCTGCAGCACCAGCGGGATGGCCAGGAACGACAACGCGATGATCATCAGGCCCTGGACCATGTCGGTCCGGATGGCCGCCACGATCCCGCCCCAGTACCCGTACAGGACGAAGACGGCCGTGGTCACGACGAGGATGCCGAAGAACCACCAGTCCACGGCCTGGGCTTCGTCCGGCATGGCGGCCGGGCCCATCATCCCTTGGACGGTGCGGGTGGTGGCGAGCAGCACGCCGCCGAAGAAGACCGTCATCCCGACGCTTGCCACCACCGTATACAGGACGGCGGCGGCCCGGCCGAACCGCTCGCGGAAGTAGTCGGCCAAGGTCAGGTACCGCATCCGCCGGACCACCGGTGCGATGAGCCAGTAGAACGGCGTGCCGAACATCCACATCCACGAGACCCAGATGCCCGCCCCGCCCGCCGTCATCGTCTTGCTGATCGTCCCCGTGGTGTCGGTGGGGTTCGTGCCCGCCCCGAAGGCGTGCATCACCATCATGGCCGCGCCGAAACGCCGCACACCCAGCAGGTAGCCCTCGGAGTCGCCGGCCTGGCGTTTGCTCCACCACCCCAGCAACAGCATCCCCGCGAAGTACACCGCCAGGACCACCCAGATGGCATAGTGGAGCCCGAGGAGCATGGAGCAATCCTAACGGAAGCCGCGAGCCGCAGGCTGCAAGCCACAAGCCTCAAGCGACAAGCCCCAAGCCACGGCAACGACGCGCCTACAACTTTGGCTCTCGGCTCGAAGCCCGGGAAGAACTCGAGGCGGGTCGGAGATTTACCCGCCGGAGGCGAGCCCGCCGCGCGGGAAGCGGTTTGCCCCTGACGTCAGGCGCTCTCCGGCACGTCGAACGGCGGCCGGGGCGGCCGGCGGAGCATCTCCTTCGCCTTGGCCGGCGCCTCTACGAACGTCTCCGCCTTCGGGTCGAACTTCAGGGCGAGGCCGATGCGCATCTTCCACCTCGACAGGTCCATCTTCTGGTTCTTCTCCAGGTGATGGTTGATCCGGTCGAGTTGCTCGTTGGCGTAATCGTCCTCGAACGGCTCCTTCACCTCGGACCAGGTCCGCTCCTCGCCGAGCCGCCACGAGATGGCCCCCAGGTGGCAGATGCCGGAGGAGAGCCGCCCCTCCTCGTAGGGGGCGTTCAGGTCGCTCTTCTTTCGGCTTCGGCAGGCGGCGATGAAGTTGCCGAAGTGCCCGCCGCCCGGGCCCAACCTACCCTTGACGCCGGGCAGTGTCTCCACGTCGCTGCCCTCGGCCGGCCGGAACTTGTGTCCGTCGATGACCTTGCCCTTCTCGTAAACGTAGTCGTTGGTCACGCGGCGCGTCTTGTTGCTGACGAGGTTGCAGTTCTCGAAGAACAGCAGCCGGTCGCCGTAGCGGAACACCGTCAGTTGAACGTTGGGCGTCTGGCCCTGGTCGTTCCACTTGATGCGGCCGCCCACGGACATGACGTACGTGGGCCAGGTGGCGTCGGCCAGCGCCCACCGGGCGCGGTCCATCTGGTGGACCCCCTGGTTCCCGATCTCGCCGTTCCCGAAATCCCAGAACCAGTGCCAGTTGTAGTGGACCAGGTTCTCGTGGTACTTCTGCATGGGCGCGGGGCCCACCCACAGGTCCCAGTCGAGCCACTCGGGCGGGTCCTTCGGCTTCTTGTGCCCGATGCCGCCGCGAGGCTTCGACGCGATGCCGTGGCTCACCAGCAGTTTCCCCAGTTTCCCGGACCGTGTGATTTCGGCCATTCTGGCCCAGCGCCCGTCGGAGCGCGACTGCATCCCCACCTGCACGATGCGGTCGGACTTCGCCACAAGGGCCGTGCACACGCGGCCCTCGTGCACCCGGTGCGTCGCGGGCTTCTCCACGTACATGTCCTTGCCCGCCTGGACCGCCCAGATCGTCTGGAGCGTGTGCCAGTGGTTGCACGTGGCGCACGAGAGGGCGTCCACGTGCTTGTCGTCGATGGCCTTGCGGACGTCGCGGAGGGGCTTGGCCTTTCGGCCCTGCTTCTTCTCGGCCCGCTTGGCGCCGCCGCCGGCCCGGCGGTCGTCGGGGTCAACGCAGTAGATGACCTCCACGTCCTTCATGCCGGCGAAGGCGTTGATGTGGCCCCCGCCCCGGCCGCCGCAGCCGGTGACGGCCATGCGGATGGTCTCGTTCGCCCCGAGCACGCGATGCCCGGCGTGGCTGACGGCGAACGTCGCCCCCGCCGCAGCGAGGGAGCGCTTCATGAAACTCCGGCGGCTGATACGTGCCATGGCGATCCTCCTCCCATGCCCCTTCGCGCGAAACGTCCTCGACCCACATTTCGCGCGGCGGGTCTTCGAACCCGCCGCGTCAAAAACCGCATCGCTTCCATCCGCGGCCCACGCTTCCCTTGTACACGTCCGAGAGGGGCGAGGCAAAAAAGTTTCCACGTCCCGGCGCGGCAAGAGGGACGGGGGAGATGCCCGCGCGAAACCGCTCATGTTCGCCCGGGCCGCACTGAAGGTTCGGTCGGCGCCTCGCCGCGGAGCGATTGCGGTTGCAGATTGACGACGCCAGCGCCCGCCCAGAGCGTCACCGGATGCTCTCCGCTCGCGCCAGCCCGGGTTCGCCCGGCTTCGCCGTGGCGACGCCCGGCGCCTCTGACCCCCACCTTTGGGACGATACTAAAAAAATCCTTGCACCGAGTTCGTTTTGTGCTATAATTCACGAAGTTGTGAATCTTTACGCAACCGGACCACAAAAGCGTTGCTTTTTTGTCCGGTATCAGACAAACTTCCGGAAACTTCGTTTGCGAGGCCACAAGCCGAACGTGCAGGGAGAAACGCATTGAGCGCGGTTTCACCGGACATGGCCGTCTGCACCCTCCGGCGGGGGCTGTTGTACCTGCGCGCTCTGGATGCCATGAACAAGCGGGATCCGGAGGTGGTCTCGTCAGAAGAGTTGGCCGGCTTCCTCTGCCTGAGCGACACCACGGTTCGGCGGGATCTGTCGGCCTTCGGGCGATTGGGAACCCGCGGCCTCGGGTACCGCGTCGGCGAGTTACGGACGCGTCTTCTGGAGGTGGCGAGCCCGAAGGAGATCGTCTTCGGCACCGTGGTGGGTGTGGGCCGGCTGGGCCAGGCGCTGCTGCGGAGCGAGGGCCTGCTCCGGGTGCCGGGCCTGGTGATCCGGGTGGCCTTCGACAGCGACGTGCAGAAGATCGGGTCGGTCGTCGGCAACGTGCGGGTACTGGATGCCTCGCAGATGGCCGAGACCGTCCGGCGCGAGCGGATCGCGGTGGCCCTGGTGACGGTTCCGGCCGAGGCGGCGCAGGAGGCCGTGGACCGTCTGGCGGAGGGAGGCGTCTCGGCGGTGCTGAACTTCGCCTCGGCTCGCGTGACGGCCCCGGCGTCCGTGCTGGTCTCGAACATGGACATCTTCCTGGAACTGGAGAGCCTGCTGCTGTCGCTGGCGTCGAAGAGGCGCAGCAGGCCGCAGGAGGCGGATGCCGAGTCCCCTGGTTCATCGGCATAGTGGTTTGTGACTTTTTATTTTGTGTCTTGAGCAGTAGAACAGGAGAACAGGTGACCGCAGACGAGCGAGCAGCCCTTAGAGGAGCTGTCTTTGTCTGTTCGCCGTCCTGTCTGTTTCTCCTGCTCACCTGTTCACCTGCTCGCCTGCTCCGTGCTGCGTGACACAAAATCAGTTGTCGCGCAGCACGAGGGTCGTCCCGCGGGTCCCCGTCCGGCCCGAGGAGAAAGGCGACGGCATGGAAGCGGTCAAGAAGGCGCATCCTGTCAGCCGATACGCGGCCGCCGCGATTGCGCTCTTCGGTTTATGGATTCTCCTGACATCCACGGTGTTCGATGAGTACCTTTTCGGCGGCGCCGCCCCCGGTTCCGCGTGGCAGGAGGTAGCGGCCGGCGTGGTGGTGTCGCTGCTTCTTGCCTTCTGGGCGCGCCGGTACCTGCCGGTGATGGGCCTCTCGATGTTCTCGCCCAAACGGTGGCTGGTCCTGTCGCTGTACGTTCCCGTGTTCTTCTACGCGTGCGTGAAGGCCAATCTCGACGTGGCGTACCGGGCGGTGCATCCGAAGATGCCGATCCACCCGGGCGTCGTCGCCATCCGGACGACGCTCAAGTCCGACGTCGCCAAACTGATGCTGGCGAACTCGATTACCCTGACGCCCGGCACGCTGACGGTGGACGTCTCCGGCGACACCCTGTGCATCCACTGGAGCAACGTCAAGAGCACGGACGTGGACGAGGCCAGCCGCCTCATCGGCGGCCGGTTCGAGAAATACCTGAAGGCGATTGCGGAATGAACCCCGCGCTGCTCATAGTCCTGTTCGGCATCGGGGTCGGCGGGATGATCCTGTGCCTGCTCCGGGCCGCCAGGGGGCCGACGACGTCCGACCGGATCGTCGGCGTGGACGCCATGGTGACCATCACGACGGCGCTGCTCGTGCTGCTGGGGTTGATGCTCAAGCGGCGCATTTACCTGGACGTGTCGCTCGTGTACGCGGTGCTGGCGTTCGTGGGTGTGCTCGTGATCGCGCGGTACCTGGAGCGAGGGCTATGACGGCCGCGATTGTCGGCGGCATCCTGATGAGCATCGGCGCCGTGTTCCTGCTGCTCGGCGGGCTGGGGATCTTTCGATTCCCGGACGTGTACAACCGCCTCCAGGCGGGGACGAAGTGCACGACGCTCGGGGCCGTGTTCACCATCGTCGGTGTGGGCGTCGCGGAACCGGCCTGGATCTTCAAGGCGGTGCTCGTGGCCGTCTTCATCCTGCTGACGAACCCCATCAGCGCCCACGCCCTGGCCCGGGCCAGCCGAAAGAGCGGCGTCGCGCTCTGGGAGAAGAGCCTGGTAGACGTGCAGCAGGCGCCGGAAGGCGCCGAGGAGGCCGGCGCCGAGGCCGCCGACGAGCCTGTCGAAGAGACCGCCGAAGAAACCGGCGGGGCGGAGGAGCCATCGTGACCCTCCTGGAAGCCATCCTCATCGCGATCATGATGGCGGCGGCCGTGGCGGCGAGCGTCTTCAAGGACCTGATCAGCGCGGTCATCGCCTGCGCCGCCGTCAGCCTGATCGCGTCGATCCTCTTTTATCTGCTGGACGCGCCCGACGTGGCGATGGCCGAGGCCGCCATCGGCGCCGGGCTGACGACGGCCATCTTCGTCCTGGCCGTCCGCAAGACCGAAAGGTACGAACGATGAGACGCGCCGCCGCGCTTGTCCTCCTTGCCGTGCTGGCGACGGGGCTGGCGTGTGCGCTGTCGGCGATTCCGTTCGGCCGGGACAAGATCGACGTGGCCAACCACTACATCCGGGAGGGCGTCGAGGAGACCGGGGCTGCGAACCTCGTGACGAGTGTCGTGGTGAACTACCGGGGGCTGGATACCCTGGGCGAGGTGACGGTCCTGTTCGTCGGCGCGCTCGGGGTGGGCGTCATGGTGTATGGGCGGCCGGCGCACGGGGGAGGAAACCGGGAGAAGGCCAGCCTCATCGTCACGACTGGCTCGCGGGTGCTCTTTCCGCTGATTCTGCTGTTCGGAATATACGTGTTCCTGCATGGCCATCTGACGCCCGGCGGGGGGTTCCAGGGTGGGGCCGTGATCGCCTCCGCGTTCCTGCTGCTGTATCTGGCGCGGCCGGGGCGGACCCTCAGCCGGGCGAAACTCGGGACCGCCGAGGCCGCCGGCGGACTCGTGTTTGTCCTAGTGGGCGTGCTGGGGCTCTTCGCGACCGGCTATTTCCTTCAGGACTTTCTACCGAAGGGGCGGCCGGGCGTGCTGCTGAGCGGCGGCGTCATCCCCCTTATCTATGTAGCCATCGGCGTGAAGGTGGGTTCGGAACTCGCACGAATCATCGGCGACTTGATCGAAACGGAATGACCCCGTGGATGCACTGAACCACGTCATGTATTACGTCGGCGCCTCGGCCCTGCTCCTGGTCGGGTTCTACATGGTGCTCGTCAAGACCAACCTGATCAAGATCATGTTGGGCATCAGTTTCCTGGACACGGGCACGCACGTGCTGCTGGTGGCCATCGGGTACGTTCGCGGCCGGACGGCGCCCATTCTGTCGGAATCGCTGCGGCGGTCCGTGGAGGTCGGCGTCGCGAAGGTGGTCGATCCCGTACCCCAGGCGTTGGTGCTGACGGCGATCGTGATTGGCGTGGGCGTGCTGGCCCTCGGGCTCTCGATCGTCGTCCAGGTGTACCGGCACTACGGGACGCTGGACAGCCGGGCGGTGAGGGGGTTGAAATGGTAGCGGCGCCCCTCCTTATTGCGGCTCCTCTTGCGGCGGCGTTCGCGGTGCCCCTGCTGCGCCTGGTGGCGGGGAGGGTGGTCCGGTTCGTCCCGCCGCTGGCCCTGTTGGCGAACCTGGTGCTCGGGTGCACCCTGATTCCGCAGGCGCTGCGGGAGCCCATCGTGGTGTCCATCGGGGGCTGGCGGCCGCCGTTCTGCATCAACCTGGTGGCCGGCCCCGTGGGGGTTCTTCTTGCGGTGCTGATTGCCCTGGTCGGCTTCCTTGTATCCGTTTACGCCGTCGCGTACATCCGCAAGGAGCCGTCCGACCGGTATCACATGCTCTTCCTGCTGCTGCTGACGGGCGCGACGGGGACGGTGCTGACGGGCGACATCTTCAACCTGTTCGTGTTCTTCGAGATCCTGTGCATCGCCTCCTACGTGCTGACGGCGTACGACCGGGACCGGGCGGGGACGGAGGCCGGCTTCAAGTACCTCGTTCAGGGGACGGTGGGTTCGACGCTGATTCTGATTGCCATCGCGCTGGTGTACGGCCTGTTCGGCACGCTGAACATGGCGGACATTGCCGGCCGGATTTCCACGGTGGATTCGCCTGCGCTGTTCGTGGCGGCGGCGTTGTTCGTCGCGGGGTTCGGCGTGGAAGCGGCCATCTTCCCGCTGAACGCTTGGCTGCCGGACGCCCACTCGTCGGCCCCGTCCTCCATCAGCGCCATCCTGTCGGGCATTGCCATCAAGGCGGGCGTGTATGCCATCGCGAGAACGACCTATACGCTGTTCAACGCGCCGGGACTGTTCGGGCTGCTTGCGGTGGTCGGCGTCCTGACGCTGGTTGTCGGGGAGGTGTCGGCGTATCGGCAGCGGGAGGACGTGAAGCGGATGCTGGCGTACTCGAGCATCGGCCACATCGGGCTGATCGTGTTCGCGTTCGGCCTGGCGACGTCGGCGGGGCTCTTCGGAGCGTTCTTCCAGGTGGTCAGCCACGCCCTCGCCAAGGCGCTGCTGTTCCTGGCGGTCGGGTACATGATTGTCAAGGCGGGGTCGAAGCGGCTGTCGTCGCTGGCGGGCCTTGGCCGGGACATGCCCGTGATGGGCGTGGCGTTTGCGGTGGCCGTCTTCTCCCTCATCGGCCTGCCGCCGTTTGCCGGGTTCATGAGCAAACTCTCCATCGTCTACGCGGCGGTGGCGACGGAGCGCGGCGTGATGATCGCGCTGGTGGCGATCGTGCTGGCGGCCACGGTGGTCTAGGCCTGGTACTTCTTCCGATTGATTCAGACGCTCTTCTTCCGCAAGAGCAGCCGGCCGCGGCCCGGGCCGGAAGCGCCGGCCGCGGCGCTGGCGCCGGTCGTAGTGCTGGGGATCCTGATTGTGGTTATCGGCGTATTTCCGCAGGTCGTGACGCCGGTGCTCCGCGGCGCGGCGGACGAGTTGTTCCAGCGGGCGGAGTACATTCAGTTTGTCCTGGGGAGGCCGTAGGTGGAAATTGCCGTCCTGCTCTCGGTGGCGTTTGCCGGGCCGCTGCTGGTGTACGCGGCGGGCCGAGTCTCCGGGCGTGCGCGGAACGTCCTGGCGGTGCTGGCGGCCCTTGCGCCGGTGGTGTGGGTGGCGATGCTCTACGGCCGCAGCCTGCGGGTGGAGTACTACAGTCTGCCCATCCTGGACGCGACGCTGACGCTGCGGTCGGATCCGCTGGCGTGGTTCTTTGCGATGGCGGTTGCCGCGGTCGGCCTGTTGGCCATCGTCTTCTCGCTGGAGTACATGAAGGGCCGCGAGCGGCTGGGCTTCTATTACGCCGCCATGCTCCTGGTGAACGCATCGATGCTGGGCATCGTGCTGAGCGGCGACCTGATCTCGCTGTACGTGTTCTGGGAGATCATGAGTTGGAGCACGTACCTGGTCATCAGTTACCGCGGCGGGCGGGCGGTGGCGGCGGGCCTGAAGTATATCGTCATGTCGATGGCCGGCTCGTGCGCGATGCTGCTGGCCATCGCGAGCCTGTTCGCCCGTTACCAGACGGTCGAGATCGGCGCGCTGGCCGAGGCGATGCAGGGCGCCTCGGCGGGCTATGCCCTGTTCATCCTGCTGATGTTCGCAATCGGGTTCGGCATCAAGAATGCCGTCATGCCGCTGCACACCTGGCTGCCGGACGCACACAGCGAGGCGGTGTCGCCGTTCTCGGCGGTGCTGTCCGGCATCCTGGTCCGTATGGGCATGTATGGATTTGTGTTGTTCATGTACGGGATGCTCGGGCTGACCGTGTTGGAGCGTTTCGGGTCGGGCCTCCTCGGGTTCGGGTATCTCTTTGCGTGGATTGGCGCGCTGACCATCGTTATTCCGACGTTCACGGCCCTGCTTCAGGACGATTCGAAGAGGCTGCTGGCGTGGCACGGGATCGGGCAGGGGGGGTACATGATTCTGGGCATCGCGGTGGCGACGCCGCTCGGCATCGCGGGCGGCATCTTCCATACGCTCAATCACTGCATCTACATCGCCCTGTTGTTCATGGTGGCCGGGGCCATTGAGTATCGGACCGGCGGCGTGCGCGACCTGAACCAGTTGGGCGGACTCGCCAAGCGGATGCCGATTACCTTCGTGGGCGGCTTGGCCGGCATCTGCGGACTGATCGGTGTTCCCCTGACGAACGGGTTCGTCAGCAAGTGGCTCATCTACAAGACGCTGATTGCGGAGGGGTATCCGTTTCTGGCGTTCGCGGCCCTCATGGGTACGTGGGGGACGATCCTGTCCGTCTTCAAGTTCCAGCATAATATCTTTTTGGGCCAGTTGCC
>Ga0180434_10008921_pt1 | contig 10995 bp, 7 predicted proteins | sample SS_ome_7_FD_132453 | JGI IMG/M metagenome (GOLD analysis project Ga0180434, IMG submission 132453) | Hypersaline lake sediment archaeal communities from the Salton Sea, California, USA - SS_1_D_2 metaG | ecosystem: Environmental > Aquatic > Non-marine Saline and Alkaline > Hypersaline > Sediment... | reverse complement strand
CGGTCCGTTCATGCCAGGGATGACGGCACAACCTGGATTGGTACGGAGCAGGGCGCCGCATTGCTTTCACAGGGAACCTGGGTGATCTACGCGTCCGACGGTCCGGCGGGTAACTACGTTCAGGACTTGGAGATTGACGACCAGGGAAGGGTCTGGTGTGCCACGGGGACCAGGGGGGGAGCGGTTACCGGCGCAAACATCGGCATAATGAGATACGACGGTTTCGAGTGGGAATCCATAGCGAAAGACCCCCTGGCAGGAAACGATGTCTACTGCATTGATGTGAGCCCGGCGGATGGGACGGTCTACCTGGGCTTCTGGGTTTCCGGACTGATGAGATACAATCCCGGTTCCGATACTTGGGACATCCTCAATTCAATACTTGAAAGTAACTTCGTTTCCGAGTTGTATGCCGACCATGAGGGAAGGCTCTTTTTCGCAGAGTATCTGTCGGGGATGGGTGTCTTGTGTCCGGATGGCAGTTCCCTGCATTATTCATTTGATGATGATTTCCCATGCGTTGAAACCAAGTGTGTTACCGCTATCGGACCGGGTCCCAACGGCCCCATGATAGGCAGCTATCTCAGTCCGAGCCAGGGGTGTCTGGACGCGGTTGTGGAGCTCGATATCGGCCCCGCTTGCGCCGACAAGGACGATGATAACTGCAGGGCATGGACCTCGGTCCAGGGCTACGCATCGGGCAATGCCTATGACTTCGAAACAGATTTATATGGTGTTTCCTGGATGGCCGGTTCCGGTGGATTGAGCTGCTTCGAGGATGGATGGCGCAAGGTGAATACCACCCTCGGCGATGTATGGGATGTGGAGGTTGACCGGTTCGGTGACAAGTGGGTGGCTACTGCGGAAGGCCTCTATGTGCTCAAAGGCTACGGCACCAGGTGGTCGGATTTCTCCCAGACCTATGAGAAATACGATGCCTCCAACAGTCCGATGGACGGCTCGCCTGTAAAGGCGCTTTCCTTTGATGCCGATGGGGCACTATGGATAGGCACCGGTGGGGGAGGGATCTTCAAGCTCACAGTGTCCCGCGATGAGCCGGTAAGGCAGTGGGTTGATGTGTTCCCCAATCCTTACTACTCCTGGAAGGACAGTGACGGCGAAGGGATAAGATTTCTTGGCTTCAGACCGGGCAGCATGATCAGTATCTTCACGGTTGCCGGGGATCTGGTGGACGAAATCGACCCCGCGGAGCCCTGGTATGGCAGGAACACGGACGGTGAGGACCTGGTGTCCGGCGTCTATGTCTATCACGCACATGCAGAGAACGGGCAAGAGTTTGTGGGTAAACTCGTAATAGTAAGGTGAGAAATCGTGAAAATCGAATCCAAACGTATTCTTCTTACCGGGGAGCCGGCTTCATAGGGAGCCAGCTCGCCAAACGTCTTGTCGAGAAGAACCGGATAGTAATATTCGACAATCTTCACCGGGACGCGCTCAAGTACACCGACCTTGAATCCAACCCGGATGTCACCCTGATAAAGGGAAGTGTGCTTGATAAGGCCGGCCTGCTTGAAGCCGCCTCAGGCTGTGACGTGGTTATTCATCTTGCCGCCATAGCCGGTGTGGATACGGTTATGGGGATGCCGACCCAGACCATCAAGATCAACCTGCTGGGCACAATGAACGCCCTGGATGCGGCAGTTGAGGCGGGTGTCAAGAGATTCGTCGACTTCTCCACCAGCGAGGTCTTCGGAAGCCACGTCTACATGGCGGAGGAGCATAACGCGACCGCGCTGGGTGTCGTGGGGGAGTCACGCTGGACATACGCCGTCTCCAAGCTGGCGGCGGAGCACCTTACCCACTCCTACCACAAGGAATACGGGCTATCGACCGTGACCATAAGGCCCTTCAATGTCTATGGTCCCCAGCAGGTCGGTATAGGAGCGATACACACGTTCGTAGAGGACGCCCTGCGCGGAAGAGACCTGGTGATCCACGGCGACGGCAACCAGATAAGGGCTTGGTGCTTCGTGGACGATATGGTGGATGGTACAATACTATGTCTGGAGAAGGACGAGGCAGTCGGTCACGTGTTCAATATTGGTAATCCGCGCGCAACAGTGACCGTTGCAAACCTCGCTCATCTGGTGAAGCGACTTGCCAAATCCGATTCCAATGTGGTGTTCGGCTATAAGGACTATGCGGATATCGAACTCAGAATCCCGAGTATCAAGAAGGCCCAGAATATGCTTGGATTCTGGCCCAAGGTCGATCTCGAAGAGGGTTTGCTGAGAACGATAGAGTGGTACAGGGAGCGAATGGATGATCAGGCTGACCAAACCTGAGTTGTCCGGTGTGCTGGAAAGGGTGGGTGAGCTGCTGGACACCGGGTTTCTTGTTCAGGGAAGGAAAGTACGGGAATTCGAAACGGCGGTTGCTCGGTATGTGGGCCGCAGGCACGCGATGGCTGTTAACTCCGGGACAGCCGCGATTCAATGCGCGGTGATGGGGATGGGCATTGGCCCTGGTGATGAGGTGGCTTTGCCCGATTTCACGTTTCCCGCTACAGCCAATGCAGTAGTGCTGGCCGGGGCACGCCCCGTTCTGGTGGACATAGACCCGGCGACCTTCAATATGCACCCGCCTGCGCTGGCTGAAAGGCTTACCTCCGACACACGCGCGGTGATGCCGGTCGATCTCTTCGGACTTGCCGCGGATCTGGGTGCCATTGAAGAGATCTGCAGGAGCAGGGACCTACTGCTGATCGAGGATTCCGCCTGTGCTCTGGGTGCTATGCACCGTGGAGGCAGGTGTGGCGCCTTCGGTAATGCCTCGGCATTGAGTTTTCACCCTCGCAAGGTACTGACGACCGGTGAGGGCGGTATGGTTCTTACCGATAGCGATGAGGTGGCCGGCCGGGTAAGCGAGCTTCGCAACCACGGAATCAGAGTAACGGATGGCAGACCGGAATTCGTCACGGCGGGCTACAACTTCCGCATGAACGAGATCGAGGCGGCCCTCGGTCTCGCCCAGATGGAACACCTGGACCGGTTGATCGGACAGCGAAGGAAGATTGCCGGCTGCTATGGACGGTTGCTCGCGGGTGTGGACGGGGTGGTGTGTCCAAGAGAGCCCGAAGCATACTTCCATACCTATCAGTCCTACGTAGTCATGACCGGGGACCAAATAGACAGGGACCTCCTGATCAACAAGCTGCGGGAGCGGGGGGTTGAGAGCGGCATCGGCACCTATGCGCTTCACATTCAGCCCTACTACAGGAATCTGCTGGGACACAGGCCCGGCGACTTCCCCCACTCTTTCCGTGCGCTGAAGCAGTCTCTCTCCTTGCCTATGTACCCATCTATGACTGAGGACGAAGTTGCGCAGGTGGTGGAGGCTCTGGAGGACAGTATACCGCGGACTTCGGCGGGGACGTAGCATATGGAAGTCGTGCCTATAGAGGGTTTGGACGCCGAGTGGGACCGCTTGGTTTGGGAAAGCCCGGCAGGTACGATTTTCCACACGCTCAGGTTCCTGGGGTATCATCCGGCTTCAAGATATGAATTCACGAATTTGGCCATAAGCCAAGAAGGCCGGCTTGTATGCGTGATCCCCGGAGGTTTCGCTGATGCGGATGGGCGGCTATACTACCGTAGCCCGGTCGGAGCTTCTTTCGGAGGCCCGGTCTTCGCCGGCGACCTTGGTCTCAGAGGCGAACTGGAAGCCCTGGAAGCTCTTGAGAGGTTTCTAAGACAGTCAGGTTGCTCGGGGGCGGATATGGTATTGCCCCCATCATGCTATTCGCTGTCCGGCGGCTTTGATCTGGGGTTTGCCATGCTTGCTTCGAATTACAGGCTGGTATCGAGGGAGGCTACGGCGGTGGTGCCTCTGGAGACCTTGCATACGGGTGGGCTCGCGCCGTCGCTCAGGCGTAACATCCGCAAGGCGGACGCCTCGGGCCTCGAGGTGGAGCCGGGCGGAGACGTCGATGGCTTCTTCGATGTGCTCGAAGCCGGCCTGGCGGCCAAAGGCGCCGCCCCGACCCACACGGCCCCGGAGCTCAAACACCTTATGGGACTCTTTCCTGACAGGATGGTGCTATTTGAGGGGAGAATCGAGAAGCGCATGGTGGGAGGCTGTCTTTGCTTCATTTGCAATGATAGGACCGCTCTGACTTTCTATATCTGTGACGATCCTGAATCAAGGCAACACAGGGTAGTCGAAGGCGTGCTCTATAATTGCATTATGTGGCTGAAGGAACACGGATACGCATATCTGGATCTTGGTACCATATCGATCGACGGCCGGGTAAACTGGGGCCTGGCTCGATTCAAGGCCAAGTTCACGGCACGGATTCAGGTGAGGGAGAGATACGTTCTTGAGTTTGAGGAGGGGACGTGATAATAGACGGCCATATTCACGCGGGTTATTGGAGTCCGCAAATGTTCCTGGGGCGGGGAGCATCGTTCGAGACCATGGAAAGATGTCTTTCCGAATGCGGCATTGACGGGGCGATTCTCACCTCGACCGATCAGAGAGACAACGAAGCCGTGGCCGCCTTCATAGCCTCGAGCTCGGGAAAGAAATACTGGTTTTTCCCCTGGGTGAACCCTTCAGTGGAGGGTGATCTGGCCTACCTGCGTAAGAACCGCGCCGTGGTGCACGGCATAAAGCTCCATCCCTCGTGTGATAAGGTCAGGATAACGGACGCCAGGGTGGAGCCCTTTCTGCGCTTTGCGGGCGATGAGGGCGTTGCCGTGATGGTGCACTGCGGAAGGTGGCAAGAGATGAGCAGCTACAGGTTTGCCCTGGAGGCTGCCGCAAAGCATCCTGAAACCCTGTTCGTCCTGTCCCACATGGGTGGAGATACGCCGGAATATGAAATGGGGACAATCCGCGGCATAATCGAAGCGGAGCTCGACAACGTTCTCCTGGGTATTGAAGGTGTGCGGGAATACTGGGCTGTCCAGGAGGCGGTGGACCGGCTGGGGGCCGAGAAGGTTCTCTTCGGAAGCGACTTTCCGCTGGGGCATCCGAGGATGTACATGGGGTTGGTGGAGGCCCTAACGCTTACGCCCGGGCAGAAGCAACTCATACTCGGAGGCAACGCGCTCAGGCTGGTCGGCGAGGTTGGGTAGGTGCTCAGAATACTCCATCTTTGCGATCAGAACTGGGTGGGAGCGGCGTCAACATTCGTCAAGTACCATAACAAGATGGGAAACTACGCCAGAATGGTCACCATGGCTTCTTGTGCCAACCGCTTCGAGGAGGACATTTGTATCAATGTCCCCTTCTACAAAGGAAGCAGCCTGGATATGGCCTTGAAACGCTTGGTCAGCCTCCTTCATTCTAACGCACCGAAAACCGAGACCCTGGGTGGTACAAGGACCTGGAAACCGAGAAGCGGCTTCGAGCGCCTACTGTTCACGCTCAGAGACGCGCTCTGGGCTCCGAAGGTCTATTCGGCAATCGAGCGCTATGATCTTCTGAGTTTCGACATATACCACCTGGAGAGCGGAAGCGGTTTTTTCCGCGACAGCAGGATAGTTAAGAAGCTCAAAGCCATGGGTAAGAAAATAGTGTGCTATTATTTGGGAACCGACCTGAGGGACAGGGGTGTGATACCCGAGATCGACCTCCTCAGCGACCTTAACATAACCACCGAGTTTGACCATCTTAAGCTTCGTGAAGACCTCAGGTTCAGCTTCCTTCCATTTGAAGTGGACGCGTTTTCGATGAGAGAGAAAGAGAATGAGAACCTCAGGATCTGTCACGCCCCGCGTAACAGGCTTCTTAAAGGGACCGCCAGGATCATTGAGGTTTGCAGGGAAATGGAGCGAAAGTACGGCGTCGAACTTGTGCTGATAGAAGGCAAGTCTCATGAGCAAGCGCTCCGGCTCAAGATGACGTGTGATGTTGCCATAGATCAGATTGGAGATAAGGGAGGTACCGGATATGGCGTCAATTCCCTGGAAACCCTGTCCATGGGCATACCCACACTGACGAGTTTCACCCCTGAATTCGAGGCCTTTCTATCAGATCATCCGTTCGTCACCGTGAATGCCGATACCCTCCCCGAGAAGCTGGAGCGCCTAATACGAGACCCTGAACTCCGAAGGAGGAAGGCAATCCAGGGCAGAAGGTTCGTTGAGAAGTATCATGATGCGAACAAGGTGATCCAGAGCATCTATGCGATGTACCGGGAGCTTGGGTGGGTGGATGATGAGGGTAACCTGATCTCCGGCCGAGCAGAAAGATGACCCTGCGTATCGGCGACCTGGCGCGACACACCGGTGTCTATGGCATAGGCACTATTGTTGGGGGCATAGGCAGGGCTGCCCTGATCCCAATCGTTGCAAGATATGTCCCCACAGAGGAGTACGGCAAGGCCTCGGTGGTTTTCATCTTTGTCACGCTTTTGACGATTGTGGCCGAGCTGGGTTTGAGTTCCTCCCTAATCAAGTTTTACAACGAAGCCGATTCGGAGGAACAGCGGCGCAGAGTGGTCTCCACAATTCTCGCGGCTTCCCTTATGCTTGCACTGCCCATCGCGGCGATGTGCGGCTTCCTGGCAAGCGGTCTTTCGGCGGCGATGCTGGGGTCGCCCGACCACAAGCTGTTGATTCTTATAGGTATTGCAGGCGGACTTGGCAATGCGATTTTGCAGGTCGGGTTGGCCTTCGAGCGGGCACTGGCCAGGTCGCAAAGGTACGTTGTATATACCCTTATCAAGGGTGGGCTTGCGCTTGGTCTCTCAATAGTGCTGGTGGCCGTGTTACGGAAAGGGGCTCTTGGGCTCCTCATAGGCGCGGCACTTCCTCCTCTGTTGCTGGGGATGGTGACTTACGGCAGGTTGATTAACCGTTTTGCAGCGGGGTTCTCAGCAGCAACGCTGAGGTCGGTATTCAATTTCGGGAGCCCCCTGGTTCCCATGAACCTGGCAATGTGGGTGCTGGCTTATTCAGACATATACCTGCTTCGCAGGCTGCTGCCGGCATCGGAAGCCCTCTCCGAGGTAGGGCTTTATCAGTATGCCCACGAGATATGCCTTGTTCTGGTCTTGCCGATCACCTCGCTTAACCTTGCCTGGCCTCAGTTCCTTTTCGCCAATCATCATAGACCCGGGGCACCCGGCTCATTCGCACGCATCTATCTTTACTTCGCGTTCTTCCTTACCGAGATGGCCTTCCTCCTCTCCATGTTTTCGGACAAGGTCATCCGTTACGTCGGGAGTCTGAAGTACGTGGAATCATCCGAGGTGATACCGTACCTTGCGGGCTCACTGGTCTTCTACGGCTGCTCGATCCTTTTTTCCTCCGGCCTCTATGTGACCGGCAAGACCAAAACCCTTGCGATCATTGTAGCGCTCTGTGCGGCGCTCAACTTCGTACTCAATCTCCTGCTGATACCTCCTATGGGCAAGGAGGGCGCCGCGCTCGCGACGCTTATCACAAACGGCCTCATGGCCCTCGCGATTCTTCGATTTTCGCAACCTCAGTATCGAATACCCTTCCACGTCCGCCGCACCGCGGCCGGTGTGGGCGTTCTGGCAAGTCTGATTGCCGTCCTTATCGCGAGATACGGCTCAATCAGCGCTACCGGTCTGCCCTTGCGTATTGTTACGGCTGCCGGCCTTGGTTTCGGCCTCCTGGCGATCTTCGGCATAAGTCCGGCGGAGTTGCGGGCGGGGTGGGGTACCATCTTGTCGATCTTCACCACCCGCCCAGGCAGGCAATAAGAGGCCATTCGTTGCCACGGGAGTGGCAAAGCTACGCTTTCCGTCGCTGCGGCGTATGAGGTCATACGCCTCACTCCTGAAAGCATCATGCGCCTCGCATCTGACCTTTTCTTGCCTGCCTGGGTTGTAGGCGGCGTAAAGGGCCATCTGCCCCGTAGCGTCGGGTCTCTGCGCCCGACGTTGCCCGGGTCTCTGCGCCCGGCGTTGCCGGGTCTTTGCGCCCGGCGTTGCCGGATCTCTGCGCACGACGTTTCAATAGATCGCAGGCACTTGTCTATCGTCGGGGGTGGAACCCCGACGCTACACGTCGCGGCTTCGATTCATAATAAGGCTTGAATCCGATAGAGCCTTGTGCTACAACGCTGCTCTAGGTATATTCTAACGCATCAATGGAAGGAAGCGCGCAGCGCAATTTGCGGGAGGTCGACATGAGGTATCGTATGTTTCCGATCATAGCCCTTTCACTGGTTCTCTTGTTGCCCGGCTGTGTACAGGACGGGATCATCGCTCAAGCCGAGGATTTCCTGCTGACGGTGGACCAGCTTCGTTTCGAGGTCACCAAGCTGGGCCCTTCCTCGGTTTACGACCGTACCTATGAATCACGTTATGCCGTGGTTATGAACCTGGCAGCCAGGAGGTTCCTGGCGGATGAGGCGGAAGAGCGGGGCTATGCAGGCGACCAACTACAGGATGCCCTAACGGTCGCCGAGAAGACAGCCCTGGCTGAAGTCTACCGCCAGTGGAAGATCGATAAGATGATATTCCTCCCGAGGATAAAGACCAAGGACTGGATTGAGAAGCTGGACCGAAAGATCCATATCAAGGATCTTGTGTTTCTGGTGCACCCGGTTGCCGAGGAAGCACTGCGTGATCTGAGGGCGGGTGAGCCGGTCAGTGAAATCGAAGACGTTGCCTCGGAGCGTGAGGACATTCGTGTCCTGGACATGGGTTGGGTCATCTGGAAGGACCTGACCCGTGATGTGGCAAACATCGTATTCAGGCTCGGCAAGGGTGAGGCCAGCGACATCATCCCGGCGGGTGACGGGTACCATATCTTCTACATCGCGGATGATGAACCCCACGGAATAAGCATAGAGGTTCTATCCATAAGGTCAAAGCGCTTTGTCAAGGCAATGGAAACGGAGCGGATGGAGCGGGATCTTCACGAGGAGCTTCGAGCGAGGTATGGTGTCGAGTTTCTGGAGAACGGGCTGTCGGACGGCCTGAAGGCCTTCGCTGTATCATTTGCGGGGGAGCGCCCGCCGGACTCACTGATGGCGAGTGTCATAGCCGATTACCCGCAGCGGCAGGTAACCGTCGGTGATGTCTTCACCTTGTACTTCGCACTGCCTGCGGCCAGCCGGCCCTATGTCGGTGATTATCATAGCCTTAGAACGTTGGCCATGGAATTTCTGATGCCCGAGCTCGAGGCGCGAGCGGCGCGCGAAATGGGTCTGGAAAGGGATAGAGAGGTGCTGTTTGCAGCCAGATCGGCGAGAGAAGAATACTTGGTCCCGCTCATGGAAGACTACTTCAAGAGCCAGGTCGAAATAACACAGGAGGATATAGAGACCTACTACGAAGAGCGCAAGCAAGACCTCGCGGAGCCGGCGCGTTACAATGTGAGCAGGATCCTGGTCAGCTCGGCGCAGGCTGCACGGCAAGCCCACAGGCGGGTAGCCCTTGGTGCGGACTTCGCCGAGGTGGCAAGGGAGGTCTCGGAGGATGAGCGCAGTGCGGCCCAGGGTGGTCGGATGGGATGGTTCAGCTTCGGGACGATTGCGGTTTATGACTCAGTGCTGGCCGATATGAAGCCTGGAGACGTAAGTGCTCCTTTCAAGACCTATTCCGGTTTTGAGTTGCTTAAGCTTGAGGAAAGGGAACCAAAGAGGATACTGTCTCTCGAAGAAGCCACACCCAAGATAAAGATGTTCATTACGAATACAAGGGCGAACGAAATGCTTGCCGATTTCGTGAGCCGGAAGCGGGAGGAACTGGGATTCACCATCAACGAGGAGCTCCTGAGAAACGTCAGGCTGCCGGAGCCCGAATACGCCCCGACAGAATATGAGGAACCTGAACCGGAAGAGGAGGAGGCGCCTCCGCCTTTGCCGAAGATCGGATAAGGCTATCGGGAGTCACCGGTTTGCTGTCTGAGGAGCTCGATGTTCCTTCGCGCGGTCGGGTTTTCGGGGTTCACTCGGAGAGCTCGTTGCCACAGGTCCAGCGCCTTGGCCGGTTCGCCTTGTCTTGCGTAGATTACCCCTAGGTTCACCAGAGAGCGCTCATGATCCGGCGCCTCGGCGAGGATTTCCTCATAGATCTTGCGGGCCTCTTCTGTTTCTCCGTCGTTCTGAAGCATGGCGGCCTGATTATATCTGAGGTCGATCTCCTCAGCGGGTCCCTCGGCGACGGTCTCGAGCAAACTGCGGGCTTCTTCATTTCTACCCTGACGGCTGTATATGCCGGCTAGAGCCAGGATGAGCTCGGAGTTCCGGGGCTGAAGTTCCATGGCTCTGAGGTACGATGCCTCTGCCTCGGTCATGTTGCCCATGCTTTCATGGAGGCTCCCGAGATTGGCATGTGTTCTCCAGTTGTCGGGGTTGATGCGCAGCTCCTGCTCGAAAGCCCTGAGGGCGGCTTCCTGGTTGCCCGCCTGTCTCTCTATGGAACCGAGTACATTGTGCGAGTCCTCGAGATAGGGGGCGGTTTCGATAGCGTTCGAAATGGCTTTCCGTGCGGCGTCGAGGTCGCCCAGCGACAGATAGAGCATCGCCAGGGCTCTGTGGGCGGTGGCCTGTCCGGGGTTCACCTCCACAGCCTTCCTGAGCAAAGCGGCAGCTTCGCCGCTTTTGCCCCTCTTCATTTCTATCAACCCCAGTTGCTCGTAGGCCTCGGCCCATTGAGGATCGGCCTCAAGCGCTTGTCTGAACTGGGCTGCGGCAAGGTCTTCCTGCTCCAGCTCGAGATACACTTTGCCCATTTGGGTATGGGATTGGGCGAGGTTGGGCAGGGGGACCGCGGCCAGGTTCATATTTACAAGCAAGGCCGCGCCTGTAAGGCCCAGCAGTATAAGTAGGACCTGCCGTACCTTCCTCTTCGCGATAAGATGGACCGTGTGAGATACACCGCACCCGGCAAGTATACACAGTACCGGCAAGACAGGAGCTCTGTACCTCGCGCAAACAAAGAAGGCTACCGTGACCACGAAGTAGGTTATGAGGAATGCGTAGAGAAAGTACATCTTCCTCCACAGGGGCAGAAGTGCGAATATCCCTACCAGGGCCAGCGGGCCG
>Ga0180434_10008918_pt1 | contig 10996 bp, 11 predicted proteins | sample SS_ome_7_FD_132453 | JGI IMG/M metagenome (GOLD analysis project Ga0180434, IMG submission 132453) | Hypersaline lake sediment archaeal communities from the Salton Sea, California, USA - SS_1_D_2 metaG | ecosystem: Environmental > Aquatic > Non-marine Saline and Alkaline > Hypersaline >... | reverse complement strand
TTCTCGGCACGCGCGTCCTCGCTCTCAGTCCTTCAGGATTGTCTCGGCCGGGCCGGTGGCTTCGCCCGGGGGCGCCCCCGTGACGGTCTCGACGGCGGCGAGAAAGCGCAGGATGTTCTCCGGCCGGCTCGACTCACCCATCAGGCCGACCCGAACGACCTTTCCGGCCAGGGGGCCGAGCCCGCCGCCGATCTCTATGCCGTGCTCTCCCAGCAACCGGCTCCGCATCTCCTTCTCGTCGATTCCGGCGGCCGGGATCACCGTCGTCAGGGGCGGCAGACGGTAATCGGGCTCGACGAAGAGTTCCCAGCCCACGGCCTGCAGTCCGGCCTGGACCGCCTCGGCGTGGCGGCGGTGGCGCGCAAAGCGGGCATCGAGCCCTTCATCGAGAACCTGCCGCAGACCCTCGTGCAGGGCATAGACCATGTTGATCGGAGCGGTATGATGGTACCGGCGATCGGCACTCCAGTAATCGGCGATCATGCTCATATCGAGGTACCACGACGAAACCGGCGTCGACCGTCCGGCGAGTTTGTCGGCCGCAGCGGCCGAAAAACTCAGGGGAGCCAGGCCTGGCGGCACCGAGAGACACTTCTGGGTGCCTGAGTAACAGGCATCGACCTCCCAGTCGTCGAGCGTGACGGCGACTCCGCCGAGGCTGGTGACGCAGTCGATCAGAAGCAGAGCGCCGTGTTTGTGACAGAGAGCGCCGATGCCCTCGAGCGGCTGGAGTACGCCGGTGGAGGTTTCGGCGTGCACGAGCATGACCAGCGCCGTGGGAGCTTCCTGCAGAGCATCCTCGATCATCGCGCGGGGGATCGGACGTCCCCACTCAACTTCGAGGGGAACGACCCGGGCCCCGGCTCGCCCGGCCATGTCGACCAGCCGGGTACCGAAGACACCGTTGACCCCGATCACGACCCGGTCACCGGGCTCGACCAGGTTGTCCACGGCCGCCTCCATGGCGGCACTGCCCGTGCCCGACACCGCGATGGTGAATGCGTTTTCGGTCTGCATGACCTGGCGCAGCATCTCCTGCAGGCTGTCCATCGTGGCCAGGAATTCGGGATCGAGATGGCCGATCGTCGGCCGGGCCAGAGCCGCCAGGGTGGCGGGGCTGACATTGCTTGGCCCGGGCCCCATGAGGAGGCGTTCAGGTATCTCGGCAAGGTTCTTCATGCGGCTGCCTCTCTGCTGTGTGCTCCGGTTTCCCTTACTGCTGCCGGCCGGGATCGCTCAGGGCAATCCGGTCCACCTCGGGTGCTTCCATGAGCTTGAGCACCGGGGAATCGCGCCGGGCCGACAGGGAACGGTCGAAGTAGTTCCAGGTGAAGAGACTGTCATCGATCTCGGGCTCGAGCAGGGTGAAGATGAGCGTCCCGAGCGGCTGGGCGGTGCTGACCCAGTAATCACCGGCCGCCACCGCCCTGACCTCGGAACGGTAGTCCCCGTAGACGGTCACCATCCGGTGCCCCTGATACGGCCTTTGCTGCACGGCGAGGGAATCAACCCGGAAAGCCTGGACCTCGCCCTCCCAGCCGGCGGTGAACTGCTCGACCCTGATCCCGTGCAGGAGCAGGCGCTCGACCGCCTCTGGCCAGGCCACCGGGATGACATATCCGGCCGGATACGGTCGGGTCTTCACGGGCTCGAAAACCGTCATGACCTCCATCTCGGCCTCTCGGATCTCGCCGGTGTAGGTCCCGCGGGAGCGGCGGTTGTTCGGGTCGGCCGGGGGAGTCATGACCTCGTAGGTGACCGGCTCCCGGCCCCGGCTCCGGAGTTCGAATTCCACGCCGAGTTCGGGCGCCGAAGAAGGATCATTGCCCCACCCCACGACCTGCTCTTCGCTCTCCCGGAGCAGGGCCAGGACTTCGTCGGCATGTTCGCCCATGTAGGCGGTGATCTCGCGCACCAGCCAGTAGGTGGCGCTCAGCCGGGTGCGGAAGGGCCGGTAGGAGACAGCTTCGCTCAGAATGCTGATCATCCCCCGCATGCCCATGTAGTTGGAGGCATAGCGCGGCTGCCAGCCGAAGGTCCGCCAGCTGGTCGGGGGGTAGGTCCGGTCATGATTGCCGTAGTCGAACATGGGGTGGCCGTGCTCAGCCGTGCGCCGCCTGATCTCGGGCAGGAGAACCTCGTTGGTCCACTCGACCGGGACCGGCGGTGCGGTGGGGGTCATCGGGGCGGCATAGGTCAGATCGTATCCGTGCCGCGAACCGTTGGTGGTATGCATGTCCACGAACAGGTGAGGATGCCAGACAGTAAGCACGTCGGTAAACGTGTTCCTGGTCTCCGGAGCACCGGCCTTGACGTAATCGCGGTTCAGGTCCAGGCCCATGCCGTTGTATCTGATACCCACCTCCTCGGGGCCGTCCTGGCCGCGGCGGTTGCGGGCCACCGGGGCCCACTTTTCGTTTCCGTCGGCATTGTGGATCGGGTCGATCAGCAGGATAACGTCATCGAGCAGATCGCGCTGAGAACCCAGCGTCACATCGCGCAGGAACATCAGCATGGCGTCCTTGCCCTCGACCTCTCCGGCATGGATGTTGGCCTGGAGCAGAAGGATCGGTTTGCCGGAGGCGTGCGCTTCGGCGGGGTCGGTGACCAGGGGGCGTGAAACGATCACCAGGGGCATCGGCCGCCCCTCGGTGGTCGTCTCCCCCATCCACTCTAGGGTGAAATCCGCGCCCAGAGCCTGCAGGGTACTGAACCAGGCAACCACGTCGTCATAGGTTGCGGTGCGGGTGAAGCCGGAAGCCTCGGCGACGGTCAGGGGCAGGTCGCCGGTCGGCACCACCGGCTGGGCGGAGGCGCCGGCGGGCAGGGCCAGCGCCAGCAGCAGTGGCATGAGCACACAGATGAGCAGCGGTCGGGCCTCGGTACGGTTCACGGTCTTTCTCCAGTCAGAGGGGGATATTCCCGTGCTTCTTGGCGGGATTGGCATCCACCTTGGTGTCGAGCATGATGAGCGATTCGATGATCCGGCGGCGGGTCGCGCTCGGCTCGATGACGTCGTCGAGATACCCGCGCTGGGCAGCGATGTAGGGGTTGGCGAAGGTCTCCCGGTATTCAGCCACCTTCTGTTCGGTGGCGGCCTCGGGATCCTCGGCCTCGGCGATCTCCTTGCGGAAGATGATCTCGACCGCTCCCTTCGGCCCCATGACGGCGATCTCGGCTGTGGGCCAGGCCAGGTTCACATCGCCGCGGATGTGCTTGGAATTCATGACATCGTAGGCCCCGCCGTACGCCTTGCGGGTAATGACGGTGATCTTGGGTACCGTCGCCTCGCAGTAGGCATAGAGGAGCTTGGCGCCGTGTTTGATGATGCCGCCATGTTCCTGCTCGGTACCGGGCAGAAAGCCGGGCACATCCTCGAAGGTCACCAGCGGTATGTTGAAGGCGTCGCAGAAACGGATGAAGCGGGCGCCCTTGAGGGAGGCAGCGATGTCGAGCACACCGGCCAGCTCGGCCGGCTGATTGGCGACGATCCCGACCGGACGCGATCCGAAGCGAGCGAAGCCGACGATGATATTGCGGGCATAATCGCGGTGCACCTCGAGGAACTCGCCGTGATCGGCAGTCCGCCTGATCACTTCGTGCATGTCGTACGGCTTGTTCGGGTTGTCGGGCACCAGGGAATCGAGTTCGGGATCCTCGCGGTCGGCGGGATCGTCATCGGGTCCCCGGGGGGGATCCTCGCGGTTGTTGGCGGGGATGAAACCGACCAGGGCCCGGACGGTTTCGAGCGCTTCGACCTCGGTATCGGCGGCGAAGCCGGCCACTCCGGAGGTCGTGGCATGGGTGTCGGCCCCGCCGAGCTGCTCGAAGGTCACGTCCTCGTGGGTCACGGTCTTCACCACGTTGGGACCGGTCACGAACATGTAGGAGGTATTGCGGACCATGACGATGAAGTCGGTGATGGCCGGGCTGTAAACCGCTCCACCGGCGCAGGGCCCCAGCACGACGCTGATCTGGGGCACCACCCCGCTGGCGAGGGTATTGCGCAGGAAGATATCCGCGTACCCGCCCAGTCTCACCACACCCTCCTGGATGCGGGCCCCACCGGAGTCGTTGAGCCCGATCACCGGCGCCCCGACCTTCATGGCCTGGTCCATCAGCTTGCAGATCTTCTCGGCATGGGCCTCGGAAAGCGAACCGCCGAAGACGGTGAAGTCCTGGCTGAAGACGAACACCAGACGCCCCTCCACCCGGCCGTACCCGGTCACCACGCCATCGCCGGGGATCTTCTGCCCCTCCATGCCGAAGGCGGTCGAGCGATGTGTTACGAACATGTCCTGCTCGACGAAAGTGCCGGGATCGAGCAGCAGATCGATCCGTTCACGGGCGGTCAGCTTGCCCTTCTCGTGCTGTTTCGCGATCCGCTCTGCTCCACCCCCTTCCCGGGCACGCTCCTTCAGCTCCCGGAGTTCACGGTTGCGATTGTTCTCATCCATGTTCGCACACTTCCGAATAGAGTCGAGCGGCGCGGCGTTCGAGTTCGGCCACCGAGCCGGAATTGTCGATCACATGATCCGCCCTGGCGACGAGTACCTCCTGAGCCAGCTGCGCGTCGAGGCGGGCATCCGCCTCTGCGGGGCTCAAACCGGTGATTTCGATCAGTCGTCGCCGTCTCTCGTCGCGGGGAGCGGTGACTACTATAACGACTTCAAAGCGGTCGGCATAGCCGGTCTCGACCGCCAGGGCGGTCTCGACCACCAGGCAGGGATACCGGCCTTCCCCGGCCCGCGCGATCCGCTCGATCTCGGCATACACCCGGGGGTGAACGAGCGCATTCACGGCCCGGCGGGCTTCATCGTCGCCGAAGAGGCGCGTTCCCAGGGCGGCCCGGTCGAGTTCGCCGTCAGAGGAATAGAAATCCTCCTGAAGCGCTTCTGCGAGCGCAGCCCGCAGATCGGGCGACGCCATGAGTTCGCGGGCCACATCATCGGCCCGCACGACACGGGCACCCTGCGTGTGAAAAACAGCGGCCACGATGGACTTGCCGCTGGCAATGCCACCGGTCAGGCAGACGGTTCGCATCGGGCCGACCTCAGGAGCGCGCCGGGAGTCTCATGCCCGATCGGAATCCTGCTCCTGCCCTGACGTATCGGCCGGTGTCACATCGGCCTCGGGGGCAGGAGTGGAAGCGGGCGAGGAGTCGGACTCCGGCGATGGACTCACCGCCGGGGTGCCGGCCGGACCCTCAGCGGGAGCGAAAGCATCCACCTGGATCGTTTCGGAACCGGGGGCAGGTGCCGCCGGCGGTTCGGAAACGGTCTGATTCCCCTCGTCGGGATAGGGGCTCTTCCAGGCGGGATCGGTCGTTTCGGTGCCGGTCGTGGAGGGAGGTGGTGGAGGATCGGAGAGGGAGAGCAGATTCCGGTCGATGTTGACCTCGCGGTTGATCTCGTTCTGGATGTCACGGGCCGCCTTCCTGAACTCCGACATGCCCTTGCCCAGCCCCCGGGCGATCTCGGGCAGGCGCTTGGCGCCGAAAAATATCAACCCGATCAGGATGATGATCAGAAGCTCCTGTGATCCGATGCCACCCATGTCATTCCTCCCTGAACCGTCCGGTGTTCTCCGGGGCGATCCGTCCAGCTAACGGAACCATCGGAAATAATATGCTGCGAAGAGGATACCAAGGACACCCATGACATTGATAGTGAGTGTGAGGCCGATCGTGAAGGTCAGAACAGCCAGATCGACCGTCACCGGACTGAAACCGAGATCGGTGCCGGCCAGAAAGAAATCGCGAACAACACCGTCAGGCAGGATCAGGCCGATCAACTCTCCGAGCAGTGAGCCGATCACCGCACCGCAGATGAGCCAGAGGAAGAGCACGCCCAGTTTCCGGTTCCGCATGATATTAGCCACCCTCTGTTCCTCCTTCTGCATCCGCTGTTTTCGAACCTGATCCGATCGGCCCGGCCGGCCGGAAAAGAGCCGCCAACGGCCCGTAACCGGCATAGAGCACCGCTACCGTCAGGCCCATTCGGGGCGGATCAACGATGATCGCTGCCACGGCGATACCGGTTATCACCCATTTTACCCTGTTGCGGGTGCCGCGCTCACCCAGTTCCGGAAATTTCTCGTACCTGATCCGGCTGACCATGAGTGCCGAGAGCACGACCGTTCCGATCACTCCGGGCCACAGATGCACCACCCCGCCCCAGCCGGCCTGCTCGAAGAGCCAGAAAGCCGTTATCGCCAGTCCCGCGGCGGTGCTCGGCAGACCGGTGAAACACCCTTCCCGCACCTGCCCGCCCGCCCAGAGAAAACGGGCCAGGCGCCAGGTACCGGCCAACACGAATACCGCCCCGGCGATCGCGAACACGCCCTGATTTCCTGCCGGAGCAGAGACGCCGAGCAGAACCACCGGGGCCACGCCGAAAGACACCAGGTCAGCCAGGGCGTCGAGTTCAGCGCCCCAGGGAGTCACGCGCCCACCCCGCCGGGCAAGGGGACCGTCTATGGCGTCGAGGATCCCGGCCGCCACGATCAACCAGACGGCCGCTTCCAACGGCGGCTCGAGCGGCCGGAAGGCAGCGGGCTGGATGATGACGGCGATGGCCGAGAAACCGAGAACCAGGTTCCCGATCGAGAGCAGGGTCGGCAGCATCTGTTCGCTTACTCTTCCTCTTCGCGGGAAGCCGGTACGGCAATAATCGTTCGGCCGGCCCGGATCCGGTCACCGGGACGAACGAGCGACCGATACCCGGGCGGAAACCGGCACTCCACCCGGGAACCGAAACGGATCAGGCCGAGACGGGTGCCGCGGTCAGCCTCCGTTCCCGGCGCAAGATAGGGAACGATGCGACGGGCTATCAAGCCCGCGACGAGATCGACCTGCATCACGCCGGCTTCCGTGGAGCAGCTGCAGCGCAGGCGGTGATTCCCGGCTGCGCCCCGACTGCGGGCCGGCCGGAAACCGCGCCCGGTCCGCTTCATGCTCTCGACCCGGGCCGTGAGCGGAAGACGGATGACATGAAGGTCATGGAGCCTGAGGTAGATGTGCACGGCAACCGTATCGGAACCGGATTCAACCGCAATCACCCGCCCGTCGGCAGGTGCGACGGCAGTGCCGGGAGCGATCCCACCGGCCGGCGTTCGTTCGGGATCGCGGAAGAAGTACAGAACCAGCAGCGGCAGGATCAGTGCGGCCAGGGCGGCATACCCCGCCCCGGGCTGGAGACGGGGCAGCAGGACAACAGCTGCAGCGGCCAGCCCCACGGCCAGAGTGACGATCACGCCTCCTCCGCGGGCGATACGCACCCGACTGAGCCTCCTCGCCAGGTCGTCAGCCGAGACCGACGCGCCTGAAAATCTCGGGGATGTGTGTCAACTGGGTCGTGACGTCGAAACAGGCTTCGAGGACATCCTCGGGGACCGTTCCGCGTACCCTCTCATCGGCCGCTATCCGCTCGCGGAAGGTCGGCTCACCTTCGGCCCAGGCGGCCATGGCATTCTCCTGCACGACCGCGTAAGCATCTTCGCGTTCGATACCGCTCTCAACCAGGGCCGTGAGCACCTTCTGGGAAAAGACCAGCCCTCCGGTGGATTCGATATTGGCCAGCATGCGCTCCGGATTCACCACCAGGTTCTCGATCACATCGGTGAGCCGGAACATCATGTAATCGAGAGTGATGCACGAGTCGGGCAGGATGACCCGTTCGGGCGCGCTGTTGGTGATATCGCGCTCGTGCCAGAGCTCGACGTTCTCGAGTGCAGCCGAAGCCCAGCCCCTCATCAGCCGGGCCATGCCGCTGATGCGCTCGCAGACGATCGGATTGCGTTTGTGCGGCATCGAGGAGGAGCCCTTCTGCCCTGCGCGGAACCCCTCCTCCGCCTCCCTGATTTCGGTGCGCTGCAGGTTGCGGATCTCGGTGGCGATCTTGCCCAGTGTCGCGCCGATCCCGGCCAGAACCGAAACGAAGTGGGCGTGCCGGTCGCGCTGGATGACCTGGTTGCTGGCCGGCGCCGGCTCGAGACCGAGAGCGGCACAGACCGCGGCTTCGACCTCGGGAGCCAGGTGGGCAAAGGTGCCGACCGAACCCGATATCTTGCCCACCGCCACACCCCGAATGGCCTCCTCAAGCCTTTCTGAGTGCCGGCGCAGTTCGTCGTACCAGATCGCCAGCTTCAGGCCGAACGTGATCGGTTCGGCGTGGACCCCGTGGGTGCGGCCGATGCAGGGCGTGTCGCGGTGTTCGAGGGCCCGCTTGCCGATCGCGGCCCGCAGGTCGTCGAGTCCGGCCATCAGGAGATCGCCGGCCGCACGCAGGCGCAGTCCCAGGGCGGTGTCGGACATGTCATAGGAGGTCATGCCGAGGTGGATATAGCGCCCCTCGGGCCCGACGTTCTCGGTCACGGCCGTCAGGAAGGCGATGACGTCGTGGCGGGTTTCGGCCTCGATCTCGAGGATGCGGTCGATCGAGAAGGCGGCCTTCTCCTTGATGACCTCGACCGCTTCGGCCGGGATGCGCCCGAGGTCCCGCTGCGCTTCACAGGCTGCGATCTCGACTTCGAGCCAGGTCTCGAATTTGTGCTGCTCACTCCAGATCCGCCCCATCTCGGGCCGGGTGTAGCGTTCGATCATGACGATGGCCTTCCCTCTCAGCGGCCGCGGGGCCGTTCCTCGATGGTGAGTTCGTCGGTGCGCTTGCGCGATGATCCGTATGGATAGTATTCGAGAGTGACAGTATCGCCGATGGAGGACATGAGGAGCACCGCTTCGAGATCCTGGACACCGGAGACCGCCTGCCCGTTGATCCCGACAATGAGGGAGCCGGGCTTGATTCCCAGTCGTTCGGCCTGGCTGTTGTCATCAACCCTGACCACGACCGCCCCGCGTTCGTTGCGGACGTTGTAGCGGGCCACGTACCCGTAGCTGTTGTCGTCGGTTGAAAAGCCATACCAGGCTTTGCGGATGTAGCCGACGGTCCGGATCTGCTCGAGGGCCTCGTGGGCCTGGTTGATCGGGATGGCGAAACCGATTCCGACCGAACCGCCGCTCTGGGAGAGGATGAAGGAGTTGATGCCGACGACCTCGCCCAGGACATTGACCAGGGGACCGCCGGAGTTGCCCGGGTTGATGGCGGCATCGGTCTGGATGGTTGAGGGAAAGTAGCGGGTACCGTTCTCACCCGGCGTCATGAAGGAGCGCCCGACTGCACTGACCACCCCGACCGAAACGCTCGGCTGGGGATCCTGCAGGAGGAAACCGAAGGGGCTGCCGAGGGCGATGATCCACTCCCCGATCATGATATCGGAGGAATCGCCCATTTCAGCCACCGGGATGTCATCGGGCGGATCGATCTTGATCACCGCCAGGTCCTGCTGGGGATCGGAGTCGATGACCACGCCGGTGAACTCGCGCCCGTCAGCCAGGCGGACCGTGATCTCATCGGCACCGCCGACCACGTGGTCGTTGGTCAGCACGTAGCCATCTTCCGAGACGATCACTCCCGAGCCCAGCCCCCGGTTCTCGTACTCCTGCCCCGGGATCGTCCCGCCGAAGAAGTCGGCCCACATATCATCGAAGATCCCGCGCCGCCGCCCCCGTTCGACCACGAACACCGTGACCACTGCCGCCCGGACCTGCTCGGTGGCGGTGACAATGGCAGTGCGGCGCTGGTCACCGACGATCTCGTTGACCGCTTCGCGCAGCTCCTGCTGCCAGGCTTCGATCGTCGCCCGGTCATCGGCTGACATTTCAACCGTCGATGCTGCATCGGACACAACCGGGGTCAGCCCACCCCGGCCCCGCCCCTCCTCGCCAGCGGTATCGGCGGTCGCATTGCCCCCGATCACCAGCGAGAGCGCCAGAAAACCCCCCAGGCCGCCGACGACGAGACCGGCCGCCACGCTGATGAACCACGACATGACTGTTCGTTTCATAACCCTCACCACTCCTCCGCCAGCTACTTGTTCCCGGCTTCTTCGAGACGTTCCGCGGCAGCCCGGGCATCGGCCAGGAAACGTTCCAGCCCGATATCGGTCAGCGGATGCCTGATCAGCTGCATCATGACCCCGGGCGGGATAGTGACGACATCGGCCCCGATCATGGCCGCGTCGACCACGTGCAGGGGATTACGGATGCTCGCCGCCAGCACCTGGGTGGCAAACGAGTAATTGCGCATGATCGTCACCAGCTGCGCGACGAGTTCCATCCCGTCGTGCTGAATGTCATCGAGCCGCCCGAGAAAGGGACTCACGTAGGTGGCCCCGGCCTTGGCGCACATGAGCCCCTGCACCGGATTGAAGACCAGGGTCATGTTGGTCGCGATCCCCTCCCCGCTCAGGGTCTTGCAGGCCTTGAGGCCCTCGGGGATCGTCGGCAGCTTGACCACGATGTTGTCGGCCAGAGCCGCCAGGGTGCGGGCTTCGGCTACCATCGCATCGTGCTCGACGGCGAGCACTTCGGCCGAGACCGGCCCGGCCACGATCGAGCAGATCTCTCGAAGCAGGTCGTGATGTTCCCGGCCCTCTTTCGCGACCAGCGAAGGATTCGTCGTCACCCCGTCGAGAACCCCGAGGGCCTCGGCTTCCCTGATCTGGTCACTGTTGGCGGTGTCGAGAAAGAACTTCATCGTACGGCCTCATTCCGGGTAGATGACCGCCTCCAGGAACAGACCATGGGGCGGCGCTGTCAGACCTTCTTCGGCTGAAACGGGATTTTCGAGACGTTCGGTGAAAAATGCGAACGGATAACGCCCCCGGGCCAGCCGGATCGTCTCACCGACCAGTCGCCTGACCATGTTGTGCAGGAACCGGTTGGCGGCGATACGAAAGGTAAGTTCGGCCCCTGTCTCTTCCAAGGTGAAGGCGGTAACCGTGCAGCGGGCGTGATCCATTTCGCGGCTGTGGGTGCAGAAAGCAGTGAAATCATGTTCACCGAGACATGCCTCGCAGGCGGCGTGAACCACATCCAGGTCGAGCGGGCCATGAACGTGCCAGTGGGTCGTGCGTCTGAGGGGGGACGGCACGCGGA
>Ga0180434_10008917_pt1 | contig 10997 bp, 10 predicted proteins | sample SS_ome_7_FD_132453 | JGI IMG/M metagenome (GOLD analysis project Ga0180434, IMG submission 132453) | Hypersaline lake sediment archaeal communities from the Salton Sea, California, USA - SS_1_D_2 metaG | ecosystem: Environmental > Aquatic > Non-marine Saline and Alkaline > Hypersaline >... | reverse complement strand
GCGGGCCTGTTGGCCAAACGCCTCGAAAACCGCCTGGGCGCCCTCGATGCCGAGGCCCGGACCATGCTCGCCGACATCGAGGCCGCCGCCGGTCCCATCGGCGACGCCTACGAGGCCTGCGAGTACGCCGCCGCCGTCCGTGCCATCACCGCCGAGGCCGACCGCCTCAACCAATACATGGAAGCCACCCGGCCGTGGGAGACTTCCAAGACGGAGCCGGAGAGCGCCCGGACGGCCCTGACGGCCGTCCTGAACGGCGTCCGCCTGCTGGCGGCCTACCTCGGGCCCATCCTGCCGCGGTATGGCGAGAAGGTGGCCCGGCTGCTCGGCTGCCCCGTGCCCGACTTCACGAACCTGGCCGACCGCCTCGAGGACCGCACCATCGGCCCGTACGAGCGGATTGCCGAACGCGTGGAAGTGGCCGCCGTCGACGCCGTCATCGAGGAAACGAAGGCCCTCCAGGCCGGCGGCCCGTCGGCCGAGGCGTAGGAATTCGCGCGGGAGCCGTCCCCATGCCCGAACGCAAATCGCCGGACGAACTGCTCGACGAAATCCTGGCGGCCGACCGCCGCTACGCCCGCGACGCCTACATCTTCGTCAGCGAGGCCCTGGGGTACACCGTCCAGCGGGCCGGCCGCGTCGGCCACGTCAGCGGGCCGGAACTGTGCGAGGGCCTGGCGGAGTTTGCCTTGGGCCAGTTCGGCCGGCTGGCCCGGTCGGTGCTCGACAGTTGGGGCATCCGCTCCAGCGCCGACGTCGGCGAGATCGTCTTCAACATGGTCGACGTGGGCCTGCTGCGTAAGACCGAGGAAGACCGCCGCGAGGATTTCGCCGACGCCCTCGACTTCGACGAGGCGTTCGACCGCGGCTTCGAGTTGCACCTGACCCGGAGCGACCACGATGCCCCCGACCGCGAAGGCTGAGCCGGGCTTCTGGCGGCGGTACCGGACCGAAATCCTCATCGCCGCCGGCGTGGCGGTGGTCGTCGCGCTGGCCCTTGGGTTCCACGACATCCTGTCGCCGCTGGCGGTGGCCTTGGCTATCGCGTACGTCCTGAACCCGGTCATGCGGTGGGCGCAGCGGCACCGGATACCGCGCGGCCTGGCGGCCACGCTCATCTTCCTCGTGCTGGTGGCGATGTTCGTGGTCGTCGCCCTGTTTGCCGTGCCGCCGCTGCTGGCCCAGTTGTACGACTTCGGCGTGGTGGTCATCGGCGAGCCGGCCGGCGACCAGCCGCCCGGTTTCACGGACCTGAACGGCAACGGCGAGTGGGACCGCGGGTACGTGCCGGCGCTGGTCCAGTGGCTGCGGGGGATGTCGGAGCGGCTGCAGACAGGCGAGAGCACGTGGGTCGACCGCCTGCTCTCGAGCCTCAACGTCTCGTCCGACGCCCGGGAGGGTTTCCTCAAGGGCGCCTTGGCGACCCTCAAACAGGCCGGCGCGGGGTTCCTCTCGTTCCTCTGGAGCCTCCAGGGGTTCGTCTTCGGCGTGGGGCTGACGGCATTCTACCTGTTTTTCTTTCTGATGGCGTTCGACCGGATGGTCGACGCGGTGCACGAGCGCCTTCCGGGCAAGTACCGCCCGCGGATCGAGGACGTGGTCCGCAAGATCGACGCCGCCGTCAACGCCTTTCTGCGCGGGCGGCTGCTTGTCTGCATCGTGGTGGGGGCGCTGACGGCCGTCGGCCTGGCCATCGTCGGCGTGCCGTACTGGTACCTCATCGGCGTGGCCACGGGCCTGGCGGGCGTGGTGCCGTACCTGCCGATCTTCGTCGGCCTGGCGCCGGCGATGCTGGCGGCATGGCTGGACGCGGGCGGCTGGTCGGTCGCCGGCGCGGCCGCCGTCTTCGTCATCGTCCAGACGCTCGAAGGCTGGGTCCTGACGCCGCTTATCCAGGGCCGGGCCGTTGGCCTGCACCCGGTCACCCTGACGGTCGCCCTGCTCGTCGGATACAAGGTATTCGGCCTGTTGGGGCTGGTGGCGGCCGTGCCGATGGCGTCGACGGTCAAGATCCTGGCCAAGGAATTTGTGCTGCCGAAGGTGGACGAACTGGCCCATGAAAAGCCCGGCGGAAAAACCTGACGCGGCCGGCGGCGCCGGCGGGGGCACCGTCGAGCACGCCGTGCCCCGCTGGCCGATGCGCCTCGCCGTCGCCGTCTACGCCCTGTTCGTGGCGTACCTGCTGGTGCTGGCGCCCTGTCAGCGCCTCGGCTGAAAAGGTTTGCGCAACTGCTTTCAGCCGCGACGTGTGGCGGAGCGCTGTGGCGGGGATCGGAAGGATGCTGTCGTGCCGCAACTGACCGAGATCACCCGGGCCGACTTCGAGAAAGCCGTGCGCATCTATCTGGACGAAGCCTACGGCACGGGCGAGCCGCCCGAGCGGGTTCGCGAGCGGCTGGTGTGGCCCGAGGGCGAGACGCTGGCCGAGATCGCCGCCGGCGAGGTGTTCGAGCGGGCGCCCGCCGGCGCCCCGCCGGCCCAGTGCACGCACCTTCGGCTCCGGCTGGGGAACCCGCGGTTCCCGCACATGAAACTGGGCCTCGACCGCGTGGCCGAGACCGGCGACTGGGTCCTGACGGTCGACTGCCACGACGCCCGCCTGCTGCAGGTGGCCGGCGACGCCGAACGCGACGCCGTCGCCGCGCTCATCCAGGCCAACGCCGACCTCAAGAGCCGCATCGAACGCCGGTGGACCGAGGCGGGCCTGCCGACGTTCGAACAGTACATCCGCAGCCGCCTGCCCCACCACCGCGCGGGCGGCGATTCGGGATGTGATGTTTGTTGAGGCCAGCGGCACAACTGTGACATCGCGGGTGCCACGGTTTGTTTGTCAAACCGTGCGGCGGACCGGCCAACACGGATTGCGAGCAATCCGTGGCACCCGAGGGCGGCGGGTACGGAGACCCGCCGGGCGGGAATTGGACGGAGGCGCCATGCGCCGCCTCAGGCTGACCACGAAACTGCTGCTCTACGTCCTCGCGAGTGCCGCCGTCGTGGCGGCGCTGACGGTCTGGCTCTATCGGTCGGCCGACACGGCCGAGCAGCGGGCCTGGGCCGCCACCGCCGGCGGCCTGGCCACCGTCCTGCTGGTGCTGGTGGGAATCTTCATCCGGCACCGTCTGGCCCGGCCGCTGCGCGACCTGGCCGACGCCGCCCGACGCCTGGGCGAGGGCAACCTCGAGGCCGACATCGACGTCCCGAGCGGCGACGAACTCGGCGACCTGGCCCAGGCGTTCCGCGACATGGCCCGTGACCTGCGCGTCAAGTACGCCGAACTCCGCGAGGCCAACGTCGCCCTCGAACGCACCAACCGGTTCAAGAGCCAGTTTCTGGCCAACATGAGTCACGAACTCCGCACGCCGCTGCACGCCATCATCGGCTTCGCCGAGGCCATCCGCGACGGCCTGGCCGGGCCGACCACGGTCGAGCAACTCGAGTTCGCCTCCGACATCCACCAGGCCGGCCAGCAACTGCTGCGCCTCATCAACGACGTGCTGGACTTCACGAAACTGGAATCGGGCGCCGCGGAACTCGCCCTGGAACCGTGCGACCTGGCCGACCTGGTCGACGAGGTCGTGCGGGTGACGCGCGGCCTGGCCCAGCGTCGCGGCGTGGAGATGGCGACCGAGGTCGAACCCCGGCCGCTGGAACTGACGGCCGACCCCGTCAAACTGCGCCAGGTGCTCTACAACCTGCTCTCCAACGCCATCAAGTTTACCGAGGCGGGCGGCCGGGTGTCGGTCCGGGCGAGGCTCGAGCGGGAAGTCGTCCGCGTCGAGGTGGCCGACACCGGCGTCGGCATCGCCCCGGCCGACCTCCACCACATCTTCACGGAATTTCGGCAGGTCGATGCGTCGCTTACCCGGCGGCACGAGGGGGCGGGCCTCGGCCTGGCGCTGGTGCGCCGGCTGGTCCGGCTGCACGGCGGCGATATCCGCGTGGCCAGCGACCTCGGCCGGGGCAGCACCTTCACCGTCACCCTCCTGAGGGACCTGGTGCCCGCGTCCGAGGCGGGCGGCGAGGCGCCGGGCCCGGCCGGGAACGCTCCATCCAACGATCGCGAGGTTGCCGATGACTGACGAACCCGAACAGGTGCGCGGCAAGATTTTGGTGGTCGACGACTACCCGGCCAACGTCAAACTGCTCGAGCGCAATCTCGAGGCCGCCGGTTACGAGACCGTGGCCGCCGGCGACGGCCAGGAGGCGCTGGAGAAGGTCCAGGCCGAGAAGCCCGACCTTATTCTGCTCGATATCATGATGCCCAAACTCGACGGCTTCGAGGTCTGCCGCCGCCTGCGCGCCGACGAGGCCACCGCCGTCATCCCCATCATCATGGTCACCGCGCTGAATGAGACCGAGGACCGCATCCGCGGCCTCGAGGCGGGCGCCGACGACTTCATCTCCAAGCCCTTCGACCGCGGCGAACTGCTGGCCCGCGTCAAGAGCCTGCTGGCCATCAAGTACTACCGCTCGATGCTGACCGAGCGCGAGAAGTTCCACGCCGTCATCCAGGACCTCTCGCACGGCATCGTGATTACCGACGGGCGGTGGCGCATCGAGACGGTCAGCCGCCGGGCGGCCGAACTCCTGGAAGCCGGCGGCGAGAACCTGGTCGGCCGCGACCTCGCCGACGCTCTCGCCGCCTTCCGCGTCGAACCGTCGCTCGACGCGCTCCGCCAGACCACCTCGAAGGCCATCACCGTGGAACTCGCCCAGGAGGATCGGCACCCGCCCCGGTACCTGGCCGGCCGGTACACGCGCATCATGGGGCCGGGCGGCCAGTTGCACAACGCGGCCCTGGTGTTCCGCGACGTGAGCGAGATGCGCCGCAAGGAGAAACTGAAGCGCGACTTCCTGCTGCTCATCAGCCACAAACTCAAGACCCCCCTGACCATCGTCGGCGGGTACCTCAGCCTCATCGAGCAGGGCCGTTACGGCCAGGTGCCGGAGGCCGTGGCCGAGTCCGTCCGCATCTCGCTTGCCAAGGTCAAGGAACTCTCCGACCTCGTGGAGAAGGTGCTCTCGTACGCCAGCCTGACGGCCACGGAACTGGAGCGGGCCGGCCAACTGGTGGCCCTCGGGGACCTCGTGCCGCGCATCCGCGACCGCATCGCCGAGCGGTACCGCAGCCGGCGGGTGGCGTGGACGATCGACCTGCCGGACGACCTGCCCCGCGCCCGTGCCCCGGAGGAACTGCTCGCCATCGTCGTCGACAACCTTCTCGACAACGCCGTCAAGTTCGGCGAAGAGGAGCCCGTCCGGGTCGAGGTGACCGCCCGCGAAGTCGAGGGCCGGCTTCTCGAAGTCACCATCCGCGACAACGGCCCCGGCATGCCGATGGCCCAGCACGACACCGTCTTCTCGGCGTTCTCGCAACTCGAGGAAACGTTCACCGGCAACATCGCCGGCATGGGCCTGGGCCTGTCGACGGCCCAGCGGCTGGTCGAATCGTGGGGCGGGACCATCGATTACACGTCGGTCCCGGGCGAGGGCACCCGCTTCTTCTTCACCGTGCCGAGCGAGTTCAGCCCCCCGCGCGAGGCCAACGGCGGCGGGCATTGAGGGCAGCGGCGGGGCAGGCCGCAGCGCTACTGCCTCGGCAGGGCCTTCTCGAAGACGACGGCGTCGCCGTCGCTGTCGGCCCGGTCGATGGCGCCCGCGTCGATCAGCATGGCCGGCACCGTGGCCCCGGGGGCCAGGCGCCTGGCCAGGAACGGCCCGGCCTCCGGCGAGGCCGGCTCGAACCGCAGCCGCAGCCGCTCTTCGTCCAGCGTCATCGCCATCCGGACGGGCGGTTTCCCGCCGTGCCCGGCAGCCCATGCACCCGCCTCCTCGGCCACGGCGGCCAACTGGCCGCGGACCGCCTCGACGATTTCCGGCGGCAGGTCGCTCCGGCAATACAGCGATGTGGCCAGCACGTTCAGCGCCTTCAGGTCGTCCAGCGACCCGCTCGGCTCGATGGTCAGGCTGAGGCAACTGGCCTGGGCCAGCGTGCGGTCGGCCGCCTCCATGCACGACCGCAGCCGCGTGATGAGCGCGTCGGGCGCGAACGGCTTGGTCATGTAATCGTCGGCCCCGGCCTGGTAGGCGCTGCGGCGGTTCGGCGCGCGGTCCAGGGCCGTCAGGATGAGAATCGGAATGGTCTGCGTCCGCCGGGCGGTCTTGAGGCGCCGGCACAGTTCGTACCCGCTCAGGCCCGGCAGCATGAGGTCCAGCAGGATGGCGTCGACCGGCTCGCGTTCCAGCACGTCGAGGGCCTGCCGGGCGTCGGCGACCTGGACGGGCTCCAGGTCGAACGCCGAGAGGACGTCGGCCAGCAGGTTATTCATGTCGGGCTCGTCTTCGACGACGAGCACACGCGGTCGGTTGGGCGTGGCCATGCCGGGGCTTGCTCGCGGTTCGTGTCCCTATCACCATACGCCGACGGACGGCGCCGGGCAAGAGGTTTCGGCTTTCGGCCCGAAAACCCGTTTTGGAGGACGTTCCGGCTTGACTCGCCCCGCAGTGCCCGTATACTCTCCACAGTCACGGTGAGCAAGGCATACGGTCCATGGACTGGACGACCCCAACCATCCCGGCGACGCACGTGGCCGGCGGCCGGGCGGCCGCGGGGTGGTTCTGGTTCGGTTTCGGGTCGCGGGACCGCGCCTTGCCGTAGGCGAGACGTTGCGAACGGTCAAGGCTTCGGGCCCGCGGGTCCGGAGCCTTTTTTCACGACGCATCCGGACCAGCCGGCCCCGAGCGACAAGGAGGCGCACCCATGATCGTGGTCATGGCACCCCACGCGACGCCCGACCAGGTCCGGCACGTGATGGACCGCATCCAGGAGATGGGTCTGGCGCCGCACGTCATCCAGGGAACCGAGCGGACGGTCGTCGCGTGCGTGGGCGACGAGCGCCTGAAGTCGGCCGAGCGGCTGGCCGTCGCCCCCGGCGTCGAGAAGGTCATCCCCGTCCTGGCCCGGTACAAGATTGCCTCGCGCGAGGCCCGGCCCGAGCCGACGGTCATCCCGCTGGGCACGGGCAGCGTCGGGGCCCAGCGCGTAGCCCTCATTGCCGGGCCGTGCGCGGTCGAGGACCGCGCGAGCCTGCTGGAGATCGCCTCGGCCGTCCGCGAGGCCGGGGCCGTGGGTCTCCGGGGCGGGGCGTTCAAGCCGCGGACCGATCCGTACGCGTTCCAGGGTCTGGCTGAGGAAGGGCTGATGTACCTGGCCGAGGCCCGCGAGGCCACCGGCCTGGCCGTCGTCACGGAGGTGGTCGCACCCGAGCAGGTGCCCCTGGTGGCCCGCTACGCCGACGTGCTCCAGGTCGGCACGCGCAACATGCAGAATTTCGCCCTGCTGGCCGCCGTGGGCAAGGCCGACAAGCCCGTCCTGCTGAAGCGCGGCATGAGCGCCACGCTGGAAGAGTTGCTGCTGGCGGCCGAGTACGTGCTGGCGTGTGGCAACAAGCAGGTGATTCTGTGCGAGCGCGGCATCCGGACGTTCGAGCGGGCCACGCGGGCCACCTTCTCGGTGGCCGCCATCCCGGCGCTGAAGCACATGACCCATCTGCCGGTCATCGCCGACCCGAGCCACGCCACCGGCCGGGCCGACCTGGTCGAGCCGGTCAGCCGGGCGGCGGTGGCGGCCGGGGCCGACGGCCTGATCGTCGAGGTCCACGCCGACCCGGAATCGGCGCTGGTCGACGGCGCCCAGTCGCTCACGCCCGCGGCACTTGCCCCAATGGTCGCCTCGTGCCGCAAGATCGCCGAGGCCATCGGACGGACGATGTGAACGCAGGTGCTGAGTGGCCCGGCCGGCTTGCCCGGCCGGGAGCGCGCGGGTGCCACGGATGGCTCGCCATCCGTGCTCGGCGCGGGCCGGCCGCGGCAATTGCTCAGCCCCTTGACCCGCGGCGGCCGGGCGGATAGGAAAAGGACAGGGGCCGGCGGACGCCGACATGGTCCGGCGTCCGCGTGCTTATGCGGGGCGATGCCTGTTATGGCCGGGCCTGCCGAAGGCGATTTCGAGATCACCCAGCCCAAGGGCGTGCTGCTTCGCCGCATCTTCGGCATGGCCTGGCGGTACCGGTGGCTTCTGGCGGCCGGCATGCTGGTCGGCATGGGCGTGGCGGCCCTGGCGCTGCTGAGCCCGTACTTCCTGGGGGCCGGCCTGACCGAAGGGCTGCGCGCCGTGGCGGGCGGCCGATGGACGTGGCAGGCCCTGAAGCCGCTCGTCGGGTACGTGGCGCTGTTCGCGGGGGCGCGGCTGGCGTCGGACGGCCTCCGCTACGGCCGCGACATGATCATGGTCCACCTGCGGATGCGGGTACTGACCGACCTGCGCCGGCGCATCTACCGCAAGATTCTACGGCAGAGTTTTTCCTACTTCGACCGGCAGGACACCGGCCAGTTGATCAACCGGGCCATCGGCGACGTGAACATGCTCCGCACCTTTTTCCAGTTGCTGCTGGTCCGCGGCGCGGAGGTGGCGTGTTTCATCGTCGGCGCGGTGGTGGCCCTGGTGTGGCTGGACGCGTACGTGGCCCTGGTGGCGGTGCCGTTCGTGCCCCTCTATGCCTTGGCGATGGTCCTGTTCTCGCGTCGGGTGCATCCGATGTTCCACGCCATGCGGCACGAACTGGACCGGGCCACGCAGGTGCTGTCCGAGAACGTCCAGGGCCAGCAGGTGGTGCGGGCCTTCGGCCGCCAGGACGAAGAAATCGCCCGCTACGAGCGCGCCAACCGGGCCGTCCTCGACCGCTGGCTGCGGCTGGTGGGCAACATCGCGATCTTCCTGCCGGGCGTCTTCATCATCGGGTACGCCGGCCTGCTGGCCATGCTGGCGATGACGGCGTACCGGGCCCTGGCGGGGGCCATCGGGGCCGGCCTCATCTACACGGTCTACCGATGGTCGGAGATGCTGACGAACAACATGCGGGTCATCGGCCGGATGACCGCCGCCCTCGAACACAGCCTGGTCTCGGGCGAACGCATCTTTGAAATCCTGGACGCCCGGCCCGAGGTCGAACCGCCCGCCCGGCCCCGGCCCATGCCCGACGGCGGCGGCCGGGTGGTCTTCGAGCACGTCTGGTTCGGCTACGGCGACGGCGAGCCGGTCCTCAGCGACATCCACCTGGCGGTGCCCGCCGGGGCGAACGTCGCCCTCGTGGGACCGACCGGCAGCGGCAAGAGCACGCTCACGAAACTCCTGCCGCGCTTCTACGACCCCCAGCGCGGCCGCATCCTCATCGACGGTCGCGACATCCGCGAAGTCGACCTCGAAGCCCTTCGGGCCGAGATCGGCTTCGTGTTCCAGGACACCTTTCTCTTCAGCGCCAGCCTGGCCGAGAACATCGCCTTCGGCGTGCCGGAGGCCGAACGCCGGGCCATCGAAGAGGCCGCCCGCCGCGCCCAGGTCGAGGAATTCGCCCGCGCCTTCGACCAGGGGTACGAGACGCCCGTCGGCGATCGCGGGCTGAGCCTGTCGGGCGGGCAGCGGCAGCGGGTGGCCATTGCCCGGGCCCTGCTGACCGACCCGCGCATCCTGATTCTCGACGACGCGACCGCCAGCGTCGACGCGACCACCGAGCGCGCCATCCAGGACGGCCTCCGCGAGGTCATGCGCAACCGCACCACCTTCATCATCGCACACCGCGTCTCCACCGTCAAACGGGCCGACCTCGTCGTGGTCGTCGACGAGGGCCGCATCGTGCAGCAGGGCACGCACGACGATCTGCTGGCCCAGGAGGGCCCGTACCGCGACTTCGTCCGCATGCAGTGGCAACTGGGTCTGGACGAGGCCGAGCCCACGCCGCCGCCGGAGCGCCCGGAGCGCCCGTCATGAGAGTGCGCGCCGCCATCGACACCGACCAGCCGCCGCCCCGGCACCTCAGCCGGCAGGCGGTCCGCCAACTGGTCGAGTGGCTGCGCCCGCACGCCGGCACGATTGCCGCCAACGTGGCCCTGTCGGTTGCCCTGACGGCCGTGGAACTGGCCACGCCGTTTCTGCTGGAGCGGACGATCGACAGCGTCGCCGCCGCGCTGGGCGCCGTGGCCGGCGCCGCGGAAGCCGCGGCCGCGGCCGTCCGGGGCGACGCCTGGCGCGTCGTGGGGTTCAACATCCTCGGCTTCGCGTGCCTGTTCCTGGGGGCGGAGGTGATCCGCCATTTCGAGATCCGGCGGACGGTCGCCTTCGCGCAGCGGTTCATGTATCGGATGCGCGGCACGTTCTTCCGGCACCTGCACGCGCTGAGCCCGTCGTTCTACGACCGGTGGAAGGCGGGGCAGGTGATTGCGCGCGGCACGACCGACATGGACGCCGTCCAGGAGGCCGTGACGTGGGCGCCGAACCACATCGTGGCGTCGGTGCTGAAGTTGACGGGGGCGGTCGCCGTGCTCGCCATCATGGACGGCTGGATGTTCCTGGCCGTCTTTCCATTGCTGCCGCTGCTGTTCCTGCTGACGCGGTGGTTCCGCGGACGGGCCATTGTGCAGTGGCGGCAGGTGCGGGTCCAGACGGGCCGGCTGACGGCGACGGTGGCCGAGTCCATCGCCGGGGCCCGCGTCATCCAGGCGTTCGCCCGCGAGCAGCAGACCATGGCCGACTTCGCCGACCTGACCGGCGAACTCTACACCACCCGCGTCGAGGCCCAGCGCGTCCACGCCCGGTACCAGTTCGGCATGCGGATGCTCGGCATGGTGGCCGGCGCCGTGGTCATGGTGGTCGGGGCCTGGCGCGTGTCGGCGGGCGAGATGCAGGTGGGCCAGGTGGCGGCGTCGCTCGTCCTGGTCCAGATGTTCTTCCAGCCCATGGATGTACTGAGCCACATGTATAACCAGTTGCTGCACGCCACGGCCGCGCTGGACCGCGTCATGGAGGTGCTGGACGCCCGGCCCGACATCGTCGACCGTCCCGGTGCGGCCGACCCCGACGACTTCCGCGGCGCCGTGACGTTCGAGGGCGTGACCTTCGCCTACGACCCGGGCGTGACGGTGCTGGACGACGTCTCGTTCCG
>Ga0180434_10008912_pt1 | contig 11000 bp, 12 predicted proteins | sample SS_ome_7_FD_132453 | JGI IMG/M metagenome (GOLD analysis project Ga0180434, IMG submission 132453) | Hypersaline lake sediment archaeal communities from the Salton Sea, California, USA - SS_1_D_2 metaG | ecosystem: Environmental > Aquatic > Non-marine Saline and Alkaline > Hypersaline >... | reverse complement strand
CGCTTCTAACTGCAGCGCCCTTTCGAGGGCTTGGGTTTGATTTACCCTTGTTCAGTATTGGGAGTATTTGACATTCTAGGATTTTCTAAGTTTGTTTAATTATTTCCAATATTAATAAATCAGAAGCGCGAGCTTACTTATCGCGAATATTGGTGGTCTTCCCCCAGTGTTTCGTTAAATTTTGGTAAAGTTCAGCAGTAAGTTTCCGACAACGCGCACTCTCCTCCTGAGCCCATGATTCCGTCCCTGCATTGGGAGCAAATAGACTCTCCGAAATTCGAATGGGTTTACAGAGTTCTCTATTATCGAATCCGTTCTGTGCCCTTAAACATTCCTCATTAAACATTTCGTACCTCTCACATACCCTTCTAAGACGTTGATGAAGATTAGACATTTGTTAGGTAAATATAGAAAAAAAAACGATGTTTATTCAAGTTTTCTAAGAACAAAGTCTAGCGCCATTTCAGCAGCCCTGGTATTTTACGGACTTGTTAGGGTTCCCACGGACCTTTGTATGAATACAGGTAAATGTAGCCTAAGTTTAGCACGCTCACGGGATTGTCCAATGGGCCTTCGACCTTATCGTCATTAAGTTTGAGCCATTTTCCATTAACCAACCTTCTGAAGAACATATAATGACCCTCGCTTAAAGACCCCTGGTGGTAAATAAACCCTCGAAGTGTGTATTTGCGGTCCGAATAAAGCTTTAACTCTAAATTAGGTAATATGGGCGTTTCAATTTTGGTGCCCATCTTTGAAAAGCGCTTGAGTTGAATTATGATGTACGGTCCAAAATTGTGCAACAACTGAATTCGAATGGGGAAAAAACATCCTTCCAATGCATTGACATTTTCCTCTGCGCTGATAACTGTGGGTGTCGGATAATCATCAATGGCATCTTGAATGCTATAATTATGTGATGATCGGAGGTTCAATTCCACAGGAAATTTGGGTTCATCTTTTTTTGATTTCAGTGTAACCCGTCCATCTTGCTCAATACACATGAGTTTGGTGGTTAAGGTCGATCTAAGAATGTTCATCCATCTTGCTCGATGTGAGCTTTGATCCAAAGCTTTGGTCAACAATTCCATCGAATCTTTTTGGCGCAATGGGTCCATGTTGCATTCTGAATACAATTGTAACACTTGATTATGTGCTGACTTATCTGTCCACGTTACCATGCGCTTCCCATCCCGTGCAAATTGGCACATTCTCTTGAGAATAAACTCTATTAGTCCAGTGGTCTTTGAGCTACACGCTTGTTCTCGAATTGGAGTGATTGTATAGAGTAGTTGCATGACAGCGTTGGAGTAGCAAGAATTTCCAAGGTTGTGTATACCAACTGGTATTGGGTCGGTTTTCCATTCAACTGGAGCAGGTTTTTCATCCTTTGTTTCTAGGCTACCAGTTCTCTGCACAGTGTCAATATTTTCCGCCAGTTTAATTTCTCTTGCTTCATTTAGTTTTTTAGAGAGCGTATTTTTAAAGCTCCTCAATAGCCCCCAGTAATGATGCTCCGGACCCAGATATTCATACAATTTTGCTGTTCTTAACCTCTCTAGTTGAGAAATTCCCTGGTCATTTAGACACTTTTTAAGTTCATTCCAGTTATATCTAGGTAATTTAGAACTTCGAACTACTTCGCGCTTTCTATTGTTCCTGACAGTACCCAGCTCTGTGTGGACTTTGGTGTCTGTGGTTTTAGCTTTGCTTTCATCATATTGTTTTTGAATGTTTTCGAATTCTTCATAAATGTTGTTAACAGTTTCCTGAAGGTCACTTAAAGTACATGATATCAGTTCAGGATGCTTAAACAACACCGGTGATTTTCGGGGACTCATAGGCTGACGAATAAAAGAAGACACAGGGCTTTCAGGGCTTCCAGGGCTTCCAGGGCTTACTAAACCTTCATACTCATCATCAGTTTCTGTAGCGTCCGGATCCTCAGGTTCCTCCTTTTCCTCCGGTCTCCTAGTGTGTGCATAGACTGCTGCGGCTAAGGAAGCAGCTAACAGACCGCCGAAAATATACTTTAAGTAGGAGGATTGCATTTTGGACCGAATCCCTCTGACCAAGTGGTGATTTGTATCGAGTTGCTTGAACCTCAACCGAGTTAGTAAGGTGGCTGACGGGCATATGGGCGCAAAGTACACCAAGTACTCCTCACCAGCATACCGCACAACTTGTAAGGGGCTTTTTGACATATGTTTGTACGTTTCGTAAAAGTTTTCTAACCGAAGTTCCCTCAGGAATTGTCGACACATAGAGAGCCTACTCGACCCTAACGGCCGATGGCGCACGAAGGCAGTCGTGCGACATATGATGAGTTGTGGAATGTTACCTTTGCACTCCATCCCTCTTCTTTTACTTAAACGCTTTAGATAAAGTACTTAAATTCGTTCCTGGAACAAGCATCACAATAGTTCATGAACTTGTGTTTATGTAGAGTATAGACCAGGACTACACTGGTAATGATGACTGCAATGCTCACGATTCCAAGCCAAGTTGGAACTCTGGACACGTACACAAACTCCATGAAAATCCAAAAGGAAATGAAGAATAAGAAAAAGCGCAAAATAAACTCTAACCAAGGGTTCATGACTTTTCTTTAAGAGATTCTAAAACTTCGGGGGGCTCAGGTGCCCCCATAAAGCGCTTTCTTCGGCATGCGTCTTGAATTAGAAAGGCATTTTGTGCCTCTTTGGATTTGGGTTGATAGACGCGTTGAACTAGTCTACACGTGGTGGACACACACCCCTTATGACCAGGCCCATTGTTGCACTGGGCTCTGAACAGTTCAAAGTTATCCCGTAACTCTAAGAAGGGTACCCTAAAGGATCCATTGGTTAACTTGGTCACATGTACATGGAGCCGGTATACAAAATTGGAAAAACTGGCCCGATCTCGCAAGTCGTTTAAGCTAAATTGGAGGTTCCTCAGGTTTTCTGAATAGTTATCCCTACATTTTCCACAGGGAAGAACGTTACCTAGGGCAATCATAAACATATAATAATTCATTTGATCTTGACTGGTCGGCCTTACTGGGTAATTAAAACTAACAATGTGTAAAAAAGTCCAAAGTATTGGACCCCAGACTTTAGTAGCAAATCCATTATCAGATTCATAATCCATTAGGTGTTTTTTATTGGTGTAGGTCTAATTTTTCAGACGTTGAAGAAGTCAGTGAGAGCAAAGGTGGCAGGAGCCACGGAGACTTTGGAAGGTGTAACGGACGCGCTTGTGTTAAAGAAATCTGTGAGAGCAAAGGCGGCGGAGGTAGCAGAGGTCTTGGTTGGTGGACGTGAACTGGATGGAGCTGCATTCATGGTAAAAAAATCCGTCATCTTAAATGTTTCTGACTTGTGCTTGGGTTTCGGGGTTCTTCGATGTTCTAGCATGGCTAGGACTTCATCTCTCATGTTGGGTAATTCGAACGATTTGTAAGTGTCATTTGAAGGGTGCATCACAACAATTCGCTGGGAAGCCACTTTAACATCGTATTTGGTCTCCAGAATGTAGCGATAGATGCTGAGTTGTAGAGAGTAATGGACGTAGTTGCAATCGTGCACTTGACTCAAGCAATATTTACCCTTTTTTCCACCATATCCCCTGAAGCGGATGGCCTTGGAACGTTTCCAGTCAAAGATGTGGTAGGTTCCATCGGATGGTCGATACATCAGCATATCAATGGAGCCGCAAATTTGATCTTCTTCAATAAAAACCATCCATTCTGTGCGGTAGGGAACAAACCCTTGTCGTTTACGCTCCTTATCAAATTCGACAAAGTAAGGCCAGTCTGGTGGGTGCATGGGTGGTTCGGGAACTCCATTGTAATAGTCTTCAATAGCCTTGTGTAGCTCAGTCCCCATATCGGCAGCGCGCTTACCATCTGCCTTCCACATCTCTTGGATGGCCTTGATTAATTCAGATTGGGTTCTGGTTTTTCCATCCTCATCTTCAAGCAAAGGTATGTACTTTGCATATTTGGAGTCACCATGAGGGAATTTCCGCCCTCTCACCATAGCTCTGGCCGCTAAAAATCCATTGAATTCCGCAAAGAAGTGGTGCACAAATTTTGTTGTGGAAGTCCATCCTTCACAGGAACCATCGATGTAGTAAATATGAGGTGCCTCATCAAAAACAATCCTTGAATCGCGTGGATGGGAATTACACTCTGATAACATCGAACAAAAGTGGAAACTTCAAAGGGAGACGGGTGTCTACCGACGCCGGCCAATGCGAGTGGGTTTACGGGTGGCCCGGGCGGTCCGGGTGGTCGGGGTTGCTTTTTTAACGGGCTTGCGCTTAGGCTTAGACCGGGCAGGACTTTTAGATTTTGAGCGCTTTTTTACCGGCGATTAACCTTCAATGGACGCCCTCGCTTTGTAACTCGAATGGATACCGGATTGGGGTGAAGAACCGGAACCGGACGTTCCACAGGGCGGACTGTTGCAGGGCGATGATCCACCGGCAAAGGACTAGGAGGTTGTTCGGGAATGTAACCAAACTTGCGCATGTCAGAAAGATATATACTTTCCGCCAGTCCACGCAATTCATCGGAGTACATGGATTGCCAGACAGGCCAGATGCGTTGTTGCCGCATAGTATGACCAGTTAACTGCCAGGGTTCCTTATACTCACCTTCTGTTACAGCGGTTTGGTTGGGGCGCCGGCAAAAATTGTAAGTTCCGGGTAGGCCCAAATCTTTATACACACCTTGCATGTCCTCAGTTAACTTTTCAGAGTGAACAATGCGGTTAAGCCGGCATTTGTGGTCTTGGCTGCAACAACCAGCGTCCGATGGAGTCTTGGAAACTAGTTGCCGAACCACCCGATCAAATGTCCACTCCCGACCCATCCCCTCCCAATTACGCTGCTTGGTTACAACTGAGTGTTTGAAGAAACTAACTAATCTTGACAAGGGGTGTTTGGTCACTTGAAATACGTAAGTTCCATCCGCCCAGTTAGAGCAAGTATATGTGGAAATGGCTTTATCAATGTTCTTGGGAATGTCGCTATCCTGGCCATGTAACGTGAGAAACCATTCTTTCATTATACGACTGGCGGCTCTGGATGTAACCACCATTACAAAATTATGTTTGGGACTATGATAAGCTTGCATGATTTTTTAGTTGTCTTTTTTATTATTAGAATGCAAAATATGATAGGTGACTGGGACAATAATAGCAGTCAACAAAAGGATAACAATGATCACCCAAGCCCAGACGGGTAAGCCGCGATGGTGCATAACATGGTAACGTCGACCAGCAGGCGATACAGGAATGACAGGGCGCATTCGACTTCTACCCAATGGTCTGAGTGCGGGCCCCATGGGCCCTCTTGCTCTTCCGGGTCCTCTTGGTCCTCCGGGTCCTCGTCGTCCTCGTCCAGACATTTGGTTTTTTTACTAATAGTTACCCATAATTCATGTGGGCACGAAAACATGATACCTATAACATAAAACATGGATAAGTTTTCAAAACTTTTGAATTCTGTTGAAAAATTCCAAAAATATGAAAAAGAAGGCAATTTAAAGCGAGGTGAAAAGCCCAAACTTAGATCACAAATACAAAAATTTATTGATGGTACGCTAACAAATCATTTTATTAATCCCTCATCATCAACCCCACCACTTACACCTCGACACCGCCACCAACTTTTTAAGGTAACTTATTCGCACCCTACAACCCCGACCATCCGGAGATTTAGAGATGTGATGGCCAAAAAAGCTCAAGACGCTATTGATCAAGAGGGAACCCCCGAAGTAATTTTGAAGAAATTGAGCCAAACCTTACCTTTCAATCAAATTGATTCTGAAGCACCACCACCACTGGCTAATCTGGGATCTTCATGCTATACGAATGCCATTATCCAAATGCTTTACAGCATTATCCCTCTTCGAAAAGTCTTGGTGAACGTGGAAGTCACTCCTGAAAACTGGAATGAACAGCCGTCATTAGTCGCACTTTACATGAAGCTTATGCAAGAAGGAAAGACATCCAAGCGCGATCTTAGGAGCAGGGTTTCTGATAATTTTCCTCCTCAATTTTCATGTTCAGTTGAGTCAGACGCCTTTGAGATGTTGGTACAATCATTTTTGACTTTCATGACACCTGACAGTTCCGGTACTCACACTCGATTGCCACACCAAGACACCCCACAACCGTTAAACATGCAAGTAACAGAAGACTTACATCGATTGTTTCAATTTGAAGAAGTGCTCCAATCATGGTGCCCTGGTGAGCTTAGCCTTGGGGAAAGAAGCACTCGCAAATTTTTGCCCAACCTTAGTCTTGATGATTTTGGAGATTCCATTCAAGAGTTGGTGAATCACTACACTCGGCCTATACTCTTAGAGAGCCCATTCGACGAAAAGTGCCCGAATTTAACTGTCACGAAGAGAACACCGCATCACTTTGGACCTTTTCTCATCATTTATTTGAAACGCGTGGTGAACCCAGACAAAAAGGTGCGAGCAAACCTGGACTTAACTATTGGGGTTTCTAAGTTTGTGTTGCGCGGGTTTGTGAAGCACAGTGGCTCTCGGACAAAAGGACATTATACTTACTATAAGCGAGTGCTACCTGGAAATACGTGGTTTATGGCTAGTGACAGTCAAGTTGACCGATTGATTGCACCAGAAGCCTTGCAAGCTTCCGAAAATGGTGTTATATTTCTCTACCAAAGTGTTTATAGCGCTGAAGAAAGGCTGACCCCTGAATTAGCAGAGAAACAGGATGATGAGGAGGAGGCCGAGGAGGTCGAGGAGGTCGAGGAGGATGAGGAGGATGCCGAGGAGGTCGAGGAGGTCGAGGAGGATGAGGAGGATGACGATGAGGATGAGGAGGATGCCGAGGAGGTCGAGGAGGATGAGGATGATGCCGATGAGGATGAGGAGGATGCCGAGGAGGAGGATGAGGATGTCGAGGAGGAGGATGAGGATGTCGAGGAGGCCGAGCAGGTCGAGGAGGAGGATGAGGGTGAGGAGACCGATGAGGATGATGATGAGGAGGAGGATGAGGAGACCGAGGAGGCCGAGGATGACGACGATGACAAGGAGGACGACGTTGATGTTGATTTAACTGTTCAAGAAATAATGAATGACCCTGTGAAATGCTACTTAAACCCTAATAGGCCTTGTGCAAGCACGTCTAGAGCAAAGAACCGTTATACGCATCGAGAATTGGTTTCGATTGCTTTATCATGCGGTATTTTTGGTGCATCAAGGTACACCATCAAAGACTTGTGCCGTTTGTTGGCAAATGAAAGAGGTCGAGGCAATCCTTATTTGGCTAAACGAGGCTTTCTGGTGCCAAGCTTGTTTCAAGAAAATTTGGTTAAACTTGAAGTGCAGTTGAGTGCTGTGTTGACCGATCCGTACAACTGGCCTTTGTTGCAAGAAACCCTGGCTGACCTTTTGCCATTACCTAGGGAGTTTTATTTTATTGAAACGGTTGGGAAGATATCAAAATATCTCTACCCAGCCACTTTGGCCCAAACTCTTCGTGACAAGAGCTCAGAAATTTTAAAGGTTCTTAACTTAACTACGCAGCTACAACCTCAACCCGAGGTTACTGATAGTTTTCTTCGCCACAGTCAGTGTCAAGTGGCATATAGAATTGTGGCGTATGAGTACATGGTTCGGGGTCGCAACGAGAGCTCGAAGTGGGACGAGGTTTGCCCCAAGGTGTCCACCATCATTGATACTTACTTGGTTCCTTTTTGTTCACAGGGAGCGTGCCAAGTTCCGAGTTCGTAGATGCAACTGAGCTATCCGAGTACTCCCCACCATGTCCCGATGTATCAGAGTCCACAAACAAGATATCGGTTTCTGGGATATCTTGCAATTTGGTAAAAGCGGTATTCTTGCCATCAATGAGGTTCTCCAAGGCGTAACATTGTTCTTGGATGGCTTTGATGGACTTGTGCCACTGAATTTCCAATAAATCCAATTGTCTGTGAATGCCGTATAATTGAGCCAAGACTTGACGTTTGTTTTCGATGGACATGATTAAAAAAAAGATGGATGAACTTGTTGAATGGGTTTTGAGCAAATTTTCTACTACACATGATTTTGGTCTTAAAGACTTTTTCGAACGATCCACCAAATTTTTGGACTGTGAAGCAAATTATCGAATGCGGAAATTAATTTGGGATTTACAAATCAAGTTTATAGAACAGGTACCTTCTCAACCAATTCAACTACCTTATCGTTCCTTTGGTAAAGGGGTGACTAATACTGCATATCTTTTGGAAAATGGCCACATCGTCAAGACATCTCAACGCAAAGGACGTAAAACTGTTCTGTCAGAAGGGATTTTGCAAACGATGTTGCATTACCCAGATTACTTAAAGGATTACTACAAGCGTTTGGGTCGATTCATGCAATGTCTAAACAGCGATCCTCCAAGGCACTGTAAAGAATACCCAATTCCAGAGGTTTATCGCATATTTTGGTACAAAGAACGAGTCTTTCTGGAATATGAATTTACACCAGAGATGCTGATGGAGGCCGGCCTCACTAATGCTGCTAAAATTGATGTAATCCTCCAGATTTGTGTGCATTTAATGATTCTTCAAGAGAGTGCTGGGTTTATGCACCGCGATTTTCATCCTCAAAACGTGGCCGTGCGTAAGCGCCCAATCCCCAGACAAATTAGGTACATGTTTGAATCTCGCGAAATTGTGACAACCAGTTATTATCAAATATATTTTATTGATCTTGAAACGGCATGTGTAAACTTTAGTGAAGTTAAGTTAATTGGTACTAACTTACGCTCACCAAATGCATTTGTCAACACATGTCAAAACCGCAGTTTTGATATGCAGGTCTTCCTTTCTTGGTCGTATTTACTCGGGTTTCTGCCGAAAATGTCAAGGTCACATAATGGACTTAAACCTGCATATTCAGACCATATCCAACGTATCTCCAGATACGCCGTCACTGCCTTGAACATGTCAGGATGCTTTGGAGAGAATAAGGACAAAAAAGACAGCGCCTCAGAGACGAAAGGTATACGGTCCAAACTAAAACAACTCTTTCAGCAAAGAAAACTAAGGCAACTTAGGCAATTGGACAATTTAATAGAGCCAGTGCCCCTCAGAGAATGTATTCGAGAGCTGGCAAACGTACAGCGCTCGTACCTTAACATTGCTAACCTTCCATACCTTTATCCCAATAACATTCTTTATGCCCTCATGTTTGAAGATTATCGCTTAGATATTTACAGGCCTTGGCCGCTCTTCCCTGAAGTGCCTGCTGATTGTGATGTTCAAGAGTGAGGCGCACAATACTCGGCACGCCAAGAAAACGGTTGTCCCCATGTGAGGTTAGGGATTTGTGTGGGACAAGCTCCCGGTATCAAGAGATAAGGGGTACATGAGAAATTTTTGAGGTCTGTGCGCGCTGCGGATTCCTGAAGGACCCATGCCTTGGCAGCCCGATGACCTGGTGAGACAGGGCAAACACCCAAAACTGGTGGTAACGTTTTGGGGGGTTGGCAGTCTGGATCAAAGCTTCTATAGTATGTACAAACATCTTGATAGGGCGCAGAACAAGGGGTATGAGCGATCCCAGAAGGCGGTGTTTGGAGTTTTGCGGGTCTAAATGGTAAAGAAATCATCTTTGTTTAATAAAATGGTTGCCAAAATTCCATGGGTTGTCATTACCACAAGCATTTTGCTTTTTGGCCTTTACTTTATTTTCCGCAAGTTCCGGCCAAAATGTGATAACCGTAAACCTTGGCTGATTTATTAATATTGGAAATAATTAAACAAACTTAGAAAATCCTAGAATGTCAAATACTCCCAATACTGAACAAGGGTAAATCAAACCCAAGCCCTCGAAAGGGCGCTGTCTACACAAGATGTAAGGACAAGAAGGATCAATGAAAGGATTAAGAACTCCACTGACCCGTACATGTTCTCGTAAGGGTCACTAGGTTCATTAACAAGTGCAGGATATGGGCATGCACAAGAGAGTTAACCAAGTTCAGTTGGGTATTCTGCGGTCATCTACGGACTCCTTGGATATTATCTAGTTCGCGGAAAGGTTCAACCCGTGCTCTAGGTTGCCCTAGCGGTTGCCATCCTTGCAGATGTAGGGTCAAAGCAAGTAGCTTGGTTAGAACATCTTTTAGGGTTATTCCTGGGTATTTCCGCCGGACTTGTGGCGCGCTTCGGACTCGGACTTTCCCCTGTGCCTTTTCACAAAATTTCGCGCCCTGATGGCTCAACGGATGCTTGACCCAGAATCTGACGATTATTTCTTCACTTATTACCATTTTTCTACAAACCGCCAGTCAAACCTCATAATTCGCTTATTATCTGGGGTCTACCCATTTCAATTGCATACTGGAGCGCGATTTGTGGACTTTCCTTTGGAAGATTCATTCATGGAGTTTAGACACTTACCCATGGATTTTTTGGGTAGTGTTAGGGAGCTACTTGGGGGACACTTGCGTGTAACTTTGCGCCGCCCTATGTGTACGTACTTGGAGGAGCTTTTACCCTTTATTCAAGCGGCGCAAGAGAGCATCGGCTACCAAGATGCGGGATGTGAAATTGTTGGATCTTTGCTGATACATGAACGCTTACCCTGAAATACACTGAGAATCATAATAACCAATCCCAGGAAAAATAAAATCCATGATATTGTTGACATTTTTTTTGTTTTTAGCGCTTTAATTAGTTATGTTATTGGCAATAATGTCCGATACATTATCCATGTGATTTATTGCATCCTTTGACCGAACCTGAGGCTCTTGATGGATTTCTTGATTGGTACACAAGAGACATGTTTTTATTTGCTTAACAAATATAAGGGGACACGTAAGAATAACAACGTTGACAATACTGTTGTTGAGTTTGTTCCGAACAGTTGAGACCCCGGCACTCCCTCCAGGGGCGCGCGTCTCGTCGTCTCCGCTGCTCATGATAGTGGCAGTCACGACATAGGCCAGCTTGAGGAGGACATAGAACACCACACCCTTGACAAGGTG
>Ga0180434_10008911_pt1 | contig 11001 bp, 10 predicted proteins | sample SS_ome_7_FD_132453 | JGI IMG/M metagenome (GOLD analysis project Ga0180434, IMG submission 132453) | Hypersaline lake sediment archaeal communities from the Salton Sea, California, USA - SS_1_D_2 metaG | ecosystem: Environmental > Aquatic > Non-marine Saline and Alkaline > Hypersaline >... | reverse complement strand
TGCACCGCGGGCAGGCGCTCGGCCACGCACGGAAACATCCGCCGCAGCTCGGCCGGGTCGAGGTACAGGGCTATTTGCCCTTCGTCGTGCGACGCCTCTTGAAACGTAAGCTCGCGGCATTCGCGCGGGGCCTCGCCATCGGGCAGCTCGACGGCCCACGCCTGCGGATCGGCCTCGCCGGCCAGCCGCCCCGAGACTTCACAATGTCCGCCGCCGAACTCCGCGCGGAAGCCCCGCTGGCCGGCCTCCTCAATTTCCAGCGAGACCGGCAGGTCAAGCGGCAGCGGGCGACGGAACACGGCCCTAAGCTCCGCGAGCACCCGCGGTTCCGGGAACCGCTCCGCAAGCCCTTCCAGGGCGAAGAGCACCAGGTGGACCCCATGGACCACCGGCCCGCCAAACAGCAGACGCCGGCTGGCGACCGGGTCGAGGTGCAACGGGTTGCGATCCCCGGAGAGCTCCGCGAAACGCCGCTGGTCCTCCAAATCGAATGGAACGAACGAGACTTCCGAAGTCTTCAAGACTTCGGAAGTCTTGCACAGCGGTCCTCCGTTCATGGGATGTCTGCCCCGGCCCGGGGACCCTGCTCGAACAGTTCCGTCACCCGCCGGACCACCGACTCGACGTCCAGCCCGTAGTGACGCCGGAGGTATTCCTGGTCGCCGACCTCCTTGGTAAACGCCGAGGGGAGCCCGATCCGCTGGAAGCGGACGTTGCCGAGCCCGGCCTCGCAAAGCGTCTCGGCCACGGCCCCGCCCAGCCCGCCGATGATGCTGTGCTCTTCGAGGGTGACGATCGTGCCGGTCTCCCGGGCGGCCAGGAGCACGGCTTGGGTATCCAAAGGTTTGAGCGTGTGCATGCTGAGCACCCGGGCCGCGTGGCCGCTTTGGTCCAGTTGCTCGGCGGCGGCCACGGCGGTGGGCAGCATCCCGCCGGTGGCGATGAGCGTCAGGTCGCGGCCCTCGCGAACGCGGATCGCCCGGCCCAACGACCAGGGGAGCTGGCCCGCGTGGACGGTCGGCTCGTTGGACCGGCCCAATCGCAGGTAGGTGGGTCCGATCCCCGCCGCGGCGGCCCGGGTGGCGGCGGCGGTTTCCAGCGGGTCGCCGGGCGCGATGACGTTCATGCCGGGCATGGCCCGCATCACGGCCAGGTCCTCGGTGGCATGGTGCGTTGCACCCAGCGCCCCGTACGCCACCCCGCCCCCGACGGCCACGATCGTCACGTCGGCGCCCTGGTAGCAGACGTCGTTGCGTACCTGCTCCAGACAGCGGAGCGTGGGGAAATTGGCGATCGAGTAGGCGAAGACGATCCGTCCGGCCAGGGCCATGCCGGCGGCCACCGAGGTCATGTTCTGCTCGGCCACGCCCACGTTGAGGAACTGGTCGGGAAACTGCCCGGCAAAGTCGGTCACTACGCCGAACCCCAGGTCGCCCACGACGAGGGTCACGCGGCGGTCGGCGGCCGCGGCATCGGTGAGGGTCTGGATGAATGCGGTTCGCATTACTGGTCCTCAAGCTCCTCGATCGCCCGGCGGTACTCGTCGTTCTGCGGCGAGCGGTAGTGCCAGAGCAGCTCGTCTTCCATGAAGCTGACGCCCTTGCCCTTGACGGTGTGGGCGATCAGGCAACTGGGCTTGCCGGGCGTAAACGGGACTTCCCGCAATGTGGCTTCGATCGCGCCGAGGTCGTGCCCGTCGATCTCGCGCACGGCCCAGTTGAAGGCCGCCCACTTCTCGGCCAGCGGATCGAGGTCGAGCACGTCCTTGACGTGGCCGAGGCTCTGGATCTTGTTGTAGTCGACGATGGCCACGAGGTTCTCGAGGCCGTGGTGCGGGGCGAAGAGCACCGATTCCCAGGTCGAGCCCTCGTCGCACTCACCGTCGCTGAGCAGCGTGAAGACGCGGTAGGGACGGCCGTCGCGCCGCGCGGCCAGGGCCATGCCGCAGGCCATCCCCAGCCCGTGACCCAGCGAGCCGGTCGAGACCTCGATGCCGGGAATCCCGTCGGCCGTGGCGTGGCCGGCCAGGCGCGAGCCGTTCTGGTAGTAGGTCGCCAGCCACTCGACGGGGAAGAAGCCGGTTTCGGCCAGCACGGCGTACAGGGCGGCACAGCCATGGCCCTTGCTCAGGATCAGCCGGTCCCGCTCGGGGTCGTCGGGCGCATCGGGGCGGATGCGCAGTATCCGCCCGTAGAGCACGGCCAGCAGATCGGCCATCGACAGCGAGCTGCCCACGTGGGAGCTTCGCCCCCGGTGGGACATTTCGACCACCCGGAGCCGGATGCGGTTGGCGAGTTGTCTAAGGTCGACGCTCATTACGGCCGCTCGTAGTGCTCCCGGATGCACCGACAGACGTAAGCCACGTCTTCATCGGACAACGACGTGTTCATCGGCAAGAGCAGCATGCGCGTCATCAGCGCTTCGGTGTAGGGCAAACGCCGGGTGAAGCCGAGCCGCTCGAACTGGTGGACGGCCTTCCCTCCCCACTGCACGGCGGTGCCCACGCCCCGCTCGCCGAGGAACGCCCGTAGCCGGTCGCGGTCATCGGCCTCGATCTCGTAGTTTTGGTAGACGTCGAACCGGTCGGGGTCGCCGTCCGGGCCGGGCGGAAGGCGGAGCCGGGGTATATCGGCCAGGTGCTCCCGGTACAGCCCGGCCATCTCGCGGCGCCGGTCGATTTCCCGTTCGTAATGCGTCAGCTTGTGGTCGAGGATCGCCGCCTGGAGGTTGTCCAGGCGGGAGTTCAGGGCCCAGGCGACCGGCTCGCCGTCGCTGCCGAAGCCGTGGTTGCGTAGGGCCCGGAGCCTCTCACAGATCGCGTCGTCGTCGGTGATCACGCAGCCGCCGTCGCCCAGGCACCCCAGCGTCTTGGCGGGGTAAAAGCTCACGGCCGCGGCGAGCCCGAAGGTGCCGGCCGCCCGGCCCTTGTAGCGGGCGCCCAGGGCCTGGGCCGCGTCTTCGATCAGCAGCAGGCCGTGCTCCCCGGCAATCGACCCCAGGACGTCCATCTCGGCGGTCCGGCCGTTGAGCTGCGTGGGCAGGATCGCCTTGGTTCGTGGGGTGATCGCACGCCGCACGGAGTCGGGGTCGATCAGGTGGTCTGCCGCGCACTCGACGGGCACCGGCACGGCCCCGGCCAACTGGACGGCCGCCGCGGTGGCCACCATGGTGTGGGTGCAGAAGATCACTTCGTCGCCCGGCCCGATCCCCGCCGTGCGCGCGGCCAGGTGCAGCCCGTCCGTGGCGCTGCCCACGCCCACCACGTGCTTGGCCCCCAGGTAGGCGGCCAGGTTCTGCTCGAACCGAGCCAGCTCCGGCTGGAGCACGAACCCTCCCCGCCGCCCCACCTCGCGGATGATCGCCAGGAACTCCTCTTCCCGCGACCGAAACACGTGGGGGTAGTCGAAGAACGGGACGGTTCTCTTGGTGCTCGTGGCGCTCATGCGTTCACTCCATCACTCCATCACTCCACTACTGCAACACTCCCTCACTCCGGCCCCCCGACTTTTCCACCTCCGCCCGGAGCTGCTCGAACGTCGGGTACTGCTCCAGCTCCCGGGGCACGAAACCACGGCGGAGGATCTTGATCAGGGTAAACAGGATGATCTTCAGGTCCGTCGCGAAGCTGCGGTTCCGGCAGTAGTCGAGCTGCAGCTTCAGCTTGGTCGGGCGGATCACCTTTTCGTAGGCTTCGTCCGGGTCGGGCGCCCCGGCCACCACGGCCCCTTCGTCGGAGTTCCAGATCGAGGCCCAGTCGGTGATGCCCGGGCGCACGGCCAACACCCGGCGCTCATCGTCGCTGTAGCGTTCGACCTTATCGACCACCTCGGGCCGCGGACCCACGAGGCTCATCTGCCCCAGGAGCACGTTGACGAGCTGCGAAAGCTCGTCGAGCTTCAGGCGCCGGATGAATCGCCCGCTCGGCGTCAGCCGCGGGTCGTCGTCCGACGTGGTGGGGCCGCCGCGCCGGTCGGCCTCGGTCACCATCGAGCGGAACTTGACGATGCGGAACGGCTTGCCCCCGCGCCCGGCCCGCCAGCCGCGGTAAAAGACCGGCCCCCGCGAGTCGAGCTTGATCCACACGGCGATCGCCAGGAACAAGGGCGATAGCACGATCAACCCAACCGCGCTGGCCAGCACGTCGAAGGCGCGCTTCAGCACGGGCGGCCTCCGTCGCGGGGCCCTTCCGCGGGCGTACGGGGCGTTTCCGACGCGGCGGGCCGAACGTAACGCATGATTACCCGCTCTCGCCCCTCGGGGGTGACGAACTGCTCGGTCACCTCGGCGCCGAACATCCGATGGGCCTGTTGGGCCCGGGTGTTTTCTCGGTTCAGCTCCAGGCGGATCTCCTGGGCGTCCAGGAGCCACATCAGGTGTAGCCATTTCTGCAACAGCAGCAACCCCCCGGGGCCGTGCCGGGCTTCCGGAAGGACCCCCCAGTAGGTCATCCGCGCGCCGGAGCTGATCACGTACCGCGGGCCGCCGCCGCCGGTTGCAGTTGCCGTCGCCCGATACCGCCGCACGAGCCCCGCCAGCAGCCCCGGCCGGGTCAGGAGCGCCAGCGACGCGGCCAGTCCCAACCGCCAGCGATACCTGCGAAACGATTTCATGCCCTCGGCCGCGTCGAGCGTTCCGGAGACGAAACCCACGACGCGCCGCGGATCGGCGTCGTCCACGCCGCAAAGCACGACGCTCCGGTCTTCCCGCGTCAACACACGGTAGTACTGCCGTAAATACACCCGGCCCAGCCGGTACGCGAAGTTCTCCCGCTCGGCCTCGTCCTCGGCCGAGCAGGCCAGAAAGACCCGGGCCAACTGTCTGCAATCGGACGCCTTGGCAAGTCGGAACTTCATCAAAAAAGAAAAAGGGGACAGGCGCATATACTGGGGTAACTGGAACCAATGGAAAGTCTGCTTGCGCCGGGCATCTTCGCTATCTTAGCTATAGGCTCCAATATATGCGCCTGTCCCCTTTTTGGGGGCGATCTGCTCTAGGTGGGCCGCCATCTCGGCGTAGACCTTTCGGGCGGTGAAACGGTCCTCGAACAGTTGCCGTGCGTTGTCCGCCATGCGACGCCGGCGCTCGGGATCGTCGGCCAGCGACTCGATCGTTCCTGCGAGCTTGCCGGGGTCGCCAGCGTATGAGAGCCCGCAGTCGTGCTCGGACAACAGGTCCAACAACGTGCCGCGACCCAGGCTCGTGAGGATCGGCAGTCCGCCGGAAAGGTACTCGATCGCCTTGTTCGGCAGGCTGGCCTCGAAATCCGGCCGGGCGACGTACGGGGCCAGGGCCAGGTCCGCCCGGCGGAGCAGCCACCAAATCTGGGGGGCGTCGACCCAGCCGGGCAGGAGCACGTCCTGGGCGCAGTCGGCCGCCAGGCGGCGAAGGGCCTCCAGGCGCATCCCCACCCCGCAAAGCACGAACTGCACCCGGCGCCGGCCGCGCAGCCGCCGCGACGCTTCGATGACCCCGGCCAGGTCGAACTGGTGCCCGATCTGCCCGATGAAGCAGACGACCAGCGTCTCGGGATGGCTGCTGAGCTGGCGCTCCTGCCAAAACTGCTCGGCCAGGGCCGCGGTCTTCTCGTCGGGCACGAAGGGGGCGTAGCCGTAGGGGAAATGGCGGTCGAGCGGAGTGCGCCGGCGCCGGCCGGTGGCCAGTCCCCAATCGACGAACGCGGGCGCGTGTCCGGTGATGGCCGTCGCCCCGGCACAGGCCCGGCGGGCCGCCACGAACATGGGTTGCAGCGCCAGGCGGGCCAGGGGCCGTGCCCAGCGCGGCACGTAGTCCAAGAAGATGTCGGGCCACAGGTCGCGGATATCCAGGACTACGGGCACTCCGTGCTCTCGGCCGTACCGCACGGCCTCGGCGCTCAGCTCCAGCGTGGGGAAGGAGCAGAGGACCACGTCGGGCCTCGGCTCCTCACGGCAGCGGCGGGCGAACTGGCGCCCCAACACGCGGTGGTTCCGAATGCGTGCCAACGACATGTTTCGCCGGTAGGCCGGGGCGTGGAGCATTTGGACGTGGTACCGGTCGCGGACCTTGACCCGCGTGCTCTCCGGGCAGCGATGTCGCTTGAGCGAGTGCAGGAAGGTCGAGGTCCACCAGAGCACGTCGTGGCCGCGCTCGACCAGCGCGTCGGCCAACAAGCCCATGCGCCGCAGCCGGACGTTGCCCGGGTCGGTCGGCACCGCTTCGGAGCTGTTGATCAGCCAGACGTGCATTGGGACTTCCGAAAGGGGACAGTCCCATTTTCGCTGCGCGAAAATCGGGACAGTCCCCGAGTCATTTCTCTTCGGCCGAGAACTCGTCGCACAGCTCCCGCACCGTGCGCACGACGTAATCCAGCTCGTCGTCGCGCATCCCGGGGAACAGCGGCAGGCTGATGACCCGCTGCCACTGGGCCGTGGCGACCGGGAAGTGCTCCGGGCGCCAGTGGAACGTCTCTTCGTAGTAGGGGTGAAGGTGCAGTGGCCGCCAGTGTACCGAACAGCCCACGCCGCGCCGCGTCAGCTCCTCGATGAAGCGGTTCCGGTCGGCCCGGAGCAACTCCAGCCGGAGTCGGATCGGGAAGAGGTGCCAGGCGTGGATTCGGTCGGGCGGCCTGGCCGGCAGCTCGACCTGGGGCACCTCGCCGAGCGCGTCGCAGTAGCGCCCGGCCAAGGTCTCGCGCTGGCGGCGCAGCTCCTCGGCGCGCTGGAGTTGGTGCTTTCCTATGGCCGCGGCGATATCGGTCATGTTGTACTTGAAGCCCGGGGCGACGATGCGGTAGTCCCATGCCCCGTTGGCCATGTACCGGTCCCAGGCGTCGTGCGACAGGCCGTGCAGCGACATCTGCCGCATCCGGTCGGCGAGCTTCGGGTCGCTGGTGACCGCCATGCCCCCTTCGCCGGTGGTGATCGTCTTGTTGGCATAGAACGAGAAGCACGAAACCCGGGCGGTGTCCTCGCCGCAGCGCCGCCAGGGGCGGTCGGGACCCTCGCGATAGGCCGCCGGCAGGGCGTGGGCCGCGTCCTCGACGACCCAGAGCCCGTGCTGCTCGGCAAACGAGCGGACGGCCGCGGGGTCCATCATCAGCCCGGCCACGTGGACGGGGATGATCCCCACCACGTCGAGGTCGCGCGTAAGCGGCAGGCGCCCGGCTCGCAGCTCGTCGAGCTTCCGGGCGGCGTCGGCGAGGTCCATGTTGAGCGTGGCCGGGTCGCAATCGACCAACAGCGGCACACCCCCCTGGTAACGCACCACCTCGGCCGTGGCGGCAAAGGTGAACGTGGGCACCAGGACCCCCTGACCCGCCCGGAGCCCCAGGGCTTCCACCGCGAGGTGCAGCGCGGCGGTGCAGGAGTTGACGGCCAGGGCGTGCTCCGCCCCGACCAGGGCGGCGAAGCTGGTCTCGAACTCCTTCACCCGGGGACCGGTCGTCAGCCACCCCGAGCGTAGGCAGGCGACCACCTCCTCGATTTCCGCCTCGGTGATCGAAGGCCGAAACAGAGGAACGGTCATCCGGCGTTTCTTGTTGGAAGCGGCCACGTAAGGTCCAGGCTATTCCGCCCGCCGGCGGTCTGACAAGGAAAGCGTTAGCCGATCGGCCGCCACCCGCCAGACCGTCATCAAGATGAGCCGACAATCGAAGCACGGCGATTGCCGCGCGATGTACTGCTTGGCCAGCCGGATCTTCTCGGGCAGGATGCGTTCGACGTACTCCCTTTCCGGGTCGGCGGCCGCGCCGAGGATCGCCGCCTCGTCGCGGAACTCGATCGACGCGATGTCGGTAATCCCCGGCCGGACCCGGAGGATTTCCTCGTAGTCGCCGCGAAACATCTCGACGTAGCGCGGCACTTCCGGGCGCGGCCCGACCAGGCTCATCTCTCCCTTGAGCACGTTGATGAGCTGGGGCAGCTCGTCGAGGTTCGTCTTCCGCAGGAAGCGCCCGACCGGCGTAATCCGCGGGTCATCGCCAACGGTGATCGGGTCGCCCTGCTCCGGGAGGCCGGGGACCATCGAGCGGAACTTGTAAATCGAAAACGGCCGGAAGCCTCTGCCCATTCTCTGTTGCTTGAAGAACACGGGCCCGGACGAAGTGAGCTTGACCGCGATCGCCACGAGCACGAAGACAGGCAGGAACACAATCAACCCCGTTCCCGCCACGACGACGTCGAACATTCGCTTGAACACTATCGGATGGGTTGGGCGTGCTTGGCGAGGAAACGCAGCGCTCGCTCGGCGGTCTTCCGATTGACGCGGAGATGGGTCGGCAGGTTCACGACCTGGGCGGCCGCCAGCTCGCCGTGCGGACAGCTTCCCGGCCGGTAGCCGAAGTCCTCCAAACGTGTTCCGGCCGGGTGCAAGGGGCTCTCGAACCAGGACCCGAGCTCGACTCCCGCCCTTTCGGAACGCTTCAGCAATTCGCTCTTGTTGGCCACGCGAAGGGGATAACGCACCAACGGCAGATCCTCGGGGCCGGGCGGCTGGCCCGCCTCCAGCCCGCTTTCCCGGAGCTTCTGCCGATACCATGCCGTCAACTCCCGGCGATGGTCGATGTTCCTGCGGATGCGGGCCATCTCGCGGAGCCCTTTGCGGACCTGGCAAGGCGCCATCAACCGGAAGAAGTCGCGGGGCACGCGGCCCGCCAGCTCCTCGTTCGACGAGCTGCCGGCCACAATCCCCCAACGGGTCAGCAGCCGATAAGCCCGGGTTGCCCACGCGGCGGTCCGCGGACGCACGAGCAGACCGTGCGCGACAATCTGGGTTTTCAGCAGCAGGTTGCGGAACACGCCGGCCTTGGAGGCTTCGCGACGGACCAGCTCCTCGACGCGCCCGGCCAGCGGGGCATCGTTGACCAGCAGCATTCCCCCCAGGCCGGTCGAGAAAGGCTTGTTCCACTGGCCCGACATGAAGGCGAAAACCCCTAGCGTGCCGCACAGGCGCCCCGCGCAGGTCGATCCGAACGTGTGGCAGCAGTCCTCGATGATCGGCACGCCGCGCTCTTCGCACCACGACTCGATCGCCCCCATCTCGCACGGGACGCCGTACGTGTGCTGCACCACCACGGCGGCCACGTCGTTGTACTCGCCGCTTTCCAGCAGCCGGGGATCCAAGTTGTAGGTTCGCGGATCGACGTCGACGTAGACCGGCGCGAGCCCGGCGGCTTGAATCGCCAAGGGGACGACCATGCAGGTGTAGCCGGGCAGGAGCACCTTGGCGCCCCGTGGCAGCGCCATCGCCCGCAGGCCCGCGTAGAGCCCGACACGACCCTTGGCGAACAGGAAACACCGGCCGCCGCCGAAAAACTCACGGATTTGTGCGGAGAGCGCGCCTTCGGGATTCTCCCGATATGCCATCACTCCAATACTCCAACACTCCAACACTTTATCCGCGTGCGTGCCGTCACAGATCGGGGAGTCATTCTTGGGTCGCCTCGCGCTCGGCTTCGCGCGTCCGGCGAACGATCCGGGCCGGAACGCCGACGGCCACACAACGATCGGGAATCGACCGGTTGACCAACGCCCCGGCTCCGACGACGGCCTCTTCGCCGATCTCCACGCCCTCTTTGCCGCTAACGACGTTCACGCGCATCCCGAGGTACGCGCCGCGCTTGATTCGTATCGTGGTGTGCGCCTGTCCCTTGCCGTGGCAAGCGAAGTAGCAGCCGTACGATATGACCGCGTTGTCTTCGATGACGGTCTTGCCGGGGTCGACGTCGTCCAGGTAGCAGCGCATCCCGATGAACACGTTCTTGCCGATCCTGAAGCCGATCATGCGATACAATCCGTTGCGGAGGCACGTGCACGGGACGTTGGGAACGATCGTGACGTTGATCGACTTGCGGATCATCTTCCAGGCGAGCAGCCACAGCGGCTGCCCGGCGTAGTAGGGGGCCGGCTTGCCGCGAAGTCGATAATACGCCCGAAGAACCCAGCTCACGGAATCGATTATCCCAGTTCGGCGAGAAACCGCTCTGCCAGCACCCGGTAGTCGTGGTGGCGTGATACGTACTGCTGTCCCCGCTTTCCCATAGCGTGGCGCTCGGCCGGGGTGCGCCGCATAAGTTCGGCAATCGCCCGGGCAATTGCCGGCGGGTTTTCGGGCGGGCAGGATATCCCGCAACCGCTTTCAGCTACGGGATCGTTCGCGGCCTCCACGGCATGCACGATCGGCTTACCCGCCAGCATGTAGTCGAGCAGCTTGTTGGGACTGATGCCGTATTGATAGATCGGAGACCGATTCCATCCGATATACAAGGCATCCATCTCCGACAGCAGGCGGCGAACCGTGTCCTTCACGACTGGCGGCAGAAAGACCAGGTTGTCCAGACCGCGGCGCGACGCGTCGGCGCGCAACGACTCCTTCTCGGGCCCTTGCCCCACCAGCACCAAGGTAACCGGCAACGACCGCAAGTGCTCTGCGGCGGCGACCACGGCCTTCAGGGCGTTCGACACGCCGTGACCGCCCGCATACCCGACCAGGAACCGCCCCTGCCGCTTGTGCCGCGCGAGGCACTCCGCGTGCTCGCCAGGCAGTGCCGCCTCATCCCTCAGGGAATCGATGTCGATGCCGTTGGGAATGTGGACGAACTTCTCAGCCGCCATGCCGTGCTCGCGCATGTGCGAGTCCGCCTTCGGCAGCAGCGACACGACGCGGTCCGCGCTGCGGTACGCCGTTCGCTCGGCCATTCGCATCAGCAGGACGAACGGGTGCCTTGGGGACATGGCCCCAAGCTCGACCAGCGTAAGCGGCCATAGGTCGCGAACCTCGAACACGAGCTTGGCTCCCGACCTGCCGGCGATCGCTCGGGCCCCATAAATGATCATCGGATGGGGCGAGGACGCGATAACCGCATCCGGCCGGAAGAGCCGCAGCAACTTGCCGCGATACCGGCGCAGGCGGGAGGCAAACGCAAGGATGTTGATTGCCCGCGATACGCCGTTGCCGTGATACGCCGGTGTCTTGAGCCAGAAGTACCGCACCCCCTCGATCGATTCTTGCGTCAAACGTCCTTTC
>Ga0180434_10008910_pt1 | contig 11001 bp, 6 predicted proteins | sample SS_ome_7_FD_132453 | JGI IMG/M metagenome (GOLD analysis project Ga0180434, IMG submission 132453) | Hypersaline lake sediment archaeal communities from the Salton Sea, California, USA - SS_1_D_2 metaG | ecosystem: Environmental > Aquatic > Non-marine Saline and Alkaline > Hypersaline > Sediment... | reverse complement strand
TGCCGCCGGCGGTCCCGCTCAGGCAGATGCTCAGGTCATCCGACTGCCACGAATCCGCGCACCCGTCGCAATACGACTGCCCGCTGCCGTCACCCGAGCTCATCCACATGAACCAGCAATCGGGATCGCCCTGCCCGACAATCGAAATCCAGCCGTTTACCAACACGCACGGTTCCGGCAGTGTCACGGTGTACTCGTTCAACTCGGCCCCCTCGTAGAGCATGCCCGTGGGCGTGCGCGCGGCCACGAGCGTGTACGAGCAGACCGCCGCGCCCGGCACGCCGCCCGCATCCTCGTGGAAGGAGATCTGGAACGTATTGTCGTACTCCTCACATTCATACCAGTTCGGTGGGATCCACAGCAGGTCCAGCCCCCACCACATCAGACCTTCGATCGGACCGGCAATACCCGAGACGTTCTCGAAGCGCTGGAAGCCGGCAGAAGATTCGGACGTATAGGACGTGAACCCGAGCGGTCCATCCGGCGACTGCGCGAAGAGCGAATCCGGTGGGCACTCCAGGTGCGCGCACGGGTCGGGGTCGCAGGTTGTGCCGGCCAGGAAGACGCCGCCCTGGGCATTGCAGTCGAACCGTGTGGTCTCCTGGCAATCGCTGCCGACAACACAGCAGGCTCCCATGACACACGGATCGCTCGCGCAGTTCGTGCCCCCGCCGAGCCAGGTTCCCCCCTGGGCTTGGCACTGGGCTTCGGTCAGCAGCGGTTCGCAGCTCTCGTCGGCGAAACAGCAGGCACCCGTCAGCACACCACAGGGCGGGTCGAGATCGTCACAGGTACCATCCGGCGCAAATCGCTGTTCAGTGCTGAGACAGTCGACAATCTCGACGGATTCTTCGCATGAACCGGTCGTGTCATCGCAGCATGCCCCAAACACCCCGCCCGCCGACCCGAGCAGGCAGAGGCTCAGATCGCGCTCTTGCAGTGGCGAGCTACATCCGTCGCAGTACGATGTGCCGAAGCCGGCGCTCATCCATAGGAACCAGCAGGTCGGATCGCCATAGCCCACAATCGAGATCCAGCCGTTCACCAGCACGCACGGCTCCGGCAGCGTCACGCGGTACTCGTTTAGCTCCATACCCAGGTACTGAATTCCGGTCGGCGTGCGCGTGGCGTTGAGCGTGTAAGCGCACACAACCGAGCCCGGCAAGCCGTCGGCATCAGCGAAGAACGCCACGTCAAACGTGTTGTCGCTTTCCTCGCACTCGATGTAATTGCCCCCGACGAACTCCAGATCCAGCCCCCACCAGATCACCGTGTCGATCGGTCCGCACACGCCTGAGAAGTCATCCGAGCGCAGGTATCCGGCGCTTGCTTCCGATGTGAGGGCCAGGAAGAAATCGGGATCGTCACGCGACTGAGAGTAGAGCGAGTCCAGCGGACAGTCGTCCGGAACATCACACGCACCGGACGCACAGTCCAGCCCCGGCACGAAGACGCCGTCCAGCGCATTGCACTGGTATTGGACGCTGTCCAGACATTCGCCCGGCAGGCAACAAGCCCCGATCTCGCAGGGGTTGCCGTCGCAGATCGTGCCATAGCCCAGGAATGTGCCGCCGACGCCGGCGCAGTCCTCCGGCGACAGGATGCTGCACTCGCCCTCCAGGCAACATGCTCCGAAACCGAGGTTGCAGGGATCGTCGGCGCAGTCGGTTCCAGCGCCCATGAATTCCCGCCCGGCGATGATGCACGAATAGGCGTTGGTCATCACGCAGGCCGACCCGGCGCAGCATGCTCCGATGCCACATGCGTCGTCGGCGCAGTCGGCCCCCGGAAGAAAGACGCCACCCAACACGTTGCACGTGTCGATGTCTTCCACCGGGTAACATTCCGTCTCGACGCAGCAGGCGTTCTGCGCGACGGCTGCCGGCACTCCGCCGGAGAGGCAGACGCCAACGACGACGGCTGCAACCAGGTTCCACGCTATTCGGGCGTTCATCGTCCCGGCCTCCTCAGAATGAGCTGTCTGAAAACGTAGCTATCGATACCGGACTGCTGTGGCGGTCCCAATCCGTCACAAAAAGCCGCCTCCGAGCCACGACCTGCGCTCTTACTGCCAGAATACGTGATCTGCTCGGTCGATCCAACCTTTTTTCGCCGACGAGCAACCTGGCAAGCGGGAAAGAGGTTTCGCGCTTTCCGGCGCAGGCGCGGCGATTGGCCGGGATGGCGGCGGCTGAATGCCGGCAAGCGAAAACGGAGGCAACCGGCGCTCGTGAAACGCCCGCCCGAGATGAAGGAACAGCTTCGGGGCTCTCACACGTTGCCTTCGCTCAAAGCGGCTGGCGGGATGCCGCCGAAGTTGAGGTCGAAAACGCCCGGTCGCTATACAGTGTTGTTATAATGCGCGCAAAGGGAAAACTGTCCGGTTTCGATCGGCCGGACGCCCCGAGAGAGGCTTGGCAATTCGCAGGACGGGGGCGCCCGAGGCGGGCCGCCGAGCGACGCGAGCTACGAGGACGGCGACGGAGACGTCGACCTTTCTGATCTGTTCGGGCTGCTGAGCGTCTGCGGGATGACGTGCGAACGGTAATCGTAGGCGTCAAACGTACGCCGCTTTCTGATGAGACGGAGGCGTGAGCATGCGCGTTCGCGAGTGTGCCGATCGGATTACCGCCTACGCTTTGTGTATCGGCACTCTTGTGACTGCAACCGGCGGATGCGCCTGGCCTTTTCCATGGTTGCCGGCGGGAGATGATTCGAGCGAGTTCGTGCCGCTGTCCGCGCTTGAGAACAGTGGTGAAGCCGTGGTCAGGCTGTATGGAACGCCCATCCTGAACATCGAGCGGCTGGCGATCCACCCTTGGTTCGTGGTCAAGTCGGCCGAGGAAGTGAGCTTCGATCGCTGGGAAGTCTGGGCGACGGCGGACGGCCCGTATGGCTACGTTCGGCTAAACCTGCGAAGTCCGACGAGCGCCCCTTTGGCCGGTCGCGTTTTCGTCATCGCCGAGCTGATCGGCCCGGAGGCGGAGCCGGTGGTCGAGTTCATTGAGACGCAATCGCCGAACTACCCGTGCTGCGATTGCTACCTGTTTTATCCGGGTCCCAACTGCAACACGTACGTGCAGTGGGTTCTCGACAGCACCGGCTGGGCCGTGACGCTCCCACCGACCGCCGTCGGCCAGGCGATCCCGCCCATTTGCCCCTAATGCTCTGTCACGGATATGGCGACGGGCTGAATCGGTACGTACGTGCACCAGACAGACCTGCGGTCCGTGGGTCGGATCGATCGGCTCGCGGAACGCGTCCCGCAGATGTTGCACCGGCTCGGCCATCCGCGGACTACCCTTTCCCGCAAACCACGCCGGCAGCCCTTCACCGCCGACCGCGGCGTCTGATGGCCGGGTCGCGGCCGACGACGAGAGGACGTTGCTGGACATCACCGCGGCCGACGACGACTGAACCGTCGGCTTACGTGCTTTTCTCCGCCGCGGCGGCTTGCTGGCAAAGAAACAGCACCGCCATCCGGACAGCCAGGCCGTTGGTGACCTGGCGGAGGATGCTGGAGTTGGGGCCGTCGGCGATGTCGGCGGCCAGCTCCTTGCCGCGGTTGACCGGGCCGGGATGCATGATCAGCACATCCGGCTTGCAGCGCTGGAAGCGCTCGGCGTTCATGCCGAACAGGCGGATGTACTCGCGAATGGAGGGGAAGACGCTGCTGGTGATGCGCTCCTGCTGGATACGGAGCATGTTGATCACGTCCATCTCGGGCAGGATCTCGTCAAAGTTCGACGTGACGCGGGCGCCCAGCTGCTCGAACGAACGCGGCACCAGCGTGGGCGGGCCGACCAGCGTCACGTTGGCACCCAGCTTGACCAGCCCGCGCAGGTCTGAACGGGCGACCCGCGAGTGCGCGATGTCGCCGGCGATCGCCACGTTGAGCCCCTCGATGCGCCCCTTGCGCTCGCGGATCGTGAACAGGTCGAGCAGGCCCTGTGTCGGGTGGGCGTGCTGTCCGTCGCCGGCGTTGATCACGCAACAGTCCACGGCCTGCGTGAGGTCATTCGCGGCGCCGGCCGAGGAATGCCGAACGATCATGATGTCGATGCCCATCGCCTCAATGTTGCGGGCCGTGTCGCGCAGCGATTCGCCCTTCGAGGCGGACGAGACCTTGGCCGAGAAATCCACCACGTCGGCCGACAGGCGCTGGGCGGCGAGCGTGAAGCTCATGCGGGTGCGCGTGCTGTCCTCGAAGAACATCGTGCAGACCACGCGACCGCGGAGGGCCGGGACCTTCTTGACGCTGCGGGTGGAGACCTCCTTGAAGCTCTCGGCGGTGTCGAGGACGTAGAGGATCTCCTCGGGGCTCAGGTCGTTCAGAGCCAGCAGGTGCTTGCGGGTCCAGACGGGTTTTTCCGGCGCAGCGTCGCTCATTCCATCTCGACCTCATCCACCCCGTCGACTTCCGAGAGCTTGACGATCACCTCGCTGTCCGGCGTGCTCTCCTGGCGCAGGCCGACGAAATCGGGCTGGATCGGGAGCTCACGCAGCCCGCGGTCGACCAGCACCGCCAGCCGAATCGCCCGCGCGCGGCCGAAGTCGGTCAAAGCGGTCAGCGCGGCGCGGATCGAACGGCCGGTGTAGAGCACGTCGTCGACCAGCACCAGCCAGGTGTCGGTGATGTCGAAATCGATTTCGGTCCCGCGGACGACGGCGGCGGGGCCGATCGTGGTCAGGTCGTCGCGGTAGAGCGTGATGTCGAGCACGCCGTGGTGCGCCGGCTTGACGCCCGCGTCGGCCAGCAGCGCTAGGAGACGTTGGGCGAGCGTCTCGCCGCGACGTCGGACGCCGACCACCGCGACCTCTGCGTCCCGGGGTGCTGCCTGCGCGATTTCCCGGGCCATCCGCGCGAGCGTGGCCTGCAACTCCTTAGCGTTCAGTAACGTTTTCATTGGCGATAGGCTACCCTCAAAGGTCCGGGACGAAAAGCGCGGCGAGAGCCGTGCAAGCCGTTGGGTTTTCCGGGCGAACCTCCTATACTGAGCGGTCCTTCACCCTCGCCGTGAGATGCGGGGAGGTTCGGCGAACATATAGCTGGGAGTAGCTGATGAGCAGAAAGGGCTTGATCTCACCGCACGGCGGCGAACTGGTGAACCTGGTGGTTTCGGATGCCCGGCGGGCTGAGCTGGAGAAGATCGTGACCGGCTTGCCCCGGATCGCGCTGCCGGACCGCGAACAGTGTGACTTCGAGTTGCTCGCGGTCGGGGCGATGAGCCCGCTGACCGGCTTCATGGGCGAGGCCGACTTCCACGGTGTTTGCGACAACCTGCGCCTGACCAACGGCTTCGTCTGGAGCATGCCGATCACCTGCTCGGTCGATCAGGCGACCGCCGAGAAGCTCGAGATCGGTTCGCAAGTCGTGCTGACTGACGACGAGGATCGCACACTGGCGGTCCTGACGATCGAGGAGAAGTACAAGCACGACAAGAAGAAGGAAGCCGAGAAGGCCTATGGCACAACCGACGAGGCGCATCCCGGCGTGGCGATCGTCTACTCGCAGGGCGACGTCTGCCTGGCCGGCAAGCTGGAAGCGCTCACGCCGCGGCACAACCCGGAATTCCCCAAGTATCGGCTCACGCCGGCGCAGACGCGGGCGGCGTTCGAGGAGCGCGGCTGGCGGCGGGTGGTGGCGTTCCAGACGCGAAACCCAATCCACCGGGCCCACGAGTACATCACCAAGTGCGCCCTCGAGATCTGCGACGGGCTGCTGGTTCACCCCCTGGTCGGCGAAACCAAGAAGGGCGACATCCCCGCCGACGTGCGCATGAAATGCTATGAGGAACTCCTGGCAAATTACTACAACCCGCAGAATACGCTGCTATCGGTCTGGCCAGCGGCGATGCGCAACGCCGGGCCGCGCGAGGCGATTCTCCACGCGATGGTTCGCAAGAACTACGGCGCGTCACACTTCATCGTCGGGCGTGACCACGCCGGCGTGGGTGACTACTACGGCACCTACGAGGCCCAGGAGATCTTCGACGAGTTCACCCGCGACGAGCTCGACATCATCCCGCTCAAGTTCGAGCACACTTTCTGGTGCCAGAAGTCGGGCGCCATGTCCAGCGACAAGACCACTAACAGCGGCAAGGAGGAGCGTGTCTTCCTGTCCGGGACAAAGGTGCGCGAGATGCTCTCGAAGGGCGAGCGACCCCCGGTCGAGTTCACCCGACCTGAGATCGCGGACATCCTGATCGAATCGATGAAGGCCGGCGGATGACGGCGGCCGGCAAAGCACTCGCGCTGACATCCTCAGTCCCGCGAACGTAGCACCGACCGGCGCTCAGAAGATGAAGTCCGTCGACAGGAACTTCGACTGCCGCTCGGTCAGGATGCGCGAAATGATCTGCTCGTTCGCTTCCGTCGTTTTTGCCGCGACCAGGCTGCGAATCGAGAAAACGCGCAGCGCGTCCGAGACCGACAGCGTCCCCTCCGCCGAGTCCTTCCGCCCCGTGAACGGATAGGCGTCCGGCCCGCGCTGGCACTGACTGTTGATATTCACTCGGCAGACCTGGTTTACCAGCACGTCGATCAGCCCACTGAGCGCGTTGGCATCATTGCCGAACAGCGCCGCCTGCTGGCCAAACGGGCAGTTCGCGATCCAGTCGAGCACCTCACGCTCGTCCTCGTACGGTACGATCGGCAGGACCGGGCCGAACTGCTCAACCTGGCAGATCTTCCACTCCAACCGCGCCGGGTACAGCACCGCCGGATAGAAGAGCGTGTGGTCGACGGTCGCGCCGCCACGGTTGACGACCTCCGCCCCGCCGGTCACCGCCTCGTCCACCAGCCCACTTAGCCACTGCGGCTTGCCGTCCTCGGGCAGCGGAGTGATGTCGACCCCTTCCTCCCAGGGCATGCCGACTGTGAGGTTCTCGACCCGCTCGACCACGCGCGCGACGAACTGGTCCGCCACGCTCTTGTGACAGAAGATGATCTTGATCGCCGTGCAACGCTGGCCGTTGTACGAGAACGCGCCGAGCGTGCATTCGCGGGCGGCGAGATCCAAATCGGCATGCGGGAGGATGACCGCGGCGTTCTTGGCCTCCAGTCCCAGCACACACCGCAGACGATTGGGCCGCGGGTGCTGGTGCTTGAGGATCGAAGCGACTTTCGCAGACCCGATGAACGCCAGCACATCGATCCGGCCGCTTTCGACCAGCGGGCCGACGACGGTTGCCCCATCGCCGTAGACCGTGTTGACCACTCCCGGCGGGAACGACTGAGCGAAGGCTTCGAGGAGCGGTGCGTGCAGCAGGACACCGTACTTGGGAGGCTTGAAGATCACGGTGTTGCCCATGATCAACGCCGGGATCAGCGTGGTGAACGTTTCGTTGAGCGGGTAGTTAAACGGCCCCATGCACAGGACGACGCCGAGCGGGCTGCGGCGGACCTGCGCGAGGAATCCGGGCTGGAGCACGAATCGCGAGCTGATCCGGTCGAGGTCCTTCAACGCCTCGACCGTGTCGCGAATGTAATCCACGGTGCGGTCGAATTCCTTCTGAGCGTCGGGCCGCGTCTTTCCGATCTCCCACATGAGCAGAGCGACCACGTCGTCGCGCACCGCCTGCATCCGCGGGATGAATGCCTCCACCGCGCGGATCCGCTCCGCGACCGACATTGTCGGCCAGCCGCCGCAGCCCTTTCCGTACGCCGCGCAGGCGGATTCCAGCGCCTGTTGCGATTCGTTCGCGGTCATCAGCGGGTACCTGCCGAGCTCGACGCGCTGCGCGCCGTCAGGCCCGGTGAAACACACCGGCGACAGAACCGGCTGCAACGGCCCACTCCACCGGTGCAACTCGCGATTGATAAGGTAACGGTCACCCGCCGTGTGCGCTGGCGCCGGTACGCCCTGGCCATCAGCCTCGTGCGCGGGGAAGACGTTGGCGGGGTTACATGCGCGGGTTGACATGGCTCACCTCCTGGCAGAATGGTCGAACCGATCCAGACGGCGCCGTTGCGAGGTTATTGCGCCTGCCAGCACCGACGCCGTCTCAACGGCGCTATGGCGTGCCGTGTACAAGCGACCCGTTTGCCATCGGGCCCGGCTGGCCGTTACACTCGCACGGATCATGGTATCGTGGATGTCACGGGAACTGGAGCACTCTGAGATGGCGGTACATTCGGACTCCCCATGCGGGGCGAGCAGGGTGAATGCATGAGCAGCGGCGATCAGAGGGGCAAACCGCCGGCTTCAGTGCTCAACGAGATCTGCGACGCGATTCGCGCGGCGGACAAGATCGCGCTGATCGCGCACGTGACGCCGGATGCGGACTGTCTGGCCGTGATCGGGGCCCTGCATCTGGCCTTGCCCGAGCTCGGGAAGTCTCCATTTGCGGCGCTGCCGGAGGGGACGGTAGCGCGGCGGCTGGCGTTTCTGCTGGAGTTGGCGGGAGTGCAGCCGGCGTCCAGCGAGGAGCTGGGCGTGTGCGATCTGGCGCTGGTGCTCGACACGGCCAAGGCCCGGCGGGTCAACGTGGCCGGCAAGCTGGAGGCGCTGCCAAGCGCGAAGGTCATCAACATCGACCACCACACGACCAACACGGAGTTCGGCACCTGGAACTGGGTCGAGGGTGACGCCAGCAGCGCCGCCGAGCTGGTCTACCTGCTCATCGGGGCGCTCGGTTGTCAGATCACGCCGACGATCGCGACGTTGATCTACGCCGGCATGCACAGCGACACCCAGGGCTTCTCACTCTCGAACACGACCACGCGCAGCCTCCAGATCGCCGGCGAACTGGCCCAGGCCGGGGCCGACATCATCGACACTTGCGAGAAGCTCAATCGCAGCCGCAGCCGCAGCGATTTCGAGCTGCTCAAGGTCGTCTACACCAACACGCAGGTCAGCGCGGACGGCCGACTGGCGTGGAGCACGGTCAACCACGACGAGATCAATGCCGCGGGCTGCCATGCCAACGACATCGACGACCAGGTCGAGGTGGTGCGTTCGATCGAGGGCGTCAAGGTCGCCATCCTGTTCAGCGAGGGCAAGCAGGGCAAGATCCGCATGAACTTCCGCGGCGAGCGCGGCATCTCGGTGCTCGAGCTGGCCAAGGAGTTCGGCGGCGGGGGACATCTCGCCAGCGCCGGCGCCATCCTCGACGGCACCATCGAAGAAGTAACTGAGCGTGTCATTCCGGCGGCGAAGGGATACGTCAAGAAGCTGCCAAGCTAGCCAGCTTGTGTGGCGGGCCGGATGGCGCGAGGGTGCAGGTCTGAAAAGGGGGGCGTTTTCTCTTCGGGAGCGCGCACGGCCTTCCGTGTGGCAAGACTACCGTCTGACTGCAAATGGCGGGCGTTCGCCGCCAAGAGCATCCCAGAAACATCAATCGCCGACCTCAGGCTGGCTATCGGTAACAGAATCTGCTATTCTTAACCACCAACTGAAGACATGCGATCGGGGAATTGGCCGGCGTCTCCGCGACAACGATCGTCTCGGAAACGCCCGTATCGGAGGTGGATCGGGATGCGCGCCTCGAGCTCAAGTCGAAGACTCTTCATTCTCTCAGGCCTTACGCTGTCGGCGATCATGCTGGCCGTTCCTGGGCATCGGGCCCACGCGCGAAACAATATTCGCGACGCCTTCTTTGCGGTCTATCCGGACGCGGTTGGCACGCCCATCGAGACCGTCCCCAGCCAGCCGAACCACTGTGGCGTCTGCCACTACGCCTTCACCGGTGGCGGCCCGCGCAACCCGTACGGGTTGTTGCTGGAGGCGGCACTGCCAGATTTCCCGAGCAACCCCAACGGCCGACGACAAGCCGTTCAGTCCCTGGAGAATCAGGACGCCGACGGCGACGGGTACAGCACGCTCATCGAGGTCACCGACGTGGTCAACTTCTCGAACACGCCCACGTTTCCGGGGCTGACGCCCGCGAACGTGGGCAGCGTTACGGACGTTGATCGGGCCGACATCCAGCTCTACCTCGTGCCCAGCACCGGGAGCGACACGACGCCGCCGGATGTCACCGTGATCACCCCGGATGGAGGCGAGGTGCTCACCGCTAACACCGACACGACGGTGGAGTGGATCGCCGGCGACGCCGGCGGCGTTGCGGCGATCGACGTCTACGTGTCATACGACAACGGCGCGACGTTCAGACCGGAGGCGCTGGGGCTACAGAACACAGGTAGTTTCACGTGGTATCCCGACAACCGGCCCACAACCGAGGTTATCCTTCGCGTGGTGGCCATCGACAACGCGTTCAACGAGGGTTCCGACGACAGCGACGGCGTGTTCACGATCGAGTCCCCGCCGGGCGGACTTGCCCCGACGACGCTGCGTGATTTCGACCTGCCGGGGAGCCAGCCGTTCGAGGCGGGGGTCCTGAATCCGCCGGAGGCCTGCAGCGCGTGTCACGGGGGCTACGATCCGAGCGTTGAGCCGTTCGAGAACTGGCGCGGGAACATGATGTCGCAGGCCTCGCGCGACCTGCTGATGGAGGCCTTGATGGTCATCGCGAACCAGGACGCGCCCGATTCGGGTGACCTCTGCCTGCGTTGTCACCTGCCCCGCGGCTGGCTCCAGGGACGCTCGGTGCCCACTGATGGATCGCAGATGCTGGATACGGATCGGAGCGGCGTGGCATGCGACCTGTGTCACCGACTGGTCGACCCGTTCTACGACCCGGCCCAGAACCCGGCTGAGGACGAGGCGATCCTGGCGGGGCTGAGCAATCCACCGATGAACTCCGGTGGCGGAATGTACGTGGTCGATCCCACCGGTGCCCGTCGCGGGCCGTTTCTCGACGCCGACAGCGGACACCCGGTGTTGGTCTCACCATTCCATCGTGAGGCGGCGTTGTGCGGCACGTGTCACGATGTGAATAACCCGGCGTTCGAGAACGATGGCGAGGGCAACTACGTGCCGAACGCATTTGATGCTCCGGCGACCGACTTCTCGGCCCAGATGGCCGGCCCGGTCGAGCGCACCTATAGCGAGTGGTTCCACAGCGACTACAACACGCCGGAGGGGATTTACGCACCCGA
>Ga0180434_10008907_pt1 | contig 11004 bp, 7 predicted proteins | sample SS_ome_7_FD_132453 | JGI IMG/M metagenome (GOLD analysis project Ga0180434, IMG submission 132453) | Hypersaline lake sediment archaeal communities from the Salton Sea, California, USA - SS_1_D_2 metaG | ecosystem: Environmental > Aquatic > Non-marine Saline and Alkaline > Hypersaline > Sediment... | reverse complement strand
TTTATGGAATTGGCTCATGCCGCAGATCTTCGGTTTATCGGAGGTCACATTCTGGCAGGCAGTTGGTTTGTTTATCCTCTTTCATATTCTTGTTGGAGGGCATCATGGCCACCATGCGTATCCCGGGAAAAAGCCGGGATGGAGTAAATTTCGTGATAAACTGCATGGTGAACTTCATGGAAAGTTTATCAAGAACGGAAAAACCGAATCGCCCGCATACTCCGAATGATTTACATAGGCCGCGCGGTCGATCCAAAGTCATCTGCCGCGCGGTCGCTTACGTATTCTTACAGATGTCTCATGCCCGTCCCGTATTCGATTATCTGATCTGCTGGGTGAGGTTGCTATAATAACAGTCTCCCATTATTTATCATCGGCCCCCTTGCTTCCAACAGCCTCTATGCGTTCCTTACTATCCGCTTTTGATACTATTCATTAAACAGCGATCATACTATCTCTGTCGGACTATGCTCAGGATACTGTAATATGAATATTTTGTTTCTTTCAGAGATTAAATGGAGCTATCTCAGAACACGAAAGCAGCAAATCCTTCGTCGATTTCCGGATGAATGGGATATCCTGTATATCGAACCGGTGGTCGCCGGGGGAGAAAACGTCTTTCGAATCCGGAACGACGGGAACATTCGTCATGCGACAGTGCCGTATTTTAAAAATTTCCCACATGCATGGATTAGAGCGATCTTTTCGATACCCCTATGCAGACGCGTATTTACCATGTTAACCAGGATATGGCTTCGTTTGGTTCTGTCCGTTTCGCGAACGACACGCCCGGATATCGTACTGGTTTCGAATATTTACTACGGGGAGATAGTCCGTACACACTTCCCAGATGCACTGGTGGTATATGATTGCAATGATAATCACTTATCGTTTCCGTTTACTCCTCCGTGGGCAGGGGACTATTCCCGAAGTCTACAGGAACGGTCGGATTGTATAGTATGCAGTTCAACGGCCCTCAGCGACTGTCTTGAACCTCAATATCGAAATAAGGTGCGGATTATCGGTAACGGAGTCGATATGGAACTCTTCGATATTTCGAGGATACGTGATGAGGATGTCCTTCGTGATTATGGCCGTCCCCGCCTCCTGTATCTTGGGGCTTTATCAGAATGGATCGATTATACACTTCTCGAACGAATTGTTGATACATACCCTTCATGCTCACTCATTCTTGTAGGACCCGTGGCAAAACCGATGCAAGAGCGAGTAAATGAACTGATTCGTCGGGCAAATGCACACTATCTGGGCGTTGTCGAACATTCCGATGTAGGTTCCTACATGGCTGCTGCAGACGTAGGTCTCATACCGTTTATCAAGAATGAACTCACTATTCGAGTTAATCCCAATAAACTATATGAATACCTCGCCGCTGGTTGTCCCGTAGTAAGTATTGATATTTCACCGGAAGTCAGGGCATTACGGGATCATATATACATTGCGGAAAATGCGGATGCATTCGTACAATTGATCGCTGAAGCCGTGTCCAGCGAACCACGGATCTCAGAATGGAGACATGTAGCTGCGAATCACGACTGGAGCATAAAGTCTCTTGAGTATCAGGATCTCCTTCGGACATTGTATAAATCACAAAGATCGAATTCACGAAAATCCGCGTGATGCTTTTCTACATTGCTATGTCTGAAGATGAGTTTATTTATTTCATAACATCAGCATATTCGCCGTTCAGGAATCATAGGGGAAAGGAATATTCGTTCGATGTCGAAGAGAAAGAGAAATAAACCGGGTCAATCCTCTATTCCGAAGTCACGCATCCCCAATAATTCATACACACCTATGATTCGAATGTTGTGGGAGTGGTTGTGCTCTCACCAAATGTTTTCCATCGCGCTGATCCTCGGATTCGTGATATCGGCATTTTTCAGTGAAGCTATCTTTCTCAACAAGACTTACTTCACGCCGGATGCGCAAACAGCCGCCTTTATGACGGAAAAACTAAAGGAATCTGTATGGACGAAGGGGATAATTCCTCAATGGATGCCGTATCTGTTTTGTGGAATGCCCAGTGCAGGTAGTCTCACATATAATCCATTCTCCTACTTCCCCGGTATCATAATTGCTGCGATTCAACGCCTTCTCCCGGTTTCTGTCGTATATGTCTTTATTCTTCACTATCTTTTCGCCGGGCTCGGTGTCTTTCTTTTCGTCAGGAGAAAGGTGGGGGGGCTCCTCCCCGGCCTTTTCGGCGGTTTGAGCTACATGATGATGCCGTATATGATAGCCATGACCGTTTACGGTCACGGCTCGCAGATGATGACTGCCGCCTACCTTCCATGGGTTCTATACGCTATCGACAGACTGTTCTCTCACGCATCGATGAAAAATATAGCCATCTACGCGCTCTTAACTGGTCTCATGCTCCAGCGAGGTCATATTCAGGTTGCGTACTACGGGCTGCTCGTGACGGGTTTTTACGCTGTGTTCTCTCTGGTCGGTCTCCTGGCTCGTAGAGAGTATTCGAGGGTTGTACGGGTTCTCGGAGCATATGCCGGAGGTACGCTCCTCGCATTCGCTTTCGCGGCGGTAGTATTCCTTCCGGTCCGTGAATACACGCCGTTCTCAATTCGTGGTGCATCATCGATACTCGCATCAGGTTCATCTCAACAGGGTACGGGCGTTGATTTTGATTATGCCACTCAATGGTCTTTTTCTCCCGGCGAGATGCTTACGTTTATCATTCCATCATACTATGGATTTGGTGGGCATACGTATTGGGGGAATATGCCGTTTACGGACTATCCGAATTACATGGGTATCATCATTCTTGTGCTGGCAATTTACGGTGTAATCAGAAAGGTACCCCTCTATCGTTTTCTGGGAATTACAGTCATCGCTGCTCTGCTTATATCATTTGGTCGTCACTTACCTGTTTTGTATCGTCTACTATATGAGCATTTTCCCTATTTTAATAAATTCAGGGTGCCAGTCATGATACTTCTGGTGGTAGAGGTCTGTATGGCGATACTAGCGGGTATGGGGTTGGATTCACTCATCCGAACCCTTGCTCCATCGCGAGAAGCATCATTCACTCAGCAGCGGACCAGGGGTAAAAACATCATGATCGCCATTGGAGTGATCATCGGTATCGTTATCCTCATGACCTTATTTCAGAGTGGATTGAAAACCACCATGACTGCAAAGTATCCGGCTCGGTATCCGCCTCAAATTCAGGCACAGCTGAACGAGATGCGTTTCGATATGTTTGTGAAGGATCTGTGGGTGGTTTCCCTTATTGTATGTTCGGCTATGATTTGTACTATTTTAATGATTTATAGAAAGATTTCGGCGTCAACCATGGCGGTGTTGTTAATAACTATCTCAAGTATCGATATGTGGATTGTCGGCGTCCGCGTTAAAACCGAGCCTACACCGGAATCAAACCAGCAGAGACTCATGAAATCCGACGGATTAGTCGAGTTTCTGGAATCAGATTCAACGCTTTTCAGGATTTTTCCCACAGCTCATCTTTTCCGAGAAACGAAATGGGCTTCGCACGGAGTTCAAAGCGTCGGCGGATACCATGCGGCGAAGCCCCGACGATATCAGGATTTTCTGGTAGCCTCGGGTCTGGAAAACGGGCTCATGAATGACTATTTCAGGGTTGTCGAACAGGATGGTCAGCAGATGCTGGCGGTGATTCCGAATGAACAGGTCTCTCAAACGCGCAGAAAGACTGTTCTCGGATTGCTGGATATGCTCAATGTCAAATATATAGTTTCCCCGTATCCTATTGATGAGCCTGCATGGCTGGAGCGCACGCAGGTTACCGTCCAATTACCGAATGGTCTATCGAACATCCGGATCTACGAAAATCATTCCGTACTTCCCCGCGCGTATTTGGTGGGCGATTACGAGATAGTACCTGATGCGAAACAACAATTGCGCCGCCTCGTCTCGGGGGATTTTGATCCCCGCAGCTCGGTTCTTCTCGAAACAGATCCACCTTTTATGCCGCTCTCTGACTCAACCGCAGTCGTATCCATACATTCTTCCGATATTCATGGAATAACACTGTCCACCAGATCTGACCATGCACAGATCCTTGTTTTTACGGAAACGTTCTATCCGCCCGGTTGGCGTGCGTATATTGACGATAAGAAAACATCTCTTTTTGCGGCGAACCACTGTTTTACCGCCCTCTGTGTACCGGCTGGAGTGCATGATATACAGATTCGATACGAATCGGCTGCTTTATGGATTGGACTGTCTATCAGCGTTGCCGCACTATTGATTTGTACCGTTTTGCTATACGCCGGGAAGTGGAAGAAAGCGGGAAAAGATGATGTACACAAAAGCGGGGTAGTTCCGGTTCGTTAAATCATGAGTTTTATGAGACCGATATTCATAGGAGGATCTCCGAGGAGCGGTACAACGCTTCTCGGCTCGCTTCTGGGCGGTCATTCGAGGATCGCATGTGTTCCGGAATCAGAGTTCTTCGGGATTGCATCTCGTATTGTATCCCCTCAGGAGAATATCAGTGGAGAAGCTATTGACAGTATTGTGAATCATTGGAGATTTCGGTACTGGGGTTTGGAACGACGGGTGTTTCTTAGAGGAGTACAAAGGGATAGTACCCTTCGGACATATATAGAGTCCATCGTATCCGCCTATTCTCGTGACGTTCCCATTGACCTTTGGGTGGATCATACGCCCAATAACTTGCATTTTATCTCTACACTTTTCCAACACTTTCCCGACGGTTTGGCGATCCATATCATTCGCGATCCCCGAGCGGTAGCGGCTTCTATTATCCCACTCGACTGGGGGCCGAATACTCCGCAAGATGCAGCTGATCTATGGATTCGGGAAACGGGCATAGGACTTGCTGCCAAAGAGTATTTCCCCGATAGGGTTTTAAGTATTAGCTATGCATCATTGATTACGGAAACTGAACACCAGCTCAGGAAAATTTGTGAATTCGTAAATATCGATTTTGAATCGGTACTCCTCGAAAATACAGGATTTACCGTTCCCAGGTATTCGAGAAAACAACATGCCCTTGTAGGTAAAGCACCGGACCGTTCACGAATAGACGCATGGAGGACACGACTGAAAGACCGTGAAATTGAAATCATCGAATCCCGAACGTATTCCATGATGGCGAATCTCGGATATACGGATTTCATCCATCGCATACCGCGACCCGTACGCTGGCACGAGAGCATGGTATGTCATTTCAAGGATATTATGTGGCAAAAGTGGATACATAAGTTCCGATTGAATCAACGGAAAAACGAATAGGTGCTCCCGGAATGGGATACAATTTCAACGAATGCGGATTTTTTTCCAGTAGATACACAGTATAGATGAGTGAACACCCACACGCCGGAAAACGTGTGCTGTCAGGAATCCGTTCCACACCAAAAAACTGATAGTCGATGCAACCGCCGCTCCAATGACACCCCAAATCTGAATGAACCCCGGAGTGAGGACTACAAGAATAACTGTGCTGATACTATGAGCTTTCATCACGAGTTTTTCGTTACCTGTCATAATCAGTATTAATCCTACAGACCCTGCGGCGGCGTTGATGAATTGACCAAGCGTAAGAATGATCAGCACTCGCCGACCTTGAACGAATCCCTCACCAAATAGCGACAGAATTTGAGCGCCGCCCGCAAGGAAGAGCACCGTGACGGCAAGCGCTCCGGCTAGAACAGCCCACGATCCTTTAGTAACGATTCGCTGTAATCCCCTGATATCTGCCTTGGCATACCGCGCGGCAATCTGAGGACCGAGTGGCATATTGACGGCGAACAAAGCCAGTGATATGAATTGGGATAGTCTGAGCGCAACCGTAAAAATTCCCGTTTCAGTCGACCCGAGTAATGAGCCGGCCATGAGAATTCCGATATTCGCCGAGACCACTTGCATCACCGCGATAAAAAGGAAAGGAGAAGAAGAGGAAAGGAGTTTCTTCGGTCGCAGTACCTGTCGTTCGTTCGTGGCCCGCACCGGCATCCAGCGAATAGTCAGGAAAACTGATGCACCCAACGCAACGGTTGTTGCAACCATATTGAGTACAACGGCACCCCGACCGTCCAGTTCGCGCCCATTGAACACAATCCAGATGAGCAGGAGAAATAGAAAAACACCGGGTCTCAGAATGAGCTGTGGTAACTGTCCCCGTACTATCTTGTGGAGACCTCTGAGATATCCCTCATGAATGAGAATTATCGCCATCATCGGTACGAGAGGCATTGCTAAAATCAGAGATGAACTGAGCGACGCGTCGATTCCCAGCCCAACAGCCCTAACGATTCCGAACACTGCGAACATGAGAATCAGTGATATTCCGAGACTGATACGTCTCGCCGCGAAGAGAAGCGACCGGATGATAGAACTTCGACCCGCTTCCACGGCAATTGCGATATCGCGTGAGAGAATTCTATCGAGACCGCAGGTGGCGACGATGCAAAGAACATTCACCCATGACAATGCGTACGAAAATGCCCCCAATCCGTCTGCTCCCGCTGCTCGTGCCAATACAATACTCGTAAAAAACAGGATTCCTGAATTACCTGCCTTCAATACAAGCGTTCCCGTTGCCTTGGTGGCTATCGGTCCGGTCAAGACGGTACGAATTGTTTCTTTCATTGCCGGTGATTTAGATTCACTACTACGCAATACGGTACTCCTGAATTGAATTCACCGAGACCGCTAGTTGAGTCCAGATCAATGTGTACAGACCTTCACTGGGAAATCCTCGGTACCGGAAAAACGATGGGGATAATCAACGAATGCCGGATCATCTGTCACCATATCAAAGTCGCATTTTCAATGGAACATATGCGTTCGGAATATATGTCCGAATATGGACGACATCTGTTCATGTTGTTGCTATTATCAATAAAAGAATTCGGGTTTTCACTGTATATTCAATGATGTAATCCGGCATGACTTTTGCATTTACATGCCAGAAAATGAGAGAATTTTCTGTGATTACTACGAAAGATCCGATGAGATCATGAAATAATGGAATAAACGAGACGTTTATTCTTACGTCCATGATATTCACGATTTAGGCAGTCGAGCAATATCGAATCCCAGGAGGAACACGTGCAAATCAACATCCGCATCTTCCTTACAGCAGTTACAATCTAAGGGAGCGGGTGCTTCATAGAATGCGTTAGTACCGACGTATTCTTGACCCGCTCAAGCAATGAGCGGGTTCTTATCTTTCCATAACAAAATATCACCCGCTTGCAAACACCGAAATCAATTACACGATTATATCCATCTTCTTAACACGGAGCGGGTGAAATGAAATCAACATATAAAACAATTTGGAATCTCATGGCTGGTCAGCGTATCAGATACGGTGCGGCTGTCGTCTCTCTGGTAATCGGCTCATGTTTCATGTATCTGGTACCACTGGTACCGCAGATTACCATAGACGGTGTATTATCGCCGAATACTTCCGATGCGTCTTCATTCGTACATTCCGTGGTAAATTTCGTCGGTGGTGTCGATTTCATCCGTTCGAATTTATGGATACCGGCATTACTGGTTTTCGCACTCACCGGTATTGGTGGCGTTTTCACATACTTCAGGGGAAAGCTGGCGGCAACCGCCAGTGAAGACATCACCAGACGTCTTCGCAACAGGCTCTACCGTCACTTGCAACATTTGCCCTGTTCGTATCACGATGGAACTCAAACCGGTGACCAGATACAGCGATGCACGTCTGATGTGGAAACATTCCGGCGCTTTTTATCCACCCAGGTGGTGGAGATAGGCCGGGCGATGGTGATGATGATTATACCGGTACCGCTTATGGTTGCGATCGATATTCGAATGACGTTGGTGTCAGTGGTGATCATTCCACCTATCGTAGTCTTTTCCCTCGTATTTTTCAGGAAGGTGCAATCTTCATTTAAAGGGGTTGATGAGGCCGAGGGTCGGCTTTCCGCACGAATTCAGGAGAATTTGAACGGTATACGGGTTGTACGGGCATTCGCGCGTCAGGGCTACGAGATAGATCAATTCAATCAGAGAAATGAAGTCCATCGGAACCTTGATAATCGCCTGTATCGGTTGTTTGCGTGGTACTGGTCGCTTTCGGATTTTCTGTGTATGGGACAGAATGCGCTCGTAGTAGCATGCGGAGGATATCTCCTTGCCATCGGCGAATTACAGATCGGCGCTTTCTTCTTCTTCCTTTCTGTGGTGAATATGTTCATCTGGCCGGTGCGGATGATGGGCCGGATTCTATCGGAATTAGGGAAGGCAATCGTTGCCATTGGGCGTATCGATGAGATACTGTCGCATCACACCGAAACGGATATGGAAACAGTAATTCATAATCGTGCTGCATCCCATGCTGATCTCGGAAAGGGAGCGATAGAATTCAAGGATGTCAGTTTTGCATATCGCGATGATGACTATGTGTTGAAATCAGTCTCATTTCGGATCGAAGCAGGTCAAACGATGGCTATTCTCGGGCCGTCGGGATCCGGGAAGACCACCATTGTAAATCTGCTCATGCGCTTCTATGATCCGCAAAAGGGTTCCATATCTCTGGGTGGCGTCGATATCACATCAATATCGAGGAAGGACGTCAGATCAAAGATCTCCGTGGTTATGCAGGAACCCTTCCTGTATGCGAAGACTATCCGCGAAAATCTCAGTATGGCGGCTCATAAACCACAATTTTCTGATGTACAACATGCGACGGAGGTCGCGTGTATACATGACTCAGTAAATGAATTCGATGACGGCTATGATGCAATGGCCGGAGAGCGTGGTGTCATGTTGTCAGGCGGTCAGCGGCAGCGTTTGACACTTGCGCGATCTCTCATAGCCGGGGCACCGATCCTTGTACTCGATGATGCATACAGCGCTATCGATACCGATACGGAACGGCGAATACGCTCGAGGCTGGCAGCGACAAAGCGTTGCACAACCATAGTCATAGCCCATCGGCTTGCCACCGTACGGGATGCGGATGTGATACTGGTTTTGAGTAACGGTTCCATCATCCAGCGGGGAACACATAATCAACTCATTGAGCAGCCCGGTTTATATCGGAGACTATGGGATTTACAATGTGAATCTGAAACGGTTAATGAATCTGTCATTCAGACGGCAGTTCATATGACATAATACAAATGAGGGTAGTCGTATGTCCGAACAAGAATTACAGGAAGAACAACCTTTACGTCGATTGAATATACCTCTCTGGCGGAGGATTCTTTCTCATGCAAGACCGTATCGCAGCCGTCTCGTGGCACTTATGGTCTCGGGATTCATCTTTGCATGGATAGATGTCTTTCTGCCGAGAATAACGGGATTGGTTATCGATGAGGCGACAACCAATGGAATAACCGGAACTCTCGGCATACGAGTTATTGAGTATTTTGGACTCATAGTCGGTATGGCATTTCTCATATGGTTTTTTATTGTTATGGCCGGTCAGGCAGCGACCGGTTTTGCATACACCATGAGAAATGCGGCGTTTTCTCATCTTCAACGACTATCGTTTTCTTTCTATGATAAGAGAACCGTGGGGTGGCTGATGGCGCGGCTCACATCCGATTGTGAACGCGTTTCATCCATCATACCATGGTTTATGTTGGATATCGTGTGGGGAACGACACTGATAATTGGCACCAGTATAATGATGCTTCGGCTCAATACTCAGCTCGGTATGCTTATAATCATGATACTACCGCCTTTGGCTGTGATCAGCGTTTTATATCAGAGGAAACTTCTTGAAACCCAGCGGCTTGTGAGGAAAGCGAATTCACATCTTACCGCGTGGTTCAACGAAGCGATCATGGGTGTGCGTACAACCAAAGCTCTCGTCCGCGAAGAAGAGAATTTAGATGAGTTCCGCGAACACTCGGGTTCCATGTATTCCCACTCCGTGAGAAATGCTCTCTTTGCCGCGGCCTATCTGCCGATAATCATAAGCATGGGCAGCATGGGAGTGGGGCTGGTGCTTTGGAGAGGAGGGATCACTCTTGGTGAATCACTCTCGTTTGGAGTTCTCGTATCGTTTATGCAGTATGCAGCGTTCTTCTATATTCCCATTCAAGAACTTGCGGAACGATTTACTCAGCTTCAGGCGGCACAGGCATCAGCCGAGCGGGTTCAGGAGATAATAGACACTATCCCCGAGATACGCGATACGGCTGACGTAACAATTGAATCACGGGATTTATTCGGAGATCCTGGTCAACATGATCGAATACGTCGTGTCGAATTCGACAACGTTTCGTTCGGGTACAAGCCCGGGATTCCGGTCATACGATCGTTTTCGCTGCGAGTTCATGCGGGAGAGACTGTGGCGTTGGTTGGTCCCACGGGATGCGGAAAAACCACAATTATCAGCCTGCTTTGCCGGTTTTACGAACCGGCAGAAGGAGTAATCCGTATTAATGGAATCGACTACAGGAATATTCCGTTGTCACGGCTGCAGTCGAAACTTGGGATCGTTCTGCAAACACCCCATCTTTTCAGTGGTACGGTGCGTGAAAACATCAGATATGGAAGACTCGATGCGCGAAACGAGGCAGTCATGGAAGCCGCACGTATGGTAAATGCGCATGCCTTTATCAAAGACCTTGAAAACGGGTATGATACCGAAGTCGGGGAAGGTGGCGGCAGACTCTCCACGGGGCAGAGACAACTGATATCACTGGCCCGGGCCGTCATCGCAAATCCCGAAATATTCATTATGGATGAGGCCACATCCTCAGTTGATACTGAAACCGAACGGCTTATTCAGGAAGGGATACGAACGGTCATGGAGGGGCGGATCAGTTTTATGATTGCCCATCGGCTCTCGACCATTCGATCGGCCGGAAATATCATAGTGATGGATAAAGGATCAATTCTCGAGTCCGGTACCCATTCGGAGTTGATGCAACTTCGGGGTCGGTACTATGATCTATACACGAAACAGTTCGAACGAGAGACCGAAGAGCATCTTCTCCAGGAGACCGTGGTGTAATAGCTGCG
>Ga0180434_10008902_pt1 | contig 11009 bp, 10 predicted proteins | sample SS_ome_7_FD_132453 | JGI IMG/M metagenome (GOLD analysis project Ga0180434, IMG submission 132453) | Hypersaline lake sediment archaeal communities from the Salton Sea, California, USA - SS_1_D_2 metaG | ecosystem: Environmental > Aquatic > Non-marine Saline and Alkaline > Hypersaline >... | reverse complement strand
CTGGTTGCAGAAGATGTCCGGCGTTGCGCCTCGATCCACGTATATGCCCGCCCCGTAATTCCAGGAGCCGTTGCGAAGCACGTTCCTGGAGATGATGTTGTGTGTGATGAGCGCCTTCGAGCTTCTCGTCAGGTAGATCCCCCCCCCGTGGTTCCTGCTCGTCCCGTCCCCGACGTTCGCGGTGATGTGGTTCCCGCGGATGGTGGGGGAGGAGTTGACGTACAGCCCCAGTCCCTGGTTTTGTGTGGTGTTCATGAATCCGCCCGTGATGGTGAATCCCTCGAGCACCGTGGCGCGACTGAGGCCCGAGCCGAAGTTGATCACCCGACCTTTCTGATCCCCGTCGATGGTGGTCCTTGTATACCCCTCCTCGCTGATGAGGCGGATGCCGTCCACCTGCGGCCAGGTGATATTCTCCTTGTACGTTCCCGGAGCGACCAGGATGGTGTCTCCGGACCCGGCCGCCTGCAAGGCGGCGGAGATGGTGGTGTGCGTGCCGGGAACCCGCAGCACCGAGGCGGACAAACTGGTGGCGAACAGGACAACCAGAACCAGCACTAATCTCAACATGATACACTCCAATGCAGTCAGATATGCCTCTCAGGTCCACCCATACTACTTGAAGTGCACGTACAAAAAAACCCGTGGGTAAAAACATCCAGGCAGACATCTCTTCCCACGAGTCCAGGCAGGTATCCAGGACCGATCCCGGAATAGCGGCCCGGGAGAGTCCTGAAGCCAGTAGCTGGTAGCGTAATGAGCTAAACTGGCCGGTCACGGGTTCGGCAAATGCAGGGGGAAAACTTGAGGGAAACTGGAATTTTTTCGATCCGGGCCTCAGGAAACCCACCTCATCACGTCACTGCCCATCCGATCCGGCTCCACCCGGCTTTCGGGCGAGCCGCCTCATCAAATCCGCGATCTCGTGGATCTTGAAAACAGGCGCGAGCAGGAAGGCGCCGGCCGTGAAGGCGGCCGAAACCGCCACCACGATGACGAGGGCACCCGAAAAGACCGCTGGATCGAAACCCATGAGCAGGGCCTGCTTCAGAAGGAGGGCGCCGCCACCCAGGAGCCCGGCCAGGAGTGAGGTTCTCCCCAGGAGAGCCAGCACCTGACGCGCCCCCCGGTTCCGGGTCTTCACCGCCCACAAGCCATAGAGAAATCCGGCCTGCAGCCCCATGGAGACGGCACTTCCCAGCGCCACCCCGCACGTTCCCCACCACCGGGTGAACAGGAGGTACAGAGGCAAGGCGAGCAGGACTCCGGCCGTGCTGACCAGGGCCGGAATCCAGGTGTTCTTCAGGGCAAACCAGCCTCGCACCACGATGGTGGTTCCGGCCCAGGCAAATGCGCCGCACAGAAATCCCCTGAGCGCTGCAGCCGTGGGGGGAATGTCGGCCCGGGTGAAATCGCCGCGCTGGTAAACCAGGCCGACGATCTCGGGCGCCACCACGGCCATCAACACGGAAACTCCGATGACGGGCACCAGAAACCGGCGCAACGTCGCGTCCAGCAGGTCGTTCACCTCGATCATGCGGCCCTCGGCTGCGAGACGCGCCAGAAACGGGTACGAGGCCGTACCTGCAGCCTGGCCGAACACAGCCACCACCACCAGCATCAACCTGAGTGCGTAGTTGAGGCTGGCGATGGCCCCCGGGCTCACCTGGCTGCCGAAGAACTTGAAGAAGAACTCGGTGGAAAACGTCATGCTGAGGCCCAGGGCGAGGGGGAGGGTCAGCAGGATGTATTCCCCGAGGTCCGGGTGCCGCAGCTTCAGGCACGGCCGGAACCGGAACCCCACACGATATGCTCCCCAGGCCTGGATCAGGAAGTTCCCTGCCATGGCGCCTGCGAGCACGCCCCAGGAAAACCCCTCCATGCCGGATCGACGCCCCGCACTGATGCCGCCGAGAATGATGGCCGCGTTGTACACCAGCGGTGCCAGGGCCGGGAGGAAGAACCTGCCGCGGGCCATCTGGATGGCCATGAGCACACCCCCGGAAAGAAAGAAGATCTGTGCCGGAATCATGATGCGGGTGAGGCGGACAGCCTCCTTCTGCAAGGCCTCTGGCATACCCGGGACCACGAGAGGAACCAGATCTCCGGCAAGGAGCCACTCCACAACGGCCAGGCCCGCGGTCAGCAGGCCGATCACCGTCAGCACGAGGGAGGCCGTACGCCACCCGGCCTCCTCCTCGTTCCCGGCCAGGTACCGGGAGAGGATGGGGATGAAGGTGACGGAGAGAAAGCCGCCTGCCAGAACGTGGTTGAGAATATCCGGAAGCAGAAACGCGGCCTGGTACGCATCCACCTCTCCACCCGCTCCGCAGGATCCGGCAATCACCATCTCGCGCACCATGCCCATGACACGGCTGAGCAGGATGGACGCCATCATGATGACGGAGGCCCGGGCCAGTGTCCTTCCGGGTTTCAGGGTGTTCTGATCTCTGCTCAAGGCCTTCCCGCCCGGGAAAAATCCCTATCCCTCCAGCACCTCTTCGTACGCCCGGTACGTCCCGGAATCAAACAGCACGAAGGTGACCCGTTCCAGCTGTTTCGCCGCTGTCAGGAGAAAACGCCTCACCGTGTCCACCGCGAGCGGTGCCGCCTGATTCACGGGATACCCGTATATCCCGGTGGAGATGCTGGGGAGCGCCAGGCTCCTGCACCCCGCTTCCTCGGCCAGCTCCAGGGTGCGGCGGTACGCCCCCTCCAGGAGCCCGGCCTCCCCGTGCCTCCCGCCCCGCCAGCGCGGCCCCACCGCGTGAATCACGTGATCAGCATTCAGGTCCCCGGCATGGGTGATCACCGCTGATCCGGTGGGGCAGCCGTCGTACTGTGCGAGGTCGCGCATCAGACCCGGCCCGGCAGCTCGGTGAATGGCACCGTCCACCCCCCCACCCCCGGCCAGGGCTGCATTGGCAGCGTTGCCGATGGCGTCAGCCTCGAATCGGGTGATATCGCCCTGATGCAGGGCCAGGACTTTTCCGTTTTCCAGGATGGTTTCCATGAGCACCTTTCCGCAAACATGCAGAAAATCAGAGAGGTCCCTCTCTCCGGAATTGCTTTCCCTGCCGCTCAAGATCATATACCCTATCTCACGAAATGGAATACTGTTACCGGAGTCACAGGAAAGTGCATCCCGTGTGCCCGTACAGCCCGGGTCCACTTTCCGGATTTCCCCGGAAAAATTCGGGATCGATGGTTCATGAAAGTTACCTTACCCCCTGTTCCACGGTCACTTGAAAAACTGCGAAGGTTCCTGGACAATGTGCTGTTACCCGTGACGGGCGAGGAGGTCCACCACATCAAGCTGGCGGTGCAGGAGGCGGCAACCAACTACATGAAGTACGCGGATGCCGCTGCGAGGGGGTGTCCTCTCGAGGTGGATGTCCGGATCAAGGGCAACCTGTTGACGGTGCGTATCCCGTTTTTTTGCGCCCGAGGGGCCGAAAAAGACATCAATCCCAGAGACCTGGACAAGGTCAGGCCCGGCGGTCTGGGGACCCATTTCATCCAGGAGATCATGGACCGGGTCGAGTATGAATGCTGCGAGGGGAGATCCATGACATTGGTCCTGACCAGAGCACTGAAAACCGTGACGACGTGAAGCGTAGGGAGAATCCCATGGGATTCGAATTGAATCGGGAAGAGAAGGAAGCGGCGGTGTTCCTCCATGTGAGTGGAGACGTGGACGTGAACACCACGCCGAATCTGCTCAAGTCCGTGAAAGCCGCATTCAGGTCAGGAAAGAACGAGATCGTCATTGACCTGGGAAACGTGGACAACATGGACAGCTCCGGCATTGCCCTGCTGGTGGAAGGAGTTCGAGACAGCAAGAAGACGGGGAAGCCCTTCTTGCTGACCCGGGTTCCCAAGATCGTGCAGGGCGTCATCGATCTGGCGAAACTGACGGACTTCTTCACATATCTCGAGGAATGAGGCACGAGGAACCCCATGCTCGACTTCCTGAACCAGAGGCTGGCCGGACTGGGGCGGCCGCTCGCCCTCTTCCTGGAGCACGTGACCGGTCTCTGGCACATGGGCGTCACCGCCTTCTACTGGATCCTCGTGGTGCCGTTCCTGATCCGGGCCGATTTCCGGGCGCAGGGCGGCCGATCCAGCCTGTACCGCCACACGGTCCCCCTCATGGAAGCCATCGGACTGAGATCCTTCGGCATCGTTTTTCTGGTGGCGCTCCTCATCGGCGCCATCCTGGTGCTTCAGACCGCGGACGTGCTCAAGGGGTACGGCCAGCTGCAGAAGGTTCCCGGGCTGGTGGCCATCTCCATGACCAAGGAACTCGGCCCCCTCATGACGGCCATCATCCTCACCGCCCGGGTGGGGGCGGCGTACACCGCCGGTCTGGGCACCATGAAGATCTCCGAGGAGATCCTGGCCCTGGAGACCATGGCCATCAATCCGGTGGGATTTCTGGTGGCGCCGCGCCTGCTGGCCGCCCTCATCATGACACCCTGCCTGGTGATCTGGTCGGACATCATCGGCATGGGTGGCGGGTACCTCGTTGCGTCCACCACGTACGGCTTCGGCTGGAACGCGTATCTCTGCAACTCCCTCGAAATGATCACGGTGAGCAACGTGCTGGCAGGTGTCGTCAAGGCCGGGGTCTTCGGCACCCTCATCGGCATCATCCCCTGCTACTTCGGCTTCATCGTGGAGGGCGGCCCCGAAGGTGTCGGCCGGAACACCATGGTCAGCGTGGTCACCACGCTGGTGATGGTGATCTTCGCCAACTTCCTGTTCACCGCCATCTTGACGCTGCACTTGTAAGAAAGGTGGTTCCGAGAAAGAACATGGCAGATCCCGTACTGGAGCTCGTGGACGTCACCAAGCGGTTCGGCAAACACGAGGTCCTCTCCGGGGTGAGCTTCAAGGTCATGCCCGGGGAGACGCGGTGTATTCTGGGCACCAGCGGCAGCGGCAAGAGCACGGTGATGAAGATTGCCATCGGGGCCTTGAAGCCGACCTCGGGCAAGGTGTTCCTGGACGGCGTCGACATCACCGGCATGAACGAGAGGCAGCTGAACACGATCCGGTCCAGATTCGGTGTCCTGTTCCAGGGTTCGGCACTCCTGAACTCCATGACCGTGGGGCAAAATGTCGCTCTCCCCATTCACCAGCACACGAAACTCCCTCCGGAAGCCGTGGAGACCATGGTGAAGGTAAAGCTGGAACAGGTGGGGTTGCGGGATGCGGAAAACCTTCTGCCCAGCGAGATCTCGGGTGGCATGCAGAAGCGGGCCGGCCTTGCACGGGCCCTCGCCATCGACCCGAAGCTGGTGTTCTACGACGAGCCGAGTGCGGGCCTGGATCCTGTGGCGACCTCTGCCATCGACGATCTGATCAACGGGCTCAGGGACAAGATGCACATCACCTCGGTGGTGGTCACCCACGTGCTGGAAAGCGTGGAACGTATCGCCGACCAGATCGTGTTCCTCCACCAGGGCCGGATCCTCGCAACCGGCACCCTGGAGGAGATCCGAACGCTGGATGACCCCGTCATCCAGCAATTCCTCTCCGGCAGCGTGGCGGGGCCGTTGACACTGGGTCAGTCGAAGGCGGCCTTTTACTCGGACCTCTTGAATTTTTAGGGCTATCTCACCATGGAATACCGCACAACGGACATACGGACCGGCCTTTTCATCACGTTTTCCATCGTGGCCGCCACGGTCCTCATCTTCCTCATGGGGGGCGTGCGCGGTGCATTTCGCGACGCCAGGGAGATCAAGGTCCTCTTCGTCAATGCCCGCCTGCTGAAGGTGGAGGCGCCGGTGGCGCTGCGCGGCTTCAGGGTCGGAGAGGTGACGGCCATCTCCCGCATCAAGGTGACCGGTGCCGAGGGCAAGGAGGAATACCGGGTGGAGGTGAAGCTGGCGGTGGATCAGGATCTGGACCTGCGGGAGGACGCCACCGCCATGGTGAAGACCGACGGGCTTCTCGGTGGCAAGTTCGTGGCCCTCACCCCGGGTGTGAGCAGGAATCCGCTGAAGGACGGTGTGGCCATCCCGGGAAACGCAGAGGTGTATCTCTCGGACCTCACGTCCATGCTGGAGAATCCACTCGGCCGCATCGACACGATCTTGAAGACGATCGAGGAGTTCACCCGGGACAAGGAAAACGTCTCGAATGTGGAGGGGATCCTGGCCGAGATCCGCCAGATTCTGGACCGGGTGCACACGACCTCCCTGCCCAGGGCCGAGGCGCTGCTCGACACGGCCGAGAAATCCGTCAGGAACGTGGACGGTAAGGTGGACAGCACCCTGGATCGCGGCCTCCACACCTTCAATGACCTGGCAGCGGCGGCACGAAAACGCGTGGACAGCCTGGATGCGGTCATCAGCGAGGCTCGTGCCGTCCTGGCGGACATCCGGTCGGGTGCAAACAAGGTGCTTTCCGGCACGGAGGGAATGATCCTCGATAACAACAGGAACCTGTACCTCTCCCTTCGCAACATCCGCAATGCCACGGCCGAGCTGGATCGCCTCATCCGCAAGGTCAGGGCCGATCCCTCCGTGGTGATCTGGGGAGACGACGAGAAGGTGGAGCCGGCCATCCTTCCCGAAAACCTGGATGCCCTCCGGAACAACGGTCGTGTGGGTCGATACGGCAAGGAGCGTGGAAAGTAGCCATGATGCGAACGAGCTGTCACGAAAAGCCAGGAATCAGCAGCAGAAACCCGGTCCTGCAGGCGACTTGCCTCCTTGCCCTGTCGGGTGCGATGGTGTTCGTTTCCGGGTGCTTCAGGCGATATCACCCGGAGCCCGGTCCGTACAACCTCGGTGTCGACCACCTGGACAGGGGGCGGTACGCCGATGCAGTGGAAGACTTCAGGCGTGCCATCGAGATCGACCCGGAAGACTACCGTGCCCGGTTCAACCTGGGGTGTGCGTACGAAGGCCTGGGCAAGAAGGAGGCGGCCCGGAAAAGCTATCTCGCAGTGCTGAAGATCCAGGAGGAAAACGTCCCCGCCCGTCTCAATCTGGCGGCACTGGCAGCAAAGGACGGGCAGGCGGAGGCGGCGAGAAAGCTGTACGAGGAGGCGACCCGGTCGAATCCGGACGACCCGCGCGGGCCGAGCAGCCTGGCGCAGTTCCTGATGGATGCAGGCGACCTGAAAGGGGCCGGAACGTATCTTGAAGAGGCGGTGAACCGCGACCCGGACCACACGGAATCTCACTACCGGCTGGGCAAGTTGTTCGAGGCGCAAGGACAGCCGGAGGCGGCCATCCGGGCGTATTCCGCTGCTCTGGACGCCGATCCCGAGGACCTACCCTCTCTGTTCAACCTGGGCACCCTGTACCTGCAGAAGAAGGACTTCCTCCGGGCGATCCGATTCCTCGAGCGGGCCACGGTGGTGAGATCCGACCACCGGGGGGCCTGGGAGAACCTGGGCCAGGCATACCTCGGTGCGGACAGGCTGGAAGACGCCCTGAGAGCGGCCTGGGAAGTGCGGGACCTCGGGGAGAAAAAGTCAGAAGCGGACCGGGAGCGTCTTCTCTACCTGTACCAACGACTTCTCCAGGCTGAACAAGGCACCGCGAGGACCAGCACCCGGTAGGGAAAGGAGAACCAGAGGGATGGCATCCCGGATGGTGAACATCACGGCCAGGGTCCTCATGGTGTTCATGCTTGTCACCACCCCGCTCACCCTCGCCATCACCATTACCGGAGACCTGGATTACATCACCCAGGGGAGTGCCGGTTTCATTGTCGAGGGCCGGAGGAACGCCAGGGGGAACTTCGAGTCGATCCGGGTCACCGAGGTCATCCCGGGGACGGCCGCCCACCACCTGAAGATCCGGCGCGGTGACCGGATTCTCGAGCTGGACGGCCGATCCGTCTTCTCTCCCAAGGATGTGAACTTCAGGCCTCCGGGCTCCCGACCCCGCATCATGCTGGAGCGAGACGGCATCCCCTGGGAAGTCCGTCTTCCGTACAAGAAGATCTTCAAGCAGATCAACCTCTCCGTGGGTCTCTGGATGCTCTCCCAGGTGGTTGCCCTCATCTTCTACCTCGTCGGCCTTGTGGTCGCCATGAAGTCCCGAAAGAATGTCGGCACCCTGCTCACCTTCACCTGCTGTTTCCTCGCCCTGTCCTTCAACGGGTCCACTGTCATCCGGTTGCCGGCACTCAGCGACTTCCCGCTTCTGCAGCGCTTCCTCATCTTCGGCCGGGATGCGCCCCTGTTCGGCGCCCTGGCCCTGAGCCTCACCCTCCACTTCGCAGGCGTGTTTCCGAGGCCGAAGAACGTGATCCGCCGGCGTCCGAACCTGGCGCTCCTCTTCTACCTTCCTGTGCCCATCATGCTGGCCGCCTTCTTTCTCCTGAATGACGTGTGGTCGGTGGAGAACGTCGCCCTCGTCCTCTTCGGCATCATCGGATGCGTCCTCGTCCTCGTCCTCGTGCTGCTATACCACAGTTTTCGAACCTGCCCTGTGGAGCGGGAACGGCTGCAGGCGCAGGTCCTGTTCTGGGGCACCCTCCTGGGAATCACTCCCCATACCGCCTTCCTGGTCCTGAATCTCTACTTCGACATGGGGGAGGGATGGCTGGCCCTCATCAACCTGACCGTGCTCCTCTTTCCCCTCTCCTTCGCTTATGTCATGCTCAAGAATCGGTTTCTGGGGGTACAGCTCCTCCTCACCGGAGGCGCCAAGCAGGTGCTCGTCTCCCGGATCGCTGACCTGGGATTCATCCTCGTGGCCATCGGCTTCACCGGCCGGCCGCTCTATCTCATCGGCCGCGACGGTCCCAAGGCCTCCACCGTGGTCTTCCTCATCACGGCCACCGTGGTGCTGGTCGCCCTGGTCAGCGTCCGGCGGTGGGTGGGTCAGATCCTGGAGGAGCGGTTCTTTCCGCGGGTGCATGACGCCCGCCGCACGCTCCGGGAGCTGGGTCAGGTGGTGGTCACCGTGCTGGACCTGCCCGAACTGCTGAAGCTGGTGGTGAACAAGGTGAGGGAAGCGTTCCGGCTGCAACAGGCCGCTGTCCTCATCCGGAACGGGAGTCGGTACGAGGTGCGAAGTACGACCGGATTTTTTCATGATGTCACGAACAGCGTGTTCCTCGAGACCGGGGGTGCAGTGGAAAAACTCCTGGAGGAAAACCCGGGGGGAGTGCGGATGTACCTGGATGATCCTGAATGCCGTGCTTGCACCCGCGTGGCGGAGAGCGGGAGCGAACTGGCTTCTCTCCACCGCCTGGGCACCCGCCTCCTCACACCGCTCCGATCCCGCCGGGGCCTGATCGGATTTCTCAGCCTCGGAGTCAAGCCCGGCGGGGAGATGTACACCATGGGCGAGATGGCACTCCTTTCCGATGCGGCGGTCCAGATCGGAATCGCCGTGGAGAATGCCCGCCTCACCAGGGAGGTGGCAGCCCGGGAGCAGCAGCGCCGGGAGGTGGAGAAGGCCCGCCACCTGCAGGTGAGCCTGCTGCCGGAGGAGGACCCAGCGCTCCCCGGCCTGGACCTGGCCGGCCAGTGTGCCCCGGCCACCGAGGTGGCCGGAGATTACTACGATTACATCCAGATGCCGGACGGGCGGGGAGCCGTCATCCTCGGCGACGTCACCGGCCACGGGCTGGAAGCGGGCATGATGATGGCGGTGGCCAAGGCGGCGCTGCGCACCCAGGTGACCACCCGGCCTGAGCTGCCCGCCATGCTCAGCGCCATCGACCAGGCCATGCGCCTCTCCTCGGCCCAGACCCTCTTCATGACCGCGGTGCTCGTGGTGTACGACCACCAGACGAACACCCTGGAATACGGCATCGCCGGCCATCCGCCGCCGCTCCTGCTCCGCGGGAATGCCACCGGGGCCCTGGCGCTCGGCGGAGGCTTCTATCCCCTCGGCATCGAGATGACGCGGCCGTACGAGGCCGAGCACCTCGCTGTGAACCCCGGCGACTGCCTCCTTCTCTACTCCGACGGCATTCTCGAGGCCCGCAACGGTGTGAACGAACAGTTCGGCCTGGAGCGGCTGAAAGCGGCATTCTCCGCCACCCGGGGGGAGAATGCGTTCACCACCCGGAACAGGATCCTCCAGGAGCTGGACCGGTTCGTCAAGGGGGTGCCCAGGCGGGACGACGTGACCGTGGTGGCCATCAAGATCAAGTGAGCTGCGTCGTTCCTGTTGCAACAGGAACCAGAACCCGAGATTTTCCGAGTTTCTGGTAAATATGTTGCGCGCTCACCGCATTGCGCCTATTCTGGCGTATCCCGCCGTGACCAAGTCCGCTCAGGCTGCTCGATAGGAGGCCTACCATGCTCCCCGTCATCACCCTGTTGACCGCCCTCGTCACCACACCGCTGGCCCCGTTACAGGAATCGCAGCAGGAGACGCCGTCCTGCGAATACCATGTGATCGTACACATGAAGAACATCACCACCGGCAAGAAAACAGCGATTCCTCGGCCACTCGAGGTGGTCGACGAAGGCGTTTTCAAGGTCACCGGGTACGGAGACCAGGGACGGTACCACTCCAGCATGCGGTTTCCGGTCGTGACGTACACATTCGATGCCAAGGGGTGGAAAGCATCCACGACCTTTCAGTCCATTGGAACCACGATCGACCTCAAGCCGCTCGAGCGCACCGGCACCCAGGATGCTTTTTCCTACAATTGTGAGGTAATCCTGGTCGTGGCAAACCAGCTCATGACCGGCACCCCTGTCATTGGAAGAGTATCCTGGTACGGATCGGTCAGGAGGCCCCTCCATTCTCCTCTGGTGCTCAAGGCAAAATGCCGGGTCAACCGCCACGTCCTGGTGCCTCCCCCCAATCATCCCCTGTACGATCCCGAGATCAAGGTGCCCGAGAAGGACCTGTTGAAGGAGATCACGTTCACTCTGGAGATTGCAAAGAAAACCGGCAACTAGTTCAGATCCGAAGGGCTCGATCCATGTTGAATCCCCGACACCTCATCCTCCTCCTGGCCATTGGGATGGGTTCAGGCTGCTGCTTCAAACCCTGCTGTTTCCACCACACCAG
>Ga0180434_10008899_pt1 | contig 11013 bp, 8 predicted proteins | sample SS_ome_7_FD_132453 | JGI IMG/M metagenome (GOLD analysis project Ga0180434, IMG submission 132453) | Hypersaline lake sediment archaeal communities from the Salton Sea, California, USA - SS_1_D_2 metaG | ecosystem: Environmental > Aquatic > Non-marine Saline and Alkaline > Hypersaline > Sediment... | reverse complement strand
TTGAACATCTTCAACGAGAGACTTAAGTTCAACTTCAATAAATACACCCAAACCTTCAACAGTATCAATAACTACTTCAAATTCGTCAATCGTATAAATACATCGCACCTTTTTTATTGGTGTGACATCAGAAAAGCCAAGCTGATGGAAAAGATCCACAGCTGTTTTCGCATCGGAAACAGAAATTTCCCATTCATCACAATGAGTTTTTTTACCTGTTGAATCCCCATGCCATTTCTTCAAACAAATAGAATCACCCTTTTCAGGACTTTTTCGAACGCGCAAAAAATAATGTGCATCTTTAAAACCTTGTTGAGAAAGAAATGTTAAGGGATTTTGTGGATTATCAAGATAATACTCTTCATGTTGAACCTCTCCACAAAAACGTGCATTTTGTTTTAACCACATTTCAACACCAACAAGCTGCTCATCAGTAACCTGAATCTTTACTTCTATCTCTTTGTTCATAAACGCCTTTCAGTTTTGCAATGCATGTAGTTATCACGTAGACTCGTAATTAAGATATAAACTAAGGAAATAAATATGATAAATTCATTACATGGTATCGTAAAAGAATGCAAAGAACAATTAGTTATAATTTCAATGGGGCCAATCGGTTTTGATGTTCATGTTGCAAGTAGCACACAATTTAATAAAGGAGATACCGTCGAATTATGCACACATCTCCACTGGAACCAAGAACAAGGGCCAACTATGTACGGATTCCAAACAGAAACCGACAAACAAGTATTTCAGCTTGTTATAAGTTGTTCCGGATTAGGCCCAAAAATTGGCCTCGCGGTTCTTGATCAATTGGGAGCAACATCATTTTTGCAAGCAATTCAAATGGATGATGAAAAAAGATTAAGCAAAGTAACAGGAATTGGAGCTAAAAAAGCTGAACAAATGATCGTTCAGCTTCGACACAAAGTTAAAAAATTATTTGCAAAGGGCATACAACTTGATTCATCAGCCGTACAATCTGGTCAACACTGGAACGATGTTATCGATGCACTTGAATCACTAAATTACTCACGACATGAAGTTAATAATGCAATGAAGCAACTATCAGAAGAAAAAAATGAACAAACATTAAATTTTGAACAGTTGATGAGAAAAGCACTTTCATTATTATCAAAACGACCATAGACAATCAATATATATTTGATTATTTAATTTTGTCGGACAAATATTGCAACATTTGTCCGACAAAATTTTTATCAAGTTTTTTTACAAGCAAAGAATGTTTACCATCATCAGATATGCAGCCAGATTTAAGAAATTTTAAAAGTTTTTCCAAGCCCTGTTTTTCACCATTTTTAATCGAACATGAAACGGCCATTTTCAACCAGAGATTTTCAAAGCTATCAAATCTCAACATTCTAACAGAAGTACCTGCAACAACAAGAGTTTGATCGGAAAATACAACTTCATCAAGACTAAAACTCTCAAAAAAAGGACGGACAACAAACGGTATTCTTTTTACCACCGCGCCGCTACCAACGTCAATAATTACAATATCATTATCCCACAAGCTGACCGCTAACATTCTACCATCATCTGATAATGCCATCGAAATAACCTGTCCATTGTGAATATCAATCGGTTTTCCGAGTTGTTTTCCTGATGATGCATTCCACCGACGCATAGTTTTATCAAGTGAATTTGAAATTAACACATTCATTGGACGACTAAAGCAAAGATTTACAACATGATCATCATGACCAAATAATTTTAAAATAGGTTCTTCATCATCCAAACAACCAACACTAATTGTTCTATCATCGGAACATGCAGCTATACATTTATCCGAACAAAAACAAACTTCCTGCACAGGTTTACCATGCCATCGCAATTTTTTTCCAAATGGTTCCGCTGAAAATACATTCCATAAACGTATTGTTGTATCAAGAGAACAGGACGCAAGAAGTTTTCCATCCGGAGAAAAATCAACCGAAGTTATATAGCCATTATGCTTAGACTTAGAATCATAAAATAATTCTTTGATAAAATTCCAAAATCGAACAAAACCGTTTTGCATTCCTGCAGCAATAATCGGATCTTTTGGGGAAATGGCAATTGCTAGCGCCCTTTGCTCCTCCTTTTGGACCGTAGATAATTTTTTAATTTCACCAGTTACAGAATCCATTAAAAAAATTGAACCGATCCCTGACAAAGCACACAAAGAACCCCTACTCGCCATAGAAAGAACTATTTCATTATCAAGCTTTATTGTTTTAAGATTATACGGCTTTTCAAAAAAACCGTATTTACATGCACAATAATCTCTTATTCTTTGACCAAGCTCATCAGGAATTTTAGAAAAAAAAGCTGAATGTAGTAATTCATACTCCTCACACACATTTCCTGCAGAAAACATTAACTTATCTCTTGCATCAAAATCTTGAGCAACAATTGGAATTGATTTTTCAAGAAGAGACGGGATAAAACGTTTATCACGCTCACTCTTTTTTTCCATAGAAGAAAGATTAATTATTACCAGAAGAAAAGAATACCATGCAATGTGCCTTTGCATAGAGATGCCCCCTCATTACTTTTCATGTCCCTTAAAAGAATGATAGAAAAAACGACATTTTAAAGTCAAGATTCACGGGCAAAGAAGTCAAACACCCCAAAATCACCATGAATAACTGTTTATAAAGAGATAAAATATGAGTATACTTAACAAATAATGAATTATTATGTTAAAACAGGAAGGAACACCAATTATGCGCAAACTACTTTTCAATGCATTATTAATGACAACATTTTTACCATTGTCATGCAGCGAAGAACCAAAAACACAGCTGGAAAATTCTATAGAAAATTTAAGAACTTTTTACACAGCATTGGACATAGAACTAAAACGTTTAGCGAGACCAATAGCTATTCCAACATCAGTAATTACATTTCTTGCAACATTCAAAGCCGTGCAAAGGGCTTTGCCCGATGATGGAGACAAAGTAATTCCTGCACTCGTCGCAAGTGGAGCTTCTTACGGAGTATACAAACTTTCTGAATGGCTTTCACCAAAAGTATTGTTAACATCTTTAATGGAAAAAACTGTAACCCCCTGGATTACACCTAAAAAATCTCTTGATAATATTGCATTGTTCAAAGACTCATTGGCAAATGAAATAACATCGCTAGAAGCCTTAAATGCAACACAAAACGAACTTATTGAGAGGTCAAACAAAGAATCTGATTCTTGTCTCAGACAATTACTTATCGACTGTACAAAAAAATAAGATTGATCATATACAAAAAAAGGCATTCTTAATTGAATGCCTTTTTTAGACCAACTAGGCTCTGCTGACTTCTCAGCGTTCAAAATGGCAGCCCACCGTTCGTGCTGAGGGTAGTGGAGCAAAGCGAAACGAACTTGAAGCATTCGAACGGTAAAAAAACAGTCTAATAAAAGATTATTCAGCGGATTATTTTTGATGTCCCACGGTTGATATCTAAAAAGCAACAATACAAAATAAGATTTACATATACGGTTGCTAGCGGTAGCTCAACCTTCGTTCGCATGCTTCAAGTTCGCCCTGCGGGATACCATCAGCACGAACGGTTTATGGAGAACTTCACAATTCACTTCTAATTTGCTATGAAAAATCAACAGAACTTAAGACTTGTTCGTCTATCTCAATCAAGCAGCAGGTGAAACTTTTTTCAAAAAATAATTTAAATTATTTTTCGTAGCCTGAAGATTCAAAACTCTTGCAATAAAATCACCACATTTTGAAAAAGTAGATCTTCCCATTGCTTCATCATACAATTGACCATAAAGCTTTTTTTCAAGCGCTTCTTCTCTTTTGACAAGCTCATCAATTTTTTGTTTATGTTCTGAATACTCAGGAGAAGACACTGACATTTTTGTCATTTTTTCAACGAAATGTTTTTTGCATAATTCAAGCTTTTTTAAATTTGTAATTTCAGATGTTTTATCACCGTTAATCCAGCCAAGAATTGTTTGCGACAAAACCTGAACAGCAAGTGAAGAAACAACCTGTGATGGAGTCTCATAAATAAGAGCCGGAATTGATGCAATAGCCGCATTTGCAACTTGTCTAAACCACGATGCATTAGGATCCCCTTCTTTAAAATCAGGCCTACGATATACATACGTAAGTTGTTTGATTTTTTGATCAATACTCATGCCTTTATCAAACGTAACACCAACAGATCCATTTAAATTAACAGCTCCCGGCCCTCTTTCAAATACGTTAACTTGAGGCGGGACTAAAGGAGATTCTTCTTCAAATGAATCTTCCATCCCATTCAAACCAAAACTCATCCCAACCAAAAACGTCAAACAAATTAATTTTTTCATAACAATCCTATCGTTAAAATTTTGTAATTTAATTACAGTGATTGTATCAGAAAACACAATTTATTAAATATAAACATTAATGAGATCCAGTAATTTTGATTCTTTTTTTTGCATTTGACAGTAATTCTTTTCAGTATCGTGTGTATAGCCAATTAGATGACATATTCCATGAACCAAGATTCTTCGCAAATATTTCTCAAACGGAATACCTAAATTCTTAGCGTCATTTTCTACGCGTTCAAGAGAAATAATAATATCTCCGAGATTTTTTTCTGCATCTGTTTTTGCGCTAATTATTTGTTCTGCTTTTAAATCCGGGTAAAAAGGAAAAGATAAAACATCCGTCGCTTTATCTTTGTTTCGAAATTCTTTGTTATAGCGACGAATTGTCTTATTTGTCGTTAATAAAATTCCCAAATCAAAATCACTATATCCAAGTCTATCAAGAATTTTTTGAACATCTTTTTTGAATAATTCAATTTTTATCGAAAATGAACGCAATCTGCTTTTTATTAAAATCATTCTTCTGAACTTACTTCAGCACAATTTGACTAAACATTATTGAACACTGTTATAAAATTGAAGACACAACATGCAATCTCTTTTTTCCTGTTCGTCGCCACTTTCCTGAGCAATCGACTGCATTTTCAAAAGAATTTCCTTGGCGGTCTGTTTTTGGTTGTTCACTAAACTTCGATTAATTTGCAACTGCATAGCCAAAGATAGAAGAGGAGCGTCACCAAATTTAGCAAAAACATGCAATAATGTATCACCCTCTGCATCAGCAACCTCAAGCGACTCCTGAGAAATATTTTCCTTTTGCCTTGCTAGCAACAATCTTCTAAGAGATCTTCGAACATTAGGCCTATTAACATTGCTCCCCAACTTAATATACTTTAATAACTGTGGAACATTTTGCTCAATCTTGATATCCTTCTGCTCCATAGCAAAAAAAGCAAAATTTACACATAAAAATATCAAACATAAGATTTTTTTATACATCTAACGCAACCTCTCTTAACATGCAATTTTACAAAGCCATTTACCATCTACTTGCTCAAGACTATATTCGCCAGAAGTTTCTGTAGCAAATTCTATATCTTGAGCCTTTGTTACACCTTTTAGTATAGGAGCTAACAGTTTTAATCGTTCATATAGATCAATATCAGAACAATAAATTGTTAAGCGCGCAATTTCGGTTTTTAATGAAAGCTGGTGCTCGCTTTTTAGTTTTCTGACATTGCCAACTATTTCAATTAATTTTTCAGTTGTTTTTACACTTTCCTTAAACACAAATTCACGCTGAACAGCCGCAAACTTTGTTTTATGAAGGGATGAAACACCAACATGTTGCTTGAAAATAAGTTGATATAAACTCTCTGTAATATAAGGAATGTATGGTGCATACAATTGCAAAATACGCAACCCAACAACATATAATGTCCATTTGGTTGCACAAACATCTTTTTCAGAATATTTTTCCGGATTGAACAATTGATCCTTAACAATCTCAAGATAATTATCACAAAAATCATGCCAGAAAAACTTTTCAAGATTATCAAGAGCTGTGCTAAATTCATTCTGCTCTAAATACTTGTGGTATTGTTCAAAACAAACGGTAGCTTTATCTAGCAACCATTCATTAACAGGACCTAAATCTTCAGGAACATTATCAGGATCACACAGAACTAGATGCTCTTTTACAAATCTGAAAGCATTCCATAATTTTGTAACAAGGCGCTTGCCTACTTTTATTTGCTCTTCAGAAAATGCAACATCGTAGCCAAGACCTGCAGAAGCCGTCCAATAACGAATAGCATCTGCTGAATATGTTTTTAGCAAATGTTCCGGTGTTATTGAAGCACCGCCTTTTGATTTTGAAATTTTTTCTCGAGCCCCTGCCAAAACATGCCCCGAAATTACAACCGAATTCCAAGGAACTGTACGATTATGCATCCATGCTTTAACAATACTATAAAATGCCCATGTTCTGATAATATCATGCGCCTGCGGACGCGTATTCATCGGCAAAAATGTCTCTGCAGTATCCTTTGCATCCTTATCAAAAAACGGAATTCCTTTATAAGGTTCAGTCACTTCAGCACAAATATATGGCGAAAGAGATGAAGTATTCCATGTATCCATAATATCGGTATCAGGTGCAATATTAGTTCCATCACATGATGGACAATTTTTCGTGGATGATACTTCTTGTGGATCAATTGGCAAATCTTTCGGATCTGCAACAATAATTTCATTACAATCCAAACAATGCCAAACAGGAAACGGAATACCATAAAAACGCTGTCGCGAAATGCACCAATCCCAACCAATATGTTCTACCCAATCTTTATATCGAGCCTTCATAAACGTTGGGTACCATTTAATTTTGTCTGCTTGATCCAAAAATGTCTTTTTATGATCTAAAATTTTAATAAACCACTGTGGCAAAGCCAAAAATTCAATTTCACGCTTGCATCGTTCATGAATATTAACGACATGCTTTATCGGTTGCTGACGAATCAACAGGTTTTTATCAAGAAGTTCTTGAATTACTTTTTTTCGTGCGTCTTTTACAGAAAGACCATGCAATATCCCTGCATCTTTTGTCATCTTTCCGTTAGCACCAATCGACTTTCTATATGGCAATGTATGTTTTTTATACCAAACAACATCATTCGTATCACCGAATGTACAGCACATTACAAGTCCAGAGCCCTTTTCCATATCAACTAAATCATCTTCAAGAATTGGAACTTCAATATCAAAAAGTGGAACTCGAGCTGTTTTGCCTTTTAATTTTTTATATCGTTCATCTTTAGGATTATAAAATAATGCAACACATGAAGGTAAAAGTTCAGGACGAGTCGTTGCAATAATTAATTGATTGCCATCATTATCCGTAAAAACAATGTCATTAAAAAATGATTCTGCCTCTTTATCATCAAGTTCTGCTTGAGCAACAGATGTTCTACAAATAGGACAAAAAAGTGCTGGTTCGTATTTACGATATGCGTAACCTTTGTTGTAAAGGTCAATAAATCCGGCTTGAGATGTTCGGCGAACTTCTTTGGAAATTGTTGAATATTGAAGATTCCAGTCAACCGAAAGCCCCATACGTTGCCATAATTCTTTAAAGCTTTGTATTGCTTTGCCGGACTCATCCAAACAGATTTTTATGAATTCCGAACGCTCAAAATCAACCGCTCTGATTTTGAGTTTTTTCTCAACGAATCGTTCAGTCGGTAATCCATTGTTATCAAAGCCAAACGGATAAACAACTGAAAATCCATTCATCCGCTTGTAACGAGCAATAATATCAGTATGGGTATATGAAAAAATATGACCAATATGAAGAGAACCTGAAACCGTTGGCGGTGGTGTATCAATTGAATAACGTGTGCCGGGATTATTAATAGCTTTAAAAGTGCCATCTTCCTCCCACATTTCACGGATACGCTGTTCTGATTCTATATGATCATACCGTTTATCCATATCCAAAACCTTCATTAAAATTAATAAAATATAGTTATAATTTTCATAAAAATAATTTCCAAAAGTATACCATAAACATCAAATCATGACCATTACAATACCAGTTTTAAACTGTCTTTAATTGATCCATCTGACGGAGCACATTTTGAGCAATTTTCTTAACATTTTCTGGCAATTGTTGATCTTCAACAATTTCTAGCAATATTTTATGTGATTTTTGTTCGTTCCCAAGCTTGTTGTAACATTCTGCAATGCGCAATTTAAGATGTGGTAACATCTGAGTATAATTTTGTAACTTACTAAAATATTCAAGAGCCTTTGGAATGTTATTCGATTTAAAATAAGCCTCTGCACAATTATAAACAACACGGGCATCCTGAGGATTCCTTTGCAACAAGGCATGATATATTCCAATGGCCCTATCTACAGAACCCGATAAAAGATACGCATTTGCCATGTCAAAATCATAATTACTGTTATGAGGATTCATCATTTTCAATTTCTGGTAGGCTGCAATCGCTTCATCATAATGTTTTAATTTCATTGCAACTTGAGCATAACTTGAAAAGCCAAACTCATTATCAAGGTCTCCCTTTGTACACGCACTTTTGAAGCATTCAAGCGCTGCTTCATGTTTACCTGTTTCAAGATAAACACGTCCTAAATTCAAATGCGCCTTTCCATACCATGGACGTAATGCAAGGGCATTTTTAGCCGCCTTTTCTGCCGAAACATAATCTTTTTTTATAATCAAGAATGATGCAAGATTATTATAACCTTCCGGATAATAACGATTAATTGTAAGGCCTTTTCTAACCGCAGCAATTGCATCATCAATCTTATTAAGATTTGCGTACGCAACGGCTAAGTTATTACAAGGATCCGGATAGAGATGATCCATATCTATCGCTTTTTTAAAATAAAAAACAGATTCTTCAAACTTTTTTAGCTTTGTCGATAATTCAACACCATAATTATTATAGGCACGAGCTTTTCCGGGCGCCTTTTTTAAAATATCTCCCCAAAACTCAAGACCGGATCTCCAAACTTTATTACGACTATATGAACCAAACCCTAATAAGGTTGAAATAAAAACAACTGCCAGCCCAGAACCTACAGAAAATTGTTTTCGCAAATCAGATTCAATGGAATATTTTAATGTAGCATGCTGAGAACCACTATGGATAAAAATACGATTATAAAACCACTTTGAAATCCAAATTAACGAACAAGACATAAGAAAAAATAACCCCAACGATGCTCCATATGTCTTATAATCGTACATAAGTTCAGCAGAAGGAATTATACTCGAACGTGGCAAAACCATGACAACAAACCATAAAACCGAAAATATAAAGAGATGTTTTTGATTCTTTTTCCACATTAGAAATAAGAGGTATGCAATCGCCATTAAAATGAAAAGAGGAACAAGACAGTCAACCGAAAAAAATCCTGTACATAACTTCCAATCATATTCAACACTCATACCAACAGGAAACAAAAACACCCAAAGATAATGAAGAATAACTTTAAACTGTGAAATACAGAATATCCATGGAGTTATCATTTGCCCTGGCTTGCTTGTAATAACATTGCCAATATTATTCTTAGCCTTCATTTGAAAACCAAAAAGTTCAAAAAAGAATGCCGGTTTTAAAAGATAAAAATAACAGATGCCAACAATTGCAAAAACTATAGAATGCAACGCAAATCGCTTTTTTAATGATCCCCAGTCACCTTGTGCAACAAAAAACCAATCAATAAAAACTAAAAGTACCGGTGATACGATTGCTATCTCTTTTGTTCCTGTTGAAAATGCAGCCAAAATCATAAGTAACGCTGTTAAAGAATAACGCAATCCCAATTTGGTTGTTCTTGTCATCAACAAAAAACAGAGAGACATTGCCAATACAAAAAAGACTGCCATCCCTTCAAGTTGCCCCTGAATAACATATGATACAGTCTGCGTTTGTATCGGATGTAACAAGAAAAAAATTGCGGTTAAAAACGATAACGAAAAAGAATGTCTCTTGAAAAAATTCGTTTGTTTTAGCCCTGAAAGACCAATGAATAATATGAAAAAAACAAGAATCCCATTCAAGCTATGAATGACAAGGTTTCCTAAGCGATAATAAAAAGGATTAAATTTATCAATAGCATAGTAAACAGAGTTCAGCCAATAACTTATCCAGCGAGGGCCTTTAAAAAATTGTTCCCACAAACTATGAGTCCGTATCTGAAAATGTTTCTGAATATTTGCTATATCATCAAACTGAAATTCATAATGTAATGAAGGATAATAAACAATGGTCGTTATAAAAAGCAAGATAGATGGTGGAAGTAACAATAAAAGTTTTCTCGACCATCCCATAGATACTGTATCCACTAAATTCTCCTCTTATTATTTCAATTATATCCCATTTTTTGTTCCACGGTATTCTAGCTCAGCAAAAGCAACTTGTCGAGCACAACAAGCCCCAGCTGTTGACCCCTTATTGAAATTCATTTACGATAAAAGAAAAATACTTACTTAACCCTATTCATTAATGGTAATTATGTTCACACTTAGCAATATTCGCGACATACTAGAAGTTATGACGCTTTTGGCATCATATTTTTTGATTATATCCCCTCCCGGAGCATTTCATGCATGGGTCGCTAAAAAAATGGGGGACTCAACGGCTTCAGACATGGGTCTCAACAGTCTAAATCCACTCGTACACGTTGATATAATTGGTCTTATATGTCTATTTATTTTTAACTTTGGCTGGGGGCGACAAATCCCAGTTAATCCAAGCCTTATTGCAGGCAAAAACAGAACCGCAAAATTAGTCATTGCAAGTTTTGCAGGAATCCCAATCTACTTGATCCAAGCAATAGTCTATATATTTCTTCTCGCAATAATATTTGGAGGTACATCACAGATATTTACAAATCAACAGGCATCCTCTCTTGCTCTTGTTGCAAGAAATATATTATTATTTGCCACAATGCTCAGCATTTTTCTTGCCGTTATCGAATTTGCATTTAAAGGGGTGATGCTTTTAGTTACAATGTTGACCGAAAAAAATTATATTGACTCACAACACGTTTGGTACACTCTTCTTCTTGTTCCAATCTTGGTGCTTTTTGTTTTAGGACAACCACTACAAAAAATCCTCACGGCACTTATTTTCAAAGTTGCT
>Ga0180434_10008897_pt1 | contig 11016 bp, 9 predicted proteins | sample SS_ome_7_FD_132453 | JGI IMG/M metagenome (GOLD analysis project Ga0180434, IMG submission 132453) | Hypersaline lake sediment archaeal communities from the Salton Sea, California, USA - SS_1_D_2 metaG | ecosystem: Environmental > Aquatic > Non-marine Saline and Alkaline > Hypersaline > Sediment... | reverse complement strand
TGGGTCCTCCATACTCTTTCGCAAAAAGAGAGGCTTCCATGGCATCGAGTCGTGAATCGCAAAGGCAAAATTTCCTTGAAGCCAGGAGCCGGATACGAAAAACAAAAAGAATTGCTCATTGAAGAAGGAATTTGTTTTTCTGAAAATGGTTGTATTGATCTGGATCGTTTTCTCTGGGAGCCCGACGACGAAGAAGATATTTGAATGAATCTTGTAACTCTTTTCCTGCTCCTATACAATGGGAAGGATTTTTTATAATTCATGTATGAGGAGATGCCCATGACAAAATTGCTTTCCCGCAGTGATGTGATGCAAGTTCTGAATATGCAGGATACGATTGAAATACTCGAGAAAGCCTTCGCTGACCTCTCGAATGACAAGGCGGTGATGCCGCAGCGGACGCCTATTGCAGCCCAGGAACACAAAGGACTGGCATTGTTTATGCCTGCATACCTCAAGGGCCTGGGTGCCCTGGGCGCCAAGATCGTGACTGTCTATAAAGACAACATAGCCAAATATGGCCTGGCCACCATACTCGGGACGATCATACTCATGGATGAAAAGACAGGGGCTCCCCTCGCCTTGATGGAGGGTGGTTTTCTCACGGCCATGCGTACCGGCGGCGTGGCCGGGCTTGGTTCCAAGCTTCTCGCCCGCCGCGATTCTAAGATCCATGCTTTGTTCGGGGCGGGCGGTATGGCCCGGGCTCATGCCTGGGCTGTGGATACCGCTCAAAACATCGAAAAGCTGATCCTCTATTCGATTGATCCGCGAGATAAATTGGAAGCCTTCCGTGATTCACTCGCTGATATAATCAGCGGGGAGATCGTCCTCGCCGAAAATCCCCAAGAAGCTGTCAGTGAGGCGGACATTGTCACCCTCATAACCAGTTCCAATGAGCCGGTGATCGATGCGGATTGGATCAAGCCCGGGACACACATCAATGGAGTCGGATCACATGCCCCGGCTATGCGCGAGCTGGATACAAGAACAGTCCAGAGATCAAAGATAATCTGCGACCTGGTGGAAGCCTGCAAACAAGAAGCAGGAGACTTTATCATTCCCGTCGAAGCAGGGGAGTGGAGCTGGGATCAGGTTCAAGGCTCTCTGGGTGATGTTGTGACCGGCAAAATCGCCGGGCGCGAAAATGATGAGGAAATCACCGTGTTCAAGAGTGTCGGGCTGGCAATCCAGGATATGTCCACGGCATTCCATGTCTACAACAAAGCTGTTGAGATGGATGTGGGGACCGATTTTGAATTTTGATCATTTATCAACACAACGCCAAGAGAGGCCATCATGAAAACTCCGAAAAAAGACGTGATCATTCCTGAGGGTGGGGCTAAGCCCTTGGCTCCTTATTCACCCGGTATTCGTTTCGGAAATTTTGTCTACACCTCGGGTCAGCTGGGTCTTGACCCTCTGACAGGAGAATTGATCACCAGCAGTATTGAGGACGAAACCCGGCAGGCACTCGTGAATCTGAGCAAAATCTTGGAAGCAGCCGGATCTTCTCTCGACCATGCCATCAAAATAACGGTGTATATCAAGGACATTGATGATTATGCCCGCATAAATGCGGTCTACGGCGAGTTTTTCGACTCAGACCCCCCGGCGCGTGCCATTATACAGGGGCTCCTGCCTGCCGGCGCCTCTGTCGAATTCGATGCGGTCGCTTTTGTTGCTGAGTGAGGAACATAGATCTGCGGGTGTATTCAAGTTGAAGGATTTTGCACTTCTAAGAAGGTATTTCTGGCAGGATTTTCAAGATTCACCCCGCTTGTAAATCCTGTACGTGGGATAAGCGAGCTCTACGTCGGGTTCCTTGGCAAATCGATCCAGAATGGCTTGGCTGATTTCATGTTGGGTGGATCTCCGCTTACGGGCGTCTGTTAAATAGCGCAGAGTGAGTTCGACACCAAAGTCAACGATTCTCGTCCAGACGATAGGGGTGAGTTTTTCGTAGTGAATGAGATATTTTTTGGACATACTTTGGATGCGGTTGCGCACAGCATCACCCAGATCTAGGCTCTTACTCTCAGAGACCTGTTGGATGATATCTCGGGCCCGCCGCCAATCGCTCTCAAAAGTCACAGTGGTTTTGATTTCATGCCATACATATTCAAAACCGCGCGTGAAATTGAAGATGGGCTCGGTGAACACTTTGGCATTGGGGCAGTGAACGATCCGGCCCGTGCTTTGGTCTGCATCGACCCAGTTCCCGATTTCCAAAAGCGATGTGTAAAAAAGGCGGATATCTATCACATCGCCTTGGATGCCGCCGATCTCAACACGGTCTCCAGTTTCATAAGGCCGCCGGATGAGCAGCAGCAGCCATCCGGCGATGGATGTCACCGGCTGGTGGAGAGCCAAGGCAAGTCCTGCTCCTGTCAAACCGAGAAGCGTAGCTACAGTTTGCCCCCCCCTGACCCAGATAAGAAGAATGGTGATGATGGTCAAGAATGAAAGGATATAGACCACGGTCTTCCGAGCCGTGTACTGCCGTTTGAGATCTTTGACCTGTCTGTTGATGATACGGATGAGAAGGGTTCTAATTATATAAGCAATGACTAAAGCCAGCAGGGAAAAAAGAACCTGTTGAACGATGGGCGATTTGAGATATTCAAGCACTCATCCAGAATATCACACTATGCCATTGCGCTCAATTCTACGATAAAAGAGTTGATTCCTTAACGCTTTTGTCTTTGTATTCGGCAGTAAGGTTAGGTGTGTTTTCGGGCCGGACCGCTTTGACGATGCTGAGGACTAAGTCACGGTTTTAGAAATGGTCCGTGCAGCTAAGCCTTGCAAGGCACCAATATTTTCGGCATTATAGGAGTGAAATTTTCCTGGGAATACATATAATGGCCAATATCAAAAAAAAGAAAGGCGTCCTGGCTATTCTGACTGGTGGAGGTGATGTTCCCGGATTAAACCCCGCTATCCGTGCCATCACCATACGTGCTCTGCGTGAGGGCTTCCGTGTGATCGGTATCCGCCGGGGTTGGGCGGGTCTCATCGAGATGTTACGGAAGACGGGTGAATCTCACGATGAGCACTGTATGCTCCTGACAGAAGAAATCGTTAACAAGGTGGGTAGGACCGGAGGGACCTTCCTCCACACGTCGCGGACACGGCCGAGTCACATACACGATGTCAATGTTCCCAGTCATCTCAGAGATAAATACGGCGAGAAGACTAACGATCTGACACCGGAAGTTTTGAAAAATATCGAACATTTGGGGATCGATTACCTGATTCCCATCGGTGGTGACGACACCTTGTCCTACGCCTGCCGCCTCCATAAAGAGGGGATCAAGGTGATCGCCATTCCCAAAACCATGGATAATGACGTGCCGGGAACCGATTACTGCATCGGCTTCAGCACCTGTGTGACGCGGACAATCAGCATGACGCATGCACTTCGAACCACAGCCGGATCGCATGAGCGCTACCTGGTTATCGAAGTGTTCGGCCGCTATGCCGGATTCACCGCCCTCCTCCCCACCATGGCCGGGGCGGCTAATCGATGCGTTATTCCTGAATATCAGTTCGACATCGAACAACTGTGTTCATTACTGACTCAGGACCGGATGACCAATCCGAGCCACTATTCCGTGGTTTTGGTCTCAGAGGGAGCCATGTTCAAAGGCGGCCAGATGATGTACGAAGGCGAAGAAAGGGACATGTACGGTCATAAAAAATTGGGTGGTATAGGTGATCTTGTCTCTCGGCAGCTCAAAGAGCTCTCCCCCCGGTTCAACAAAGGCCGCCGCATCAACGTGATCAATCAGCGTCTGAGCTACCTCGTGCGGTGTGGCGATCCGGATGCCATCGATTCCATCGTGCCTATGGCTTTTGGCAACCTGGCCCTGGACCTTATCCTGGAAGGCATTTCTGGCCGGATGGTCTGCCTCCGCAACGGACAATACGACAACGTGCCCATCGAAGTGGTGACCAGCACAAAAAAAGTGGTGGATGTGGCCAAGTATTACAACACCAAACGCCTCCGCCCTTATTACAAGAGCTTCAACTATAAACCGTTGTTTATCATGACCTCGGATTATTGATGCCGCCCCGTTTTATGAACATTGGCCGAGGGGCTCCGCAGCTATGGATTGTTTTGCTGGCTGAAGAGACATGAATCTCCTTGAATGCGCCATGATGCCAATTCCAGGGATTTACAAAAAATTCAGGAGTCTTCGCCCATGCCCTCGAGGCTTTCACCTTCGAGGCGGGCAACGATAACAGCTCCACAGCTGTCACTCAGGATATTGAGAGTGGTCCGGAACATATCCAGGATCCTGTCAACGGCAAGAATGATCGCCACCCCTTCGAGGGGAAGGCCGACAGCCGTCAGGATGACGGACATCATGACCATTCCGCTCATCGGCACGCTTGCAGCCCCGATAGAAGCGAGTAAAGCAGTCAAAACGATGATGAGCTGGGCGCTGACAGAGAGGTGGAAGCCATAGACCTGAGCAATAAATATGGTGGCCACACACTCGTAGAGGGCTGTGCCATCCATGTTCACTGTGGCCCCGATAGGCAGGACAAAATTGGAGATCTTTTCGGAAACTTTGGAATTTCCGGTCACGGCTTTCATTGTCAGTGGAAGGGTGACCATTGTCGAACAGGTGGAAAAGCCGGTTATGAGGGCAGAAGGCATGCCCTTATAGTGTTTAAAGGGATTCACACGGCCTATTATCCTCAGCAGGAGAGGAAGATTGATGAAGGCGTGAATGGCCAATCCGATAAGGACGGTCACAAAGTAAAACCCCAATGATTTAAAGGCATCGAATCCCGTCCTGGCAACGATTCGAGCGATAATCCCAAACACTCCCAGCGGAGCACTCCAGACAACAAAGAGAGTCAGCTTCATCATTGTCTCAAAAGCGGCTTGGAAAAAACTGCTTAGCTGGACTCTCGGTTTGTAGGAAAGCTTGGTGATGAAATAGCCAAAAAGGATAGAAAAAAAGATGACAGGCAGCACATCGCCTTGGGCCATAGCGGCAAAAGGATTCTCGGGGATGAGTCTGATAAGCAACTCTCCGAGGCTTTGCTCGGCGGCTGCAATCGTTTCCGGAGATTTTTCGAGTCCGATTTCTGCGCCCATCCCTGGCTTGAGGATATTGACCAGAAAGAGACCGGTCAGGATCGCCATTAAACTGCTGAGGATATAATAGCCGAATGTCTTCAGGCCCAAGCGGCCCAATCCGCCCTCGCTCCCAACACTCACCACGCCGGAGATGATCGAGGTGATGATGAGCGGCATGATGGCCATCCGTAAGAGGCGAAGGAAAATGTCGGCCAGGGGCTCTGCCACAGGCAGAATGCTTTCGCCAAACAACCAACCGGCCGCGATTCCTAGGAAAAATCCGATAAAAATATAGTGGGTGAGGCTTAACTTCCTTTTTTTCACTGGAGATGCCTGTTTAGAGTAAAACTACCATAGTATTTTCAGTTTTAGCTGTCAAGGAACAGAACCGATGCCTGTTTGCCTAAGATTTTATCCTTGAAGTCCCCCAAAAAATTCTCACGACCTCGTCCGAAGGGGGAGCCGTTGCCAGGCTCACGGCAATATAGACCAGGACAGATGTCACCACGGGCGTGAAGGACGGATGCATTCCTCCAAGATTGATTTGTGGAAGCACGGTGTTACCGAGGGCGTAGGTGGACATGCCCCACACGATGGCGGCCATCGTTCCCCACTTGTTGCCTCTCTGCCAGAATAACCCCAGCAGAATAGGTCCAAAGGTGATCGCCTCCATCCCCCCCACGGAAAACAGAATGATCCATTGAATAAGCTTTGGCTGGAAAAGCGCCAGGGTGATGGAGAGGATAAGGCAGATGCCCATGGTCCATCGGGATATGATCTTCACAGTTTCTCCCGAAACATGTGGTTTATACTCTCTGAGGACATTGCGGGCAATACTCGAAGTGATGATGATAGCCATAGCGGCTACTGTCGTTTGAATTCCGGCCACAATTCCGGCAAGCACTATCCCTCCCAGCGCTGGGGGCAGAACATTCATAGCCAGCCAGGGGTTGATTTCATCGGGCACAGCCAGGTTGGGATTTATCGCCCTTCCGATGATTCCCGATATGGGAAGCATGATCGCCCACATAACCAGGACGACAGAACCCATCCAAATACCCCTCTTCAGAGATTTTGTGTTTTTGAACGTCAAAGCGCCGAGCATGGCGTGGGGAACGCCGATGATAAAAAAGCCGAGCATGCAGGCCATGGAGAAAGTGAAGAAGTATGAAAATCGTCCGCCGGTCGGCGTCAAAAGGTTGATATCCTGGGCTGCAAGAATGTCGGTGGCGCTGGCGAAGCCACCGGCATGCTGGACAGTCCCGACAAAGAGCAGGATGCATCCTCCTGTCATGGCTATACCTTGAAGCAGGACAGCCAGCGATGTCCCTCTCATGCCTCCCAGGACACAGTAGATCAAAACGACTGCCGACCCTAAAACCAGAGATATTATGTAGTTCAATCCGGTCATTTGGGTGATGACTCTCGCTGCGCCCACGAATTGGGTTCCCATATAAGGAAGGAGGAATATGGTCACCAGAGCAGCAAGAATGACCACGATAGTTCTGCTCTCGTACCGAGATTTGAAGACGTCCAAATAAGTGATGGCGTTGACCCGGCGGGCGACGATGCCAACGGCGATGCCGATGGGAGCCAAGAGCATGAGGTTCATGAACGTGTAAAAAATGCCGTTAAAACTCCAGGTAAACCCGTAGGCATAGGCCATCCCGGGCCCCGCAATAAACGTTCCCGCGCTGGCCAACCCGCCAGCAATGATAAAAGCGACAACGATGCCTCCCAGGCCTCGCCCAGCGGCGTAAAATTCCTGTTCGTATTTGGCAATGGGCACTTTCTCGACGATTTTGTAGGACCAAATACCAATAGCGGTGAGAATACCGGTGTAGATGAGAAAAGAAATAATGGCGCCGTTCATTCCTCATCTCCTCTGGAGGTTTCATCCTCGAGTGAGATATCGGGGATGAGCTTGCCGATAATGAGGATTAACAGCAGGACAAACCCAACCGGGATGAATACTATGGACACAGCCGCCCAGGCTGGCAGCCCGATAATGGTGGGTTTTATCTTGAGGAATGCGCCGGATACTATCACAGCCGCCGAAAACACCGCATAAAATATCCAAGAGAACAGCAAAGATCTCTTCGCGATTTTCATTCGAGGGTCTTTGATCATGCTTCCCGACTCCTATTTATAAAGGGCGATGAGGACGCCAAGTTTTGTTCGTTTTGATGTGATTCTTAATGGGCTCATTGTCCCTCCCGATGATTCAAGTTATTGTAAAGGTTCTGACGTTGAGCATACCATAAAAGTTCCAATTCTTGTCAATGAGACGCGGAATCAGTCTTCGAGCATTTCTATGAATGCGTTGAGTTGATGAGAAACGTGTTCATCTGAAAAAGAGCGGGGATCATCATGGTCGGCCTCTAAGAGCAGAGCTGGGATCCCATAGGTCCTTATCAGCCTCTCCTTCTGGTCCATCTGCCCGATGGAATAGGGTTTGCACGATCGGTCCGAGTGCAAAATTGCTCCGTCAAGATGAAATTTTTCAATCATGTGTGTCATTGTTTCCAGCTTGTGCCCCGTGCCCTGGTTCAGGATGGGGTGCAGATAGGTGAGAGCCGTTGATTCGAGGGGTTTATCCGGGTTCATCAGGGGACCAAGATCTCCCCAGGCGCTTGTGTAGGTGGAGGCCACGAGCGCCAGTCCGTGTTCTCCCAGCTTTTCCGCCAAGGAGCGCAGCTTGGGCCAGACAGGCAGATTATCCCAAAGGAGCCGCTTTTTTTCGTCCAGTACGGCTCCGATGCCGTTGGCTATGCGTCGATCGACTTCGTCCAGCATGGTTGCGTAAAAATCTATGGTGAAGGGGTCTCCACGCATTTCGACGATGGGAGCCATGTGGATGAACTGGTCGAACACTGAGATCGGTGAGGGCTGGTGAGTGGCTTTGCCGATCACCTCTGCCCAGAGTTGGGTTGCCTTTTTGCTCATTTCCATGACCTTCTTGAGCCTCTTGAGGCTCAAGGATTTTCCGGCAATTTTTTCAAGAATGGGGATGGCATCCTCCAATTGTTTTTCCACATACCCGATCGTGTGCCTCTCGGCCTTCGAATACACAAAGGGTGTATCGATAATAACCAGTGGCACCTGGAAATGGTGGGCCAGTATTCTGTACCAGAAAAGCACTGTCTGGCATATGTTCGTGCAGGCCAGAAGAAGATCCGGACGGGGGAGGCGGCCCACGGGGGTTTTCCCGGACAGCATAGTCCCGATATCGGTGCGGGCATATGAGCAAATATCCCGGGAATAGCCGGCACTTTCAGCCTCGCTCGAGATGTCGACCACAGCCCGGGCTGTGCCGCACAGTGCGCCGTGGTTCTCTGGATAGAGCACATAAAAATCGAGAGCTTTGAGCATCTCAACCGGGGCGCCAGATGTGACCCATGCCACCTTCCGGGCCAGGTTTGCCCAACGGCCTTCCAGATAATGGCGTGCAATTAGTTCTTTTGTTTTTGGTGTGATGTCCAGCGGTGGAGCCAGGTATTGGCTTTGGCGATGCACCGCGGATTTTGCATATGTCTGAGCTCTCCAACGCTGCCATCTGAGGCCTGCCCGTCCGATGATCCATACCTGCCTGTAGAATCGAATCCGGTTAACGAAGCTCATGCGATCATCTCCAGAAAGGCCTCTATGCGTGTCCGGAGTTGATGAGTAAAGGAATCGTTGATCTCGACTTCAAGAACAAGTGAGGGAATTCCTGCCTTTTTCAGCGCCTGCCGCTGGATGGGTAGATAAAAAAGCTCCGGCTCACAGAATTTGATTTCGAGGAAGATAACCCCCATGGCTCCGGAGGTTTTTGTCAAATCAAGAAGGTGCTGTGTGCGAGCCTCCACAGAGCTTCCCCGGGTAGAATCCGGCGGAGCGGACAGGATGCTCTTGGCCATAGCCATAAAGACATTGTCGTGGGTGATGGGAGGATAAATTCGGCGGCCACAGCAGGCCAGATCATCGGCCACAACCAAAGCCCCCAATTGGGACAGACCTTCGAGCACAGCCATGGGTTCGGGAACAATGCCGGATAGAAGGATAGGTATTCCTTTGTTACGGCTTTTATTCGTGTCCAGAGCTAGAGCTTTTTCTGCCAGCTCTGAAAAGGCCGAGGGGGGGAGATATTCACGGGAGCGGAGGAGTCGATAGAATTCGAGCTGGGTGAGGGGAATATTTTGCCTGCTTTTATGGAGCTGCGCGATAAGTTGGTCTGCATCCTGATGCTGTGCGATGGACTTCAGGATTGTCTCGAGATCCGGTGTTTGACCGGTGATGTCTTTAATACTGTCATAGAGGGATTGAATTTCTGCAGCCAAAAAATCAGCCGCATTTTCCTGATCTCCTCTTGGGATATAGAAGGGAAGCACTTTTTGGTGCGAAGGGATGAGATCCATGAGAATACTCCCCAGCCCTTGGAGTGAATCACAGCCATGAGGAGCAATGATAAAATCTGCCTCATCAAGGCCGCCGGTGAGCAGGAAGGAAAGTGCATTCCGGACGAGAGAGCATATGTAAGGCTGGAGGTGAGCCGAACCATGACTGGAATCTACCCGGGGAGGTCCCCAGACCTCGACGGGTAAGATGTCGAAGCAAGTGAACACAGGGCGAGGGGAGTGATAGGGGAGGATGGCCGCAACCTGCTTCCCGCTTTGTCTATGCTGTGCAATGATCTCTGTCCGAGAAGGAATGGACAAGGAATCCTGCATTGAATCGTATAAGGTTATGAAGCATCCCCGGACAGACTATCTCTCATGGCCTGAGCTTTGCTCGTTGGTAACTCGAGACCCAGATTGAGTTTTCGGTCTGCTCGCAGCAGCAAAATGGCAAAAATCAAACCGGCAATGCCCAGAGACGCAAACATGATCTCCATGTTCGTGTAATCGCCCCCCGAGGTATCCACGACTCTACCTGCCAGCCAGGGGAATATGAACAGCCCGAACATCTGTATCCATGCAATGATTCCGAATGCCGTGCCAAGAAATTTCTCTTTGACAAGTATGGGAATAGCCGGCCACAAAGCTGCCGGGACCAGCGAAAAGGATATCCCAAGAATGATGAAGGATATGGCCGGAGGAAGCGTCGTGAATCCCAACAAGAGGTGGGCCGGGATGAGCATGAGAGATCCGACAATCATGATTTTCCCCCGTTTGCCGATTTTATCAACGAGAAAGCCGAGAATCGGGGTGAAGATCATCGAAGCTGTCATGATGAGTGATGTGTACCGTCCCCCCTGGGCTGCGCTCAGGCCGAATTTCATCTGCAGAAAGCGGGGAGCGTGGTTGGTGAACGGGAAAATAGCCGAGTAAAACGTGACACACAGAAGGCTGATGATCCAGAAGGCGGCGTTCAGTCTCCAGATGTCTTTAACGACAACCTGCTCTTCGGACCCCAACTCAATTTCTTTGTCGACATCGCGATCCATGGCAAGATAAATAAGGAAGCAGACAAAGGAAACAAACATCACGATTGTGCCTGCCCAGATAGACCAACGCCACGCGCCTGTCCAATCGGCAATTTGGGCGGCCGAATTCAGGGCCAGTATGGTCCCCAACCTCATCACCGTGATATTCAGCCCATAGGCAAATCCCAATTCCTTTCCTTTAAACCATCGAGCTATAGCCTTGTTCGTGACCAAAAGAGCGGCTTCAGAACCAAAGCCGAACACGATGCGGCCGATGAGCATGGCTACGAAGGATTTCCCCGCTCCCAGCGAGGTGATGAGCGAGCCGAGAAGAATCAGGAAGACATAAAAAGTCCCGGCCTTTTTTGCACCCAGCCGATCCAGCAGGAATCCGGCGACTATCAAAAGGAACAACAGGTTGGGAAGAGCATAAAAGGAAAACAAAAGCCCGAATTTGGCATTATCCACTCCCATGGACTGCTGGATGTAATCGTTTATCGGGCTTAGCGAGTCA
>Ga0180434_10008896_pt1 | contig 11017 bp, 6 predicted proteins | sample SS_ome_7_FD_132453 | JGI IMG/M metagenome (GOLD analysis project Ga0180434, IMG submission 132453) | Hypersaline lake sediment archaeal communities from the Salton Sea, California, USA - SS_1_D_2 metaG | ecosystem: Environmental > Aquatic > Non-marine Saline and Alkaline > Hypersaline > Sediment... | reverse complement strand
GAGGCGACGGGGCGAAAGGGGCGCCCCCTGGCAGCCTCGGAGCCGAGGCAGAGGTCCTCTCCCCGGTAATGGGATTTGAACCCTTTTTTAACCGGGACGCGGGGTTTGCCTCACATCAAACATGCCGCCGCTCCGTGCGCTTCCTGAGGGTTCCGCGCCAGGCCCCCCAAACCCATTAAATTGCCCCGCCTCGCTTGACAACCTCCAGGGATGGGGTATGTTATAGGTGACATTTCCTGTTGGGCGTCTGATGGATTGGGGGTTCGGGCTGGGGGCGACACCACGTCCACGCTTCGCCATGAGGGCCCGCCAACCCACCGTGGGAGATTTGCGCCGGAACAGGCCGCCGGCGGCGCATAATCTCTGCGCCTGCCGGCCCCGCTTCCGTGCGCAGCGAGAGCCCGCCGAGCCCCCGGCCCGGCGGTCATGGGGGCAGGGATCGCCGGTCCGCGCCGTCGGGCCGGGACCAGACGAGGAGACTTCCGATGTTGAACCTGCGCACGGGTGTGCTTGGGGTGCTGGCGGTCGCGGCGATGGCCGGGGCGGCCGGGGCCGAACTGCTCGGCGTCGACATGGGCCAGGCGGGCCTCGATTTCACGGGCCCCGCCGGCCTGGCATACGACGCGGGGTCCGACGACTTCACGGTTGAGGCGGCCGTTACGTCGCTGAAGATCGGCGGCGATGCCCGGGCCGTGCCCGCCGGGACCACGCTGCGGATCCGCCTGCGCGTCGATGCCGCAGGTGTCGCCGCGGGTGGGGCGGGCGACCAGGACCTGGAGATCGCCGGCTCGCTCGACCTCGACGGCGACGGCGTGGACGAGTACGCGAGCCCGCTGCTGACGGGCACGTTCCACGGGTTCGGCTACGAGAACGGTGCGCCCGACCGGTTCGACTTCCGTTTCCAGACCACCGGCGGGAGCCTGGCCGGCCTCTTCGGCGACATGGTGGGCGTGGCGCTGGCGAGCGCGAACTCGACCTTCACCGGCCGGTTCGACGCCGGTTTCAGCGGCGGTGCCTCGGGCACGCTCGGCTCGGTCGCGGGCAGCCCGGCGGGCGGGGCGGTCCCGGCCATTACCGGCGCGACCACGCTGGCGGGCGATGACGGTCCCGCCCCGGCGGGCGACGCCCCGGCCCCCGTCGGCGCCCCCGGCGGCGTCACGGCCGATGATATCTATACGGCTACCGGCGTCAAGGGCGGCCTGGTGGTCGACGTCGCCTGCGGCGACGGGCAACTGACGGCCGACCTCTACAAGGGCAGCCAGTTCATCGTCCACGGCATCGACACCGACGCGGCCGACGTCGAGGCCGCGCGCGACCACATCGCCTCGCTGGACATCTACGGCCCGGTGTCGGCCGACCGCTTTGCCGGCGACCGCCTGCCGTACGTCGACGACCTGGTCCGCCTGATCGTCATCGAGGACATGGGCGCCCTCGTGATGGACGAGGTGATGCGGGTCCTGGCGCCCGAGGGCGTGGCGTACATCTGGAACGGCTCGGCCTGGGAGACGCACACCAAGCCCCGGCCGGCCGAGATCGACGATTGGCCGCAGTGCCTCTACGATGCCAGCAACAACGCCGTCTCCAACGATACGCTGGTGGCCCCGCCCAAGCACCTCCAGTGGGTGGGCAGCCCGCGCTGGTCGCGGTACCACGACCGGATGGCCAGCGTGTCGGTGATGATCGAGGATGCCGGCCGCCTGTTCTACATTATGGACGAAGGGCCCCGGTCGTCCGTCATGCTGCCCCCGAACTGGAGCCTTGTGGCCCGCGACGCGTTCAACGGCACCATGCTCTGGAAGCGCCAGATCCGCAAGTGGACCTCGCAACTCTGGCCGTTCAAGAGCGGTCCCGCCCAGCCGTCGCGGCGGCTGGTCACCGACGGCCTGTATGTCTACACGACGCTGGGCATCGACGACCCGCTCGTCAAACTGGACGCCATCGACGGCCACACCGTCCTGGCGTGCGACGGCACCGGCGGCACCGCCGACACGCGAACCGCCGAAGAGGTCGTCCTCGAGGGCGGCACGCTCTTCTGCCTGGTCTGCGACCCGCCCACGTGGAACCCGCCGTTCGTCCCGGTCCATCGGGCGGTCGGCAGCGCCCGCGACCGCGTGGCCACCCTGTATGCCTGGAAGGGCGAAGCGCAGAAGATTGTGGCCGTCAATGCCGCTGACGGGCAGGAACTCTGGACCATCCAGGATTCCGTCGTGCCGCTGACCCTGGCGGCCGACGCCACCAGCGTCTACTACCACGACGGCGAGAAGGTCGTCTGCCGCTACCGCGCCGACGAGGGCGGCGCGAGCGCGGGCGACGTGCGGTGGACGTCCGTGCCCATCTTCCAGAACCCCGAGGTCGCCCCGAAACACGGCGGCATCCTCGTGCTCTACGGCGAGTACGTCCTGTACGTCGACAGCGACAAGCCCGAGAATCCGATCGACAACTTCGCCAACACGATTACCTGCCTGCGCCGGACGACGGGCGAGAAACTGTGGGAGGCGGATCACCTGGAGGGCGGCCACCATTCGGCCGACGACCTGCTCGTCATCGGCGACACCACGCCGCTGGCCTGGTCGGGCGCTATCGCCAACGCCGGCCAGAACGGGGAGTTCGCCGGCCGGCGGATCGACAACGGCAACGTGGGCCAGAGTTTCCTGCCGGATTATGCGTCGGCCGAGTTCCCTGCCGGCTGGTCGGCCTATTACATGCACCACCGGTGCCATCGCATCCGGGCCACCCAGCGGTACATCATCGCCTCGCGCACCGGCACCGAGTTCGTCGACCCGGCCGCCGAAAAGTGGACCGTCAACCACTGGATCCGCAGCGGGTGCCTGTACGGCCTGATCCCGGCGAACGGGTTCCTGTACGTGTCGCCGACCGACTGCGCGTGTTATCTTCAGGCGAAGATGTATGGATTCCGGGCGGTGGCGCCCGAGAGCGCCTCGCGCACCTCGCCGGGCGTCGTGCCCGACACCGGCCGCCTCGAGGAAGGACCCGCCTACGGCGACCCCATCAGCGGTTCGCCCGCCCCCGGCGACTGGCCCACCTACCGGCACGACGCCTCGCGCAGCGGGACGACGGCCTCGGTGGTCGGCCCGGACATCCGGCCGCGGTGGCGGAAGCGCATCGGCGGCAACCTGAGCGGCCTGACCGCCGCTGAGGGACGCCTCTTCGTGAGTTCCATCGACCGGCACCGCCTTCTTGCCCTGGACCCCGACAGCGGCGAGCAGGTGTGGTCGTACACGGCGGGCGGCCGTATCGATTCGCCCCCCACCATCCACGAGGGCCGCGTCCTCTTCGGCGCCAGGGACGGCTACGTCTACTGCCTGCGCGCCACCGACGGCGAACTCGTCTGGCGATTCCGGGCCGCGCCGCGCGACGACCGCCTCAGCGCCTGGGAGCAGGTCGAGTCCGTCTGGCCGCTGCACGGCAGCGTCCTCGTGCAGGACGACGGCACGAACGGGCCCGTCGTCTACGCCCTCGTGGGCCGCTCGATGTTCCTGGACGGCGGCATGCGGATGCTGCGGCTCGACCCGGCCACGGGCACGAAGATCTCCGAAACCCTCATGGACCACCTGGTCCCCGGCACCTCCGACAACCTCCAGACGCTGATGGCCTCGAACACGCAGCGGATGCCGGTGGCCCTGCCCGACATCCTCTCCTGCGATGACACCTACATCTACATGCGTGCCCAGCGATTCAACTTCCAGGGCGTCCGGACCACCCTCGACCGCTTCGACGTGACCGACCAGACCGGCGAGGGCGCCCACCTGTTCTGCTCCACCGGGTTCCTGGACGGCGACTGGTTCCACCGGGCGTACTTCATCTACGGCAAGGACCACGCCGAGGGCGCGGGCGGCTGGCCCAAGGCCGGCCAGAACACCCTCGCCGCCGGCCGGCTCCTCGTCAACGACGGGTCGTCGATCTACGGCTACGGCCGGCAGCACGATTACTACAAGTGGACCACGCCCATCGAGTACCACCTGTTCGGCACCGTCGTGCCCCTGACCGCGTACGTCGAAACGGCGAACACGACCACCCTCAACCCCGCCGGCGTGCCGGTGTCCGTCGAGGCCTGGGTCAAACCGACCGACGACGACGGCATCGCGGTGTGCCGCGGCGGGGCCACGCACGGCTACGCGCTGTTCCTGCGGAGCGGTAAGCCGTGCTTCGCCGTACGCGTCTCGAAGACGATGTACGAGGTCGAAGCGGCCGGCACCATCCCGATGGGCTCGTGGACCCACCTCGTCGGCGTCCTGACGGCCGACCAGAAACTCAAGATCTACGTCAACGGCGCCCCGGATGCTTCCGTTGTCGACGCCGGCTTCATCGCCAGCGACCCCGGCGAGAAGATGCAGATCGGATGCGACCTCGGCGGCAGCGGTATCGGCAACTACACCACGCCGTTCGGCTACAACGGCACCATCGACCAGGTCCGCGTCTACATCGACCGCGTCCTCTCCGACGCCGAAATCCTCGACCACTACAACAACCCCGACACGGTGCCCGACGTCGACACGAACCAGCGCCTCTGTTACTCGTTCGACGCGGGCACGGCCGTCGACGAGTCCGGCAACGGCAACGACGGCACCATCCTGGGCGCCAAGGTGACCACGGCCGGCAGGGTCGGCAAGGCCTTGACCTTCGTGAACGCGGAGGGGTCCGGTACGTACACGTGGTCGCGCGAGGTGCCGCTCCTGGCCCGGGCCATGTGCAAGGCCGGCGACTGCCTCTACGTGGCCGGGCCGGCCGACGTCGTCGACGAGGAACTCGCCTTCGACCGCTTCGCCGACCGCCGCATGCAGGCCCGCCTGCGGCAGCAGGTGCTGGCCCTGGACGGCCGGACCGGCGGCGTGATGCACGTCGTCTCGCCCGCCACCGGCGACACCCTGGCCGAGCATCGCCTGAGCGTCACGCTCGCTTGGGACGGCATGATCGTTGCGAACGGGCGCATCTATATGTCGATGACCGATGGCACGGTCATCTGCTACGAGCCGCGGTAACGGGGGTCGGCCCGGACGGGCACGAGCCGATCCGCCAGGCCGGCCGCCCGCAGGCGGTCGGCGGCGCGTTGCGTTCGTGCGGCGGGGCCCTTATGATGGGGCGCTGTGCGTTGGCCGCGTCCGTCCGCTGCGGGTGCCGGGATGATTGAACGCGATCTTATCGAAACACCCGAAAACGTGGAACTGGAGCGCCACCTCTCGGGCATCGGCACGCGGTTCATCGCCGGGCTGGTCGATTCGCTCATCCTTGCCGGCGCCGCCCTGGCGCTTCTGGCCATCCTGCTGATCCTGTCCCTGGGCGACATCTTCGTCCCGTGGGAGTTGGAGGAAACCATTCAGATGTGGCTGCTGGCGCTGATGATCGCGGCGGGGTTCCTGGTGTACTGGGGCTACTTCGCGTTCTTCGAATGGTACTTCAACGGCCAGACGCCGGGGAAACGCGCGGTGAAGATTCGCGTGGCCCGGACGGACGGGGCGCCCATCTCGTTCCTGCCGGTGGCCATCCGGAACCTGCTGCGGGTGGTCGACGGCATCGGGCTGTACGGCGTGGCGGGCATTGTCATGTTCGCGACGAAGCGGGCCCAGCGGCTGGGCGACCTGGCGGCCGGAACGGTCGTCATCTCCGAGCAGGTGCCCGAGTATTCGCGCGACACCGACAAGCGGTCCCGGCTCCGCGTGTCGGCCGAGGTGTCGCCCGAGCGCCTTCGCGCCTCGTGCCTGACGCCGCGCGAGTACCACCTGCTGCACAACTACTGGGTGCGCCGGCACATGCTCCAGTTCAAGGCGCGGGCGCGCCTGGCGCCCAAACTGATCCAGCCCATCCTCCAGCGCACGGGGCAGACCCTGCGCGTGATGAGCCTGGAGGCGTGCGAAGAGTTCATCTTCACCACGCTGGGCGGGACCGCGGAGGGCGGACCGGGCGGATCGCACGCCGCGGACGCCGCCCCCGCGCTCGAGGCGTTGGCCGACGCCGCCGCGCCCAAGGCCGGGCAGGGGACCGAAGCGCCCTCGCCGCCCGCGCCCGGCGAAGCCGAAACGGAAGCCGGGCACGGGGCCGCCGAACCTCCGCCGGCCGCGCCCGGGGCCGAGGAGGGTTTCGTCGAATTCCCGCAGACCGATGCGCCGATGACGGAAGGAGACGATGAATCCGGCACGGTTTCTTGAAACCCGCCAAGGCCGCTGGGACCGCCTCGCGCTGCTGATCCGCCGGGCGGGCCGGCGCGGCGCCGCCGGCCTCTCCGACGCCGAACTGCACGAGTTGACGCGCCTGTACCCGGCGGTGGCGGTCGACGTGGCCCAGGCCCGCCGGTACGGCCTCGACCCGCAGACGCAGCGGCGGATCAACGGGCTGGCCATCGCCGCCCACGGCATGCTGTACCGGAGCCGGCGGACGCGCGTCCTGCCGGCGGTGTGGCGGTTCTTCTCGAAGGAGTACCCGCAGTTGTTCCGCCGCCTGTGGCCGTACGTCGTCCTGGCGGTCTCGCTGTTCGCGGTGGGGACGCTGGGGGCGTACGTGACGGTGCGGCTGCGTCCGTCGACGGCCTACGTCTTCGTGCCGCAGGGTCTGGACATGCCCGGCGGCGGCGCCGGGGTGACGCAAGAGGACGTGAGCGAACGGTTCCGGACGATGCCGAAGCCGCCGATGGCGTCGGCGATCACGGCCAACAACATTTCGGTGGCGTTCAACGCCTTCGCGCTGGGCATCACGGCGGGCCTGGGGACGGCGTACGTGATCCTGATGAACGCGATGATGCTGGGCGGGTTCTTCGCGCACTTCGATAACCACGGCCTGGGGTACGCCTGCTGGACGTTCATCGCGCCGCACGGGGTGCTGGAGATCATGGCCATTCTGATCTCGGCCGCCGCCGGGCTGCGCCTGGGGCTGTCGCTGGCGGTGCCGGGGTCGCGGACGCGGCTGGCGTCGCTCCAGGCGGGCGCGCGCGAGGCCGTGCTGCTGGTGCTGGGGACGGTGCCGATGTTCATCGTGGCGGGGGCGATCGAGAGTTTCATCACGCCCACGTATCTGCCGGGCGGGGTGAAACTGGCCCTCGGCATCGCCGTGGGGGCGACCGCGCTCGGGTACCTGCTGCTGGTCGGCCGGCCCGTGCCGGAGACGCCTGGGGCGGACCGGCCCGTGGCGGGAACCGTCCCGGCGGATCAGAGCCGGCGGGTCCGCTTGATGGTCAGGTAGCGGCCGATGAGTTGCGGCGTGAGGGCGTGCGGGTCGGCCTCCAGCACCAGGACCCCGTAGTGCCGCATCGCCGTCAGCGCCTCGTCGCGGGCGTTCAGGACGTCGATGCCCACGGCCTTGGCGAAGACGTCGTCGGTCTCGGCCAGCGGCTGCCGGGCCAGGCGGTGGAGGTCGGGGTCGGCCAGGACGACGGCCAGCGGCAGGTGGTACCGCGCGAAGCGGGCCATGTACGCGATGATCACGTCGCTGGCGTCGCGGTCGATCACGTCGGTCATCAGGCAGACGAGGCTGCGTTTGCGGCTCTTGAGGCTCAGGAACCGGCACGCCTGGCCGTAGTCCGACTCCGCCAGGTGCGGCTGCACGGCGTACAGCGCCTTGGCCACCCGGTGGATGTTCCGGACGTGGCGCAGCGGCGGCAGGTAACTGTGGATGTGGTCGCTGAACGTCACCAGGCTGAACCAGTCGCCCTGGCGCAGCACCACGTAGGCGAGCATGAGGGCGGCGTTGACGAAGGTGTCCAGCCGGCTCAGGCCGCCGAACTCGCCGGCCGTCGCCCGGCCCGCGTCGATGGCCACCAGCACGTTCTGCTCGCGTTCCGGCTGGTAGTTGCGGACGATCAGCCGGCCCTGGCGGGCGGTGGCTTTCCAGTCGATGCGGCCCATTTCGTCATCGGTGGTGTAGGACCGCAGGCTCTCGAAGTCGGTGCCGCGGCCCACCTGCCGAAGCCGGGCGATGCCCTCCTGCAACTGGCCCCGGCGGACCAGCAGTTCGTACCGCTTGAGGCTGACGAGGTTCGGAAAGACGTGGACCTCGCCCGGCAGGTCGAGGCGAAACTGCCGGTACCACAGCCCGCCCGCGGGCAGGACACGCACGTCGGGCCCCGGCAGCACGTACTTGCCGCGCCGGCTGCCCGTCAACCGGGCCGTCAGGCGGGCCTCGCCGTGCGACCCCAGGGCGCACGCGCACGCGGGCGGGTCGGCCTCGAGATGCAGTGGCAGGCGCTCGGCCAGTTCCACCCGGGCGGGCCGGAGCAGGTGCGACGTCACCCGCCAGGCGACCTCCGTCGGCGCGGCCAGCGAGAGGCGCTCCGGGAACTCGCGCTCCACGCCGATCTGCTGCCGCCGCGGCAGAAGGGCCGCGTCGAGCAGGGCGTAGGCCGCCAGCGCCGCCAGGTACAGCACGCCGATGGCCAGGAACGGCTCGGCGATCGCGCCCGCCAGGAACATCGGCGCCGCCGCCGCCACCAGCAGAATGAGCCGTCGCGATGGCAGCATGGGTCACCTGGGCACGTCGGTCGTATTCAGGAGGTTGCCGAGACACTCGTCGGCGGTGCGGCCTTCGACCTCGGCCTCCGGCAGCAGCAGGATGCGGTGCCGGAGCACCGGCGGGGCCATCGCCTTGACGTCGTCGGGCGTGACGAACGTCCGCCCCTCGAGGACGGCCTGGGCCTTCGAGGCCAGCATCAGCATGACGGCCGCCCGCGGGCTGGCCCCAAGCGACACCTGCGGCAGCGACCGCGTGCCCCGGACGATGCGCGTGGCGTACCGCCGGACCGATTCCTCCACGTGAACGCTCCGCACCACCTGCCTCAGCGCCAGCACCCGCTCGACGTCCAGCAGCGGTTCCAGCCCCGCGCCGGCGAGGTCCGTCGGGCTGAAGCCCTTCTCCACGTTGTCGAGGATGGCGACCTCGCCGGTCTCGTCGGGGTAGTCGATGACGATCTTCAGCATGAAGCGGTCGACCTCGGCCTCCGGCAGCGGATACGTCCCCTCGAACTCGATGGGGTTCGGCGTGGCGAAGACCGTGAAGATGGACGACATGGGGTGCGGCACGCCGTCGACGGTGGCCTGGCGTTCCTCCATGGCCTCCAACAGGGCCGACTGCGTCTTGGCCGGCGCCCGGTTGATTTCGTCGGCCAGGACGATGTCGGCGAAGAGCGGCCCCTCGCGGAAATGGAACTCGCCCGTGGCCGTGTTGTACACGTTCACGCCCACGATGTCCGACGGCATCAGGTCGGGCGTGAACTGGATGCGGCGGAACCGGACCCCCGCCACGTGCGACATGGCCCGGGCGCTGAGGGTCTTGGCGGTCCCCGGCACGCCCTCCAGCAGGGCGTGCCCGCCGGCCAGGAGCGTGGCGACCATCTCGCTCAGGATGCGGTCCTGCCCGACGATGACCTTCTGCATCTCGGCCAGCAGGCGGTCGGCGACGTCACTCGCCTCGTGGATGTCCATGGAGGGTCTCCGATTCGATTCGCGTCAGTTGTGCCAGAAGGGCCGCCAGCCGGCGGCCGCTGATGCGCCCCGCGCCGGCGGCGGCCTCGCAGGCGGCGAACGTGTCGGCGTACCGCCTGGCTTTCTCGGGCGCGTGCGGGGCCAGACGCCGGGCGATCTCCTCCGCCGGCATCGACGGATCGGCCCCCGCCCGCCGGGCCGCCCGCCGCTTCAGCCACGCGTACACCAGCCGAAGCGTCAGGACGTGGGCCCCGACGGCCCGGTACGTGGCCCCGACGGAATGCACGTACTCCAGTTTCGACCGCCGGTGCGGCGGAGGCGGCGGACGGCGCGTCCCGAACCGCCGGCCGCGGTACACCAGGTACAGCCCCGCGGCGGCGGTCAGGGCCAGCAGGGCCCACCCCGGCGGCGTCGCGACCAGCGCCGACCCCAGCACCGACCAGCCGGTCTCTCTCGGCCCGAAACCGCAGTGGTACTCGTCGAAGCCGACGCGGTCGCCCCGCGCGTGGTCCACCGCCCAGGCCAGCAGGTTAATGCCCAGAATGGCGTTGTCCTCTTGGCCGAGGGCCCGGTTCACCAGGAACGAGTAGTCGGCCGCCCGGATGGCCCGCCCCGCGCCGAACGGCCGTGCCGCCACCCGGACGCCGGCGCTGTCCTTGAAGAGGACGTCGGCCGGCGGCTTGTCGCCCTCGGCGTCCAGGTGAAGCGTTTCGCCGGTCAGCAGATGGACGGTCTTCACGTCCCTGCCCAAGGGCTGGCCGGGCCTGCCGGCGAGGGGCCGGGGCCGGTCGGCGAAGCCGGGGCTCCACGGGCCGAACCAGGGCGTGGCGTCGGGGTCGCCGATGCGGTGGACCTCGGCCGGCAGTTCCGGTTCGCCCCCCGCGCAGACGAGCACGCCGCCCGATTCCATCCACCGCACGAGGGCGGCCGATTCGTCGCTGTTGACCGGCATGAGCGGGTCGATGACGACCAGCACGTCCACCTCGTCCAGCGTATCGTCCAGCAGCGGGTGGTCCACGCGGCGGACGTCGTAGCCCAGCCGGTCCGAAAGCCGGTAGAACGCCATCAGGCCGTACCGGCCGGGCGAGTGCGTCGTCCGCCGCCAGTCTTCGCGCTGCGCTTCGTCCTGCAGCCAGCCGTAGGAAACGAGCAGCAGCACGGCGCCCAGCAGCAGGGCGCCGAGGGCGATGAGGATGGCGTAATCAGTGGCTCGGTGTTTGCTCGACACGCTCGCGAATCCGTGCAAAGTCCGTCCCGAGACGTTCGTACATCTGCCGGCCGCACGCCGCCTCGCTGTACACAGCCACGTCGCACGACCGGACGAAGCGGCGGAACCCGTCGCGGTCGCTCCGGCCGCGCGGGAACTCGCGGACGTAGTCGCCGTTGGTCTTGCTGGCGTCGAACTGCACCAGGCCGCACGCCTCCAGGTGCCGCAGCAGCAGCAGGAGCATGACGGCCACGGCCTCGCGGAACCGTCCCTCGCGGGCCAGGCGGTCGCGCCAGCGCTGGAGTTCCTCGACGGACGCCTCCGCCAGTTCCGCCGCGACGCCCGGCCGGAACCCGCCCGCCCGCTTCGCCCGCCGCGGACCGAG
>Ga0180434_10008895_pt1 | contig 11017 bp, 9 predicted proteins | sample SS_ome_7_FD_132453 | JGI IMG/M metagenome (GOLD analysis project Ga0180434, IMG submission 132453) | Hypersaline lake sediment archaeal communities from the Salton Sea, California, USA - SS_1_D_2 metaG | ecosystem: Environmental > Aquatic > Non-marine Saline and Alkaline > Hypersaline > Sediment... | reverse complement strand
CGGCATTTCCACACACGCCGCTTGGATAGCATGTACCCGGCTTGTAGCACTTTCCTATGGTGTCATCCTCGCTGTCCGTGTTTTCACAGGTTTCGCCGGCGGCTTCATCACAGTCTGCATCTTCGTTCTGTGGATTGCATTCCTTGCCAGTATTGAGTCCGCAGTCGGCATCATCAGTGCATTCCGAGATGATGCACGTGGGCATCATCTCGTGGTTTGTGCCTACGCCCGTGTATGGATTGCACGAAAAACCGTCGGGGCACGTTCCCGCTCCCGTGTGTGAGATCTCCTCCATTTTATCAAGGATGTCGCACAGTTTCGTGCATATGAAATAGCCCTCCTCATCGTCTGCAGTATCCGACGTAATTATGGAAATATCAGAGCAGATGTTGCCATCGCCGGGACATGTATCAACTTCGTCTACCTCGTTAGTGTAACGAGTAAGGCATCCCGTGGCGGTGCAGAAACCCTTGTCCGGATTGTCAGCCCATGTAAAGCAGAAAACGTCCAGATCATCCCTGTAATCGGGAAGGTCGGCACATGTACCGGGGCCTGCCTCATCTCCGTCCGGCGGCGTGCAGGGCTGACCGATTATGCCTTCAAGCGCCGGGTCCATGGTTGCGGGCGTGTCTCCCCCGTCCTCTCCTGCATCCGCGTCCCCGTCGGAATCCGAGTCTGAATCAGTATCAGTATCCGTATCCGAGTCCGAGGCGCCGTCTGCAGCCTCACCGTCCTTGACACTTGCGTCGGCTTCATCTGAATCCGAATCGCTGTCGCACCCGGCAAAGGATGCACCCAGAAGCAGCATGAGCGCCAGGAGCGTGACCTTGATATTATCGCACGTCATTATTTTTCCTCCTTCTTTTTCTCATGAAATCTGCCGTTGTGACAGGCAGATTACGAATTTCCATTTAGACAGACATTTTAACATATTCTTCAAAAGTACAAGTAAAAACTGAACCTCAAAATTATTTATGACCATATATTACAACAAATTGAATATATACAGGAAAACGTTTCCTCCAGCTTACATATTTCAGAAATTTCTCAGGATTTTTCGATTTCCGCCAGATTTTCGAGAAGCTCGCGGTGCGCGTCTGAAAGCTTTCGGGGCACGCTCAGAGTAAGCCTTGCGCGCAGATTTCCCCTTTTATCCGTATTGAGCTTTGTTGCGCCAAGGCCCGGAATCACTATTTCCTCACCGGGCTGCGATCCGGCATTGATGCTTTCCCTCACGGTCCTTTTCTTCCTGCCGTCCAGAACGGGTACCTCGATCTCTCCTCCCAGGGCAAGCTGTGTATATGTAACGGGCACTTCCACAATCAAATCATCGCCGTCCCTTTCAAATACATCGTCCGTTTCGATATGCACCGTGACATAAAGGTTTCCTGTAGAACCGCCCGCCCTGCCGGGACGCCCCTGCCCCACGACCCTCACCGACTGCCCCTCTGAAATTCCGGCAGGCAGCACAACGATAACGCTTCTCATTACTTCCTTCTTCCCGCTTCCAGCGCACCCGCTGCACGTGGTGCTGTTCGTGCTGCCGGCACCGCGACAGACAGGACAGGAAGCCGTGAAAACGAATGCCCCGTGCTGGTGCATTATCTGCCCCGTACCTCTGCAGCCGGTGCATGCCTCTGCTTCGGCTCCTCCCCTGATGCCTGTACCATTACATTCGCGGCAGGCTTCTTCGTGCGGGATATTCACTTCACGCCTTGTCCCGAAGGCGGCCTCGGACAGGGTGAGCGTTATTCTCTCGTAAACGTCCCTGCCCCTTCCCTTGTGCTTCTTTACCCAGGGCGCGCTGACTCCGAAAAAATCACTGAAAAGATCGGCAAACTGATCGAAAATGTCATCAACGTCATCAAAACCAACCCATCCCGATTCGAACAGCCCGTCGTGACCGAATCTGTCGTACACGCTCCTGCGGTCGGGATTGCTGAGCACCTGATAGGCCTCGGACGCCTCCCTGAATTCCACCTCGGCATCATCATCATCCGGGTGGACGTCAGGATGGCACTTCAGCGCTATCCGGCGATAGGCCTTTTTTATCTCTTCAACTGTCGCATCCGGGTCAATTCCCAGGATTTCATAATAGTTAAGACGTTTCATGACTGCTTAATTAGTTAAGAGAAAACATAACCCCTAAATGGCGTCTTGCAAGATGCGGCGTGCTCACAACCCGGGATCTTTGCCGGAAAACTCCGGCCGGATGCATTCAGCATTATCCAGAACCTCTTTTTCCATTCCGGTGACAGCGGCTTTTTCCTCTGCCTCCAGCAGATCTTCTATTTCCGTTCTTGTGGCGGGATGACGTGGAACGAACACTGAACAGGCATCGTCATGAGGTTGCACGGACACCTCGTAGCTGCCGATATTTCGGGCCAGCTCAATGGTTTCAATCTTATCATACGTGATCAGCGGACGGATGATGCCGAGCGTGGAGGCCTTTTCAATTGACGCCATGTTCTGAAGTGTCTGTGATGCAACCTGTCCCAGGCTTTCACCCGTCACCAGGCACTGCGCACGAAGCCGTTGAGCGAGCGCCGACGCTATCCTAATCATCGACCGGCGGTACAGGACCACGAGCAGTTCCGGCTGAACCTTCTTTTTCAGTCTTTCCTGAACCTTTGCAAAAGGTACCATGTAAAGCTCAAGGCTTTTCTGATGCCATCCAAGATAATGTGCCAGTTCAAGCACTTTTTTCTGGGATGCCTCACTCGTATAGGGAAAGCTGTGAAAATGAACGGCGCTTAAATACAAACCGCGCTTCTGGGCAAGCCAGCCGGCTACGGGCGAATCAATACCGCCTGACAGCATGAGCAGCCCCTTGCCGCTGACGCCCGTGGGAAGCCCGCCCGCGCCACTGATTTTCTCACTGAAGACGAATGTCCTGTCACCCGCAATCTCAATACCTATGTTGAAATCCGGGTTCTCGAGATCCACGCCAAGGCCGGTTGCAAGTCTTACACTCTCCCCTATCAGGGTATTCATACGGGTAGAGTTTGTCTCAAAGCTCTTGTCCACGCGTCTGGTCGTGATTCTGAATGTCCTGACACCGGGCGGTCGTTTCTCTACGGCCAGATGCACGGCCATATCCCTGATAGCGTCAACATCCGGCCTTACATACCATACCGGGGAAATGGACGCCGCTCCGAACACGCGCCTGAGACTGTCCACGACCTGCCTTCCCGGCTCAACGTCGACGTAAAGCCTTCCCTGTCCGCGGCTGACGCAGAAATCCTCACAGCATCTTTTCAGGACGGTTCCGACGTTTCTCCTGAACACCTTGACGAAAAAGCTTCTGTTCTGTCCCTTGAGGAAGAGTTCGCCCCACCGCATCACGATTCCGCGCCTTGAATCCGCCCGATCAGACCCCGACGTCATACCGCGACGCTCCCCTTCCTGATCTCCTGAACCGACTCCGAAAGCAACCGGGCCGCCTGCTCGATCTCATCCTCTGTATTATTCCTGCTCAGGCTGAATCTGACAGCGCCCCATCCTCCGGGAAGTCCGGCCGATACAAGGGCTGCGGACGGTTCGTTATTACCGGTATGGCATGCGGATCCGGCGGACGCGATCACGCCCTTTGTCTGAAGTACGCGCAGCAGCACTTCGCTCATTACGTCTTTTACGCCAACGGAAAACGTCGCCGGGCACATCCTGTCTTCATCTCCCGGAATCATCACGTCCGGAATCGAATCGACTATGCGCTCTTTCAGTTCACGGCTCAGGCGTGACATCAATGCGCTTGCGGCCGCTCTCTTTTCGACAAGGAGCTCACACGCTTTTCCCATGCCGGCGATTCCGGGAACATTCTCGGTGCCCGGCCTGAGCCCGTCCTGCTGTTCGCCTCCAAACAAGACGGGGCGCACCTTTGCCCCCGGCCTTACGAGGAGGGCGCCCGTGCCCTTGAGACCGTGAATCTTGTGACCGCTTACGGCGACCGAATCCACTTCGTAGGGAATGTCCAGCTTTTCCAGCTGTCCCATGGACTGCACGGCGTCAACATGAAAATGCGCTTTTGGCGCCTTTTCCCTCACCATGCGGGAAGCGCACGCAATCGGCTGGACTGTGCCGATCTCATTCTGAACGTGTATGAGTGCGACCGCGGCAGTGTCATCGTCGACGCTGGATGAAAGCGCAAGCGTGTCCAGCACTCCTGAGGGAGCGGGAATCCTGACAACTTCAATGCCTTTTGATTCTAGATGGCCGCATGCTTCGCCCACGGCCGGATGCTCTATGGCGCTGATGATGACCTTTTTCCGTTTGCCGCGCGGCACGGTTCCGAACAGGGCGAGGTTGTCGGCTTCAGTGCCTCCCGAGGTAAAGTAAACGTTCCACGGGCCGCTGCCGACGGCTTCGGCAACGCTTTTGCGCGCCCGTTCGATCACGGCTGCCGTCCGCTGTCCGAGTACGTGTGCCGAAGACGGGTTTCCGAACTCCTCAGAAAGAAACCCGAGCACGTAATCCCTTACAACGGGATCAACGGGCGTTGTGGCTGCATTGTCGAGGTAGATGTATTTCATGAACGGTGATGGTATTTAGCAATGCTTAGAAGTGTCAATGTGCGCCGGGTCTGTGTGATCGAAAAAGAATCTTTCAGGGATACTGCTACCAGGACTTCATCTTCTCGAGAATCGTGTATTCAGGAACAATGTCCACGGGGATGTCTGTAAGGGATGCGAGCTTTTCCGTGAGCTGCTTTGGAAGTTCTCCGTACTGTTTTATGAATTTCTTTGCGCCTTCGTAATCGCCCTTTGCCTCGATCAGGAGAAGATCGCGGGCGAGTTCCTCGATTGCCACGGGCACTTCCTCGTAATTGATCTTGTACACTCCTTCTTCCGTGAGCTCGACCGCCTTCTTCGCCATCAGGTAGTTGAACTGTATCGCGTTCGCCTGTCCGTGTGCCTCGTGGGCGCCGAAGCGCACGCTTCTGAAAAAGCCTCCGAGGAAAGTCGAAAACACCTCATGCCTGAATGATTCGGGGTACACCTTCTTGTTGATCAGGTAATTGGTCGACCACAGTCCCAGCACGTCGGCCTTGGCCTCCTCGATCGTCGGGTAAAGATCCTGCAGCGCCTTGCTTACCTCTGTCTCTGTCCCGTCCTCGAGCGTAATCATGCCGGGTCCGATTCCGTGGGCGGTCTCATGCATTAGAGTATGATTCATGAATGCCTCGAAGGTGACATTCTTCATCTGCTCTTCGATCATCATCTTCTTCGCTATCGGGATCAGGATCTGATCGAACTTGGCGTGCGCCACGTTCCTGAGCATGACTTTCTTGGAACCCTTTTTCTCCCTGACCACTTCATCGTTAGGCAGGTTGAAGGCGAGTGTCTGAACGCCGGCCTTTGTGTCGCCGGCCGAGAAAAGAAGAACCGCAACGCTGATGGGCGATTCGCTGCCCGTCCTGGGCTTGTTTAGCTCCCTGGGCATCGGAAGGTTTTTCTCGAGCTCGGGTATGTACTTTACAATCCTGGCCAGCTTTTTTGAGTCTTCCGGATCCCGTATGCACACGAACGCCTCGAAAGCGGCCTTTAGCCCCATGAGCGCGTCTTCGTAAACCTCATACGGCCCTATCACTATTTCTATGTCGCTCTTGCCCAGATCCATCCATGCCATGTCGCTTTCGCGGTACTCGTTGGACTTGAAAGCGTCCGCTCTTGCATTGAGGTATTTCTTCAGATTCCTGTCGTTTGAAAGTGCCGCAGCCTCCTTGAGAAGTTTTGCTGCCGGGGTCAGGTACATCTCGTAAACATCGCTGTAGGGAACGGCTTCCAGCGTCTTGTCGGATTTTCTGCGGATAACGGTGAAATAGCTCGTGAAGCTCTCCTCTTCCTCGGGAAAAGCCTTGATGTACCTCTGGAATTCATCCTTGCTCATATCGGTCGGATAAAAATTCGCGCCCGGAGGTTTCTGAACACCGAATACGAACGGCTTGTTTTCATCCAGGCGGTCCCAGGGACCGAACATGATGTCGAAAAGCCTCAGCTGATTCTTCATGGCCGGATCGGCTGAAAGCTTTTTTCTCCACTCGATGTTACGGGGATCTACCTGTACCATGAAGATTTCATCCATGTACTGTGCCGCTTCGATGAGCTTGCGCAGCACGGGCCTTAAATCATCCCACACTATTTTATCATCGTAATCGATTTTCGTCGGAGCGAACCTTGCCAGACGCTTCTGAATGTCCATGGCTATCCTCCTCTCTTCCTCACGCCTGGCCTCTTCGGCTTTTTTCCTGGCGATCTTTTCAGCCAGGGGATCCACTGTTTCTTCCTCCACAGGAGCCTTCTGCTTGCTCTTCCCGCAGGAGATCAGCAGCATAATTATTCCACATATCGCATAGATACCGAGTTGTCTGCTCATTGCTCCTCCTCCTTGATTATTTATTTTCAGGATTATGGATTATATACGACTTTTGTTATCGATGTCATTAAATATGATGGAGGTTTTTGAATTACGAAATCTGAAATAGAAATACTTTCACTTCATTCAGAATGTTTTCTACTGAGCATCTCGCGGTGAATGGAGGCGACGTAGTCCCAGTCGGCTTTTTCGCCTTCGCCTTCGGGCCTGAATTCCGGAACAGGCGCGGGCTTTCCGTCCTCCCCCATGGCGACCATGAATATGACACCCTGGCAGCATTTTCTGGGCTCCCACTTAGTCTTTTCCACGGCGAACACCTCGACCTTTATGCCAGCGGTCCTTTTAGAGGTGTAGACCACCTTGCTCCTTATCTCGGCTATCTCGCCCTGCTGCACGGGCGCCCTGAAATCGAGCGAGTCCAGCGAAACGGTTACAAAATGACAGTGAGCGAACCTTGCAGCCGCAAGACCCGCGCTACGATCCATGAGTGCGAGTATTTTCCCTCCGAACGCGGTGCCGAAGGGGTTAGTGTCGCCCGGAAAGATCTCTTCGTAAATGCTTACGCTGGATGCATCGTTTACGTTTTCGCTCATTTTTTCTCCCTGCCCGCCCAGTACGCGCTTATGGCCGCCGTCATCACCTGCTTTACAGAAACGGCATGCTCAAGAGCGGCCTTTTTGGATGCCTCGAATTCAGCTGCCGCGTTAAGGGGTGCGTCAGCCGGTCCCGCGACCTTGACGGGTATTTTTCCAAACTGTGTTTCAACCATTACGGTATTTCTTTCGAGAACCTTCCTCTGAACCGGATAAAACCTTATCCCGATCGACGATGTCTCCGAAAGCATGATATCGCCGAGGCGCCCGCGATCCTCACCGTGGACGAGCGCGCTCATCACGACAGCGGGCCTGCCCTTTTTCATGACAGCGTGCGTGCACCAGGCATCGAGTGCGCCTTTGTCAATAAGGAGAGATATCACGTACGCCTCAACTTCGCCCGTGCAGTCATCAAGATTGGTTTCGATGATCCAGGTGTTTTCTGCATTGTCCGGATCGCGTTTTCCAAGAACCGCCCTCAGAAGTCCGGGGTTTTTTTCAGAGCTTCTCGTGCCTGCGCCATAGCCCGTCTTCAGCACGATCATGGACGGAAAAGGGCCGTGGCGCAGTGCCTGCGTCTTTACCACAGCAGCCCCGGTCGGAGTGGTGAACTCCTGCTCTTCTTCCCTTCCCGTGACGGGCACGCCTCTCAGGATCTCGAGAGTTGCGGGAGCGGGAACGGGAAGCGATCCATGCGCAGTTTCGACCGAGCCGGTTCCTACCGGGATTTTCGAGCTGATCACGTCTGCGCCTAAATAATCGAGGGCGACGGCCGTTCCCACGATGTCGATTATGGAATCCACGGCTCCGACTTCATGAAAATGAACCTTGTCAACATCAACGCCGTGGACCTTTGCCTCTGCAGCCGCAAGCGCCTGGAAAATCTCAAGGCCCCTTTTCTTTGCACTGTCCCCGATCGCGGATTTTTCAATCATGGCCCTGATGTCGGCCCAGCTGCGGTGATGATGCTGCTCCTGTACAATCACATCCAGGTGCAGCGCCCTTATGGCATTGCGCTTTACTTCCGAGACCTTTAATTCCCATCCGTCAAGTTCGAGTTTCTTGAGTTCTGATTCGACAAGATCCACAGGGACGCCCAGATCCAGAAGGGCGGCCAGTATCATGTCCCCGGCCACGCCATCGTGGCAGTCCAGGTACAAAACGCGATCACTGTTTTGTTTATTTGCATTCATTTTTTTGCAATCAGGGCTGCGGCCGCGGCCGCGCCCACTCCGTTGTCGATGTTTACGACAGTGACCCCGGGCGAGCAGCTGTTGAGCATTCCGAGCAGTGCTGCCAGCCCGCCGAAGCTCGCGCCGTAACCCACGCTCGTGGGCACTGCTATGACGGGGCGGCCCACAAGGCCCGCGACCACGCTCGGAAGCGCGCCCTCCATTCCTGCGACCACGATGAGGACGCGCGCTCTGTTCAGCATCTCGAGATGGGGCAGAAGCCTGTGAATGCCGGCAACCCCGGCGTCGTAAACGCGTTCCACCCTGAGCCCCAGGAATTCAGCCGTCAGCGCCGCCTCCTCGGCCACGGGCAGATCGCTCGTCCCCGCAGAAACAACGGCTGCGGTTTCTTCAGTCCCGGCCGTATTCTCTCCGATGACGCACACGCGCGCTTCTGCATGATGCTGCGCATTGTCGAAGTGTGTTTTAATAAAATCCGCCTGTTCCTGATCGATGCGGCTCAAAAGCACACCGCCCGCGTTTTCGAGCATGGATTCTGCAATGGCCTGAATCTGCCGGGCCGACTTGCCCTGGCAGAAGACAATCTCCGGGATGCCCGTGCGCATGTGCCTGTGATGATCCACGCGGGCGAATCCAAGATCGCTGAAGGGCAGATCGCGCAGTCGCTGCATGGCCTCGTCAGTCGACAGCGTGCCGTTGTTAACTTCATCAAGTATGCGCTCCAGGTCCTTCGGATTCATGCGACCGACATTACCAGAAAGCGAAAACTTGGCAATGCGCGCGGGCCTGATTCCTGCTATGATCGAGTTGACCACGGCTGAATTTTTGCTGTTAACTTAAAAACAGATTTCAAGGAGACAGTGTGCAATGTCCGGGATGAAGGCAGAAAAAGGCGAAGTATTGTTCACCGAAGGCGAGAGCGGCGAGGTCATGTACGTGATCAGGTCCGGCACCGTAAAGGTTTCGATTACGTCACACGGAACTGAAAGAGTGCTCGCAAGGCTCGGGGCGGGGGAAATAGTGGGAGAGATGGCGCTGCTCAACTCCAGCCCCAGGACGGCCACGGCCACCGTGGAGGAGGACGCGGTGCTCGTTGCCGTGGACGCGTACACCTTTGAGGACATGATAATCGGCAACACCGAGATAGCCCTTCGCCTGATCAGAAAGCTCGCGCGCCGTCTCGACGCGGCCGACAGCATGATCTCGCTCCTGATGCACCGGGATCCGAGCGCGCGCTTCAGCCTGGGCGTAAACAGGGCCGCCCGCCTTTACGGGGTGGAGCACGAACAGGGCGTGCTCGTTCCGCTTTCGGTGCCCGAGCTCGCAGACCAGGTGGGCGTTACAGAGGCGGAAGCAGACAAAGTCATGCACAAGCTTTCATCCGGCGGAATTGCAGAGCCGGTGGGCAACGACATCATCCTCAGGGATCCGGACAAGATGAGCAAATTCGTCGAGTTTCTGCGCAACAGGCCCGTTGACGCCAAGAGCGATGGATGAATTTCGATCAGGCGCTTGAATACGTCCATTCACTTGCATCGAGACGCGGACTTAAGCTGGGCCTCGACCGGGTGCTGGCCGCATCCCGGATACTGGGCAGTCCGCACGAGGCATTCAGCGCCGTCCAGATCGCGGGCACCAACGGAAAAGGATCCGTTGCAGCCATGATCGCGGCCGTGCTCGAAAAGGCCGGCATCAGCGCGGGCCTTTACACTTCCCCGCATATTCATCGCATTACCGAGCGCATACGCATTGACTCACAGGAGATTTCAAGGCACGCGTTCGCCAAGGTGTGCGGGCGCATGGCCGCGCTTGAAAATGAAGAAAACGCCCCCGCTCTCACCTTCTTCGAGGCACTCACGCTCATGGCCTTCATGGCTTTTAAAGACCACGGAGTGCGCACGGCTGTTCTGGAAACGGGCCTCGGAGGCCGTCTTGACGCCTGCAGCATCGCGAATCCATCCCTTTGCGTAATTACGACCGTGAGTCTGGATCATACGCACATCCTGGGCGGCGACATCGCATCCATTGCAGCCGAAAAGGCCGGGATACTGAAACCGCACGTACCCCTCGTAACCGGAAGGCTTGAGAAAGAGGCCATGGACGTCGTCCTCGCCCGAGCCCATGAACTCGAATGCGACACGTGGTGCATTGACAGGGATTTCACCCTGACGGGGTCGGGCGGCCATGAATACGAGTTCAACTGTCCGTGGGGCCGCACGGGCGCCATCACCTGCGGCCTGGGGGGTGAATTCCAGTTACACAACGCGGCCTGCGCCCTGGCTGCAGTGCACATACTGCGAAAGCAGGGCCTTAAAATAAGAAACGAACACATTACGGCCGGTATCAAAAGCGCAAAATGGAACTGCAGGTTCGAGATCGTGAACCGCGAATGCGAAATCGTGCTCGATGCCGCTCACAATGTACACGCCATCGAAGCCCTTTCTGAAAGCCTTGACGCCCTGCCGTCCGCGCGCGCGCGCTGCGTTCTCCTCTTCGGCGCGCTCAAAGACAAGGCAGTTAACGAAATGCTCGCTCCCCTGAGACGGCGTTCTGATGAAGTATTTCTCGTAAAGCCGGACGTTGACCGGGGCCTTGATCCCGCTCAATACGCCCTCAAGGACGACGTCGTATGCTCAAGCGCGCGCGAAGCACTGGAAAAATGCATTAAGAGCGCGGGTGAGGGCGGCCGCGTCGTTGTCACGGGATCCATCTTCCTGGCGGCCGAAATCCGCGGCCTGCTTTACCCGGACGAGGTCCGTGATCCAATGATTGATCTTTAATTGAACAATTTAATCGCGTGCATCGTCTAATGCCCGGGTTCATGGAGTCTTGATCGCGTCACGGTTTGAAGTTTATTAT
>Ga0180434_10008894_pt1 | contig 11018 bp, 8 predicted proteins | sample SS_ome_7_FD_132453 | JGI IMG/M metagenome (GOLD analysis project Ga0180434, IMG submission 132453) | Hypersaline lake sediment archaeal communities from the Salton Sea, California, USA - SS_1_D_2 metaG | ecosystem: Environmental > Aquatic > Non-marine Saline and Alkaline > Hypersaline > Sediment... | reverse complement strand
TACTGCGGCGCGGTGAGCGCCGGGGTGGGGGCAGGGGCCGGCATCGCCTGGCTCCATGGCGGCCGGTACAGGGAGATCGCCCACACCATTGTCAATGCCCTGGCCATGGTGTCGGGCATCATCTGCGACGGGGCAAAACCATCCTGTGCCGCCAAAATAGCGTTTTCCGTGGAAGCCGGTCTCCTGGGATTTTTCATGTTTCAGAAGGGAAAACAGTTTTACGGCGGGGACGGGATCGTGAGAAAAGGGGTGGAAAACACCATTGCCAACATCGGCCGCCTGGGCCGGGACGGTATGCGGGAAACCGACAAAGAGATCATCCACATGATGCTCGGGCGGTAGCGCGGTACAAACGTATGGTTTCAATCCCGCCTGAACCGGCCCCTCACACCCGAGTTTCCCGGAATCCGAACACCGGATCCCGGGAAACATGATCTCTTATTCGATATTGGTCACCCCCACCTCTTCAAAGGTCTTGATGTCCGCTAAAATCCGGGTGGCCAGATCCAGCAGTTCCATGCACACAGCCGCGCCCGTGCCTTCTCCCAGCCGGAATTTCAGGTCGATCAGCGGTTCCAGCCCCAGGCGGTGGTGCATATATTCATGGCCGATCTCCACGGATTTGTGGCTCACGAACAGATAATTTCTGGCAGCCGGCGCCAGCTCACAGGCAATCAGGGCACCGGCGGTGGAGATCAGCCCGTCGCAGATCACGGGAATGCCGCGGGCAGCCGCCCCCAGAACCAGGCCGGCCAGGGCCCCGATCTCCAGGCCTCCCACTTTGGACAGGATATCCAGGGGATCTTTGGGGTCGGGCTGGTGCAGGGCCAGCCCTTTTTCGATCACCGCGATCTTGTTGGCCAGAGCGGCATCGTCAATGCCCGTGCCCCGGCCGGTGAGCTTTGCCACAGGCAGCCCGGAAAACGCGGCAATGACGGCGGTGGACGGGGTGGTATTGCCGATGCCCATGTCCCCGGTACCCAGCAGATCCACAGGCGCTTCCGCTTCCAGTTCCGCCAGAATCTCGATACCGGCTTCAATGGAACGAACCGCTTCTTCCCTGGTCATGGCCGGTTCTTTGGTGAAATTGGCCGTGCCGGGGCGCACTTTTTTATGGAAAATGGGCAGGGCCGGATCAAAATCATAATTGACCCCGATATCCGCGGCCTTGACCCTGGCGCCGGCATGGTTTCCGATCACATTCACCGATGCCCCGCCCCCGGCAAAATTGAGCACCATCTGGGGGGTGACTTCGGCAGGAAACAGGCTGACCCCCTCTTCCACCACGCCGTGATCCCCGGCGCAGGTGACAATCCATTTGTGGGTCAGCCGGACGTCAAGGGTGCCTTTGATGGCGGCCAGCCGGGCCGAAATATCTTCCATGATTCCCAGGCTTCCCGGTGGTTTGGCCTGATTGCGCAGCCTTTCTTTGGCTGCTGCCAGGGCAGCCGGGTCCAGTTCTTTTCTGATGTTTGAAATCGTGGTTTCAAGCAATGACATGACATGCTCCTTTTCAATAGTCCTCGCTATTCATTTGCCTGTAAAACACAAAAAGGGTTTCACAGGACATAAAATGCCTGCAAAACCCTTTGCCATCAGGTTTTACTCACCTGGTATTCCGGCACGTCTTCTGACTCTCGGCATTGAACCTGTTTGTTCTTGCCTTCCCGCTTCCAGCAGTGGCGTATAGAAAAAACAGATATTTCCGATTACAGCGGCGGGACCGTCACGGCATCTCACCGTGTTCCGTTTGCCGGAATACCTCTTGGTTGTTATTTAACCCGCTTCATAGGAGCAGGTGGTAAAATCGATCTCCTTGCCGCACTTGGCGCATTTGTGGGTCTTGTTGAATTCGTCGGAAAAAATCTCCTTGGATTCACCACATTCCGGGCATTTACAGGTAAATGATTTCAACTCTTTGAAATTTTCAAATCCGGGGCAATGTTGGGGTGTGCTCATGATGATCTCCTTTTTTTGGGGTTATCTGGTTATTGTTTATGGCGATAAATTACCATTGTCAAGACCTTGTGTAAACGGAATTCAAGGAACTATCTTACATTTACGACCGTCCGGCCCCTGAGCCGGCCTTTGAGCATGTTGTCAATCGCCGGGGTCAGCTGATCCAGGGTGATCCGGGTGGCCATTTCCGCCAGTTTTAGCGGTTTCCAGTCCTGGGCCAGTTTTTTCCACAATGCCTGTCTGGGCCCTATGGGATAATGCTGGGAATCGATGCCGTGCAGGGACACCCCTCTGAGAATAAAGGGAAACACCGTGAGGGGCAGGTCCGGAGAGGCCACCAGTCCGCAACAGGTCACCTTTCCCCATGCCTGTGTGGATTTAATGGCTGAAGCCAGGATATCACCGCCGACGGTATCCACGACAGCGGCCCATTTTGCCGGAAGAATGGGGGGCTTTGTGTTTTCCACAAATGCCTGGCGGGAAATGATCTCCGATGCCCCCAGGGTTTTGAGAAATCCGGTTTCGGTCTTGCCGGACACCGCAGTGACCTCATACCCGAGTCTGGCCAGAACAGCCACGGCCAGGGATCCCACCCCGCCGGTGGCGCCCGTGACCAGGACCGGCCCGGCATCCACAGGGATATCCGCGATCTTTTCAATGGACATGCCGGCCGTAAATCCGGCAGTTCCAAGGATCATGCTTTCTTCCAGGGTCAGGCCCTCGGGGAGAGGCACCACCCAGCCGGCCGGTACCCGGATATATTGACCAAACCCGCCGGCCGTGTTCATACCCAGATCATAGGAGGTGACGATCACCTTGTCCCCCGGGGAAAAATCCGGGGTCCGGCTGTCCGCCACTATGCCGGCGGCATCGATGCCCGGGGTGTGGGGATAGTTTCGGGTGACTCCCTTGTTGCCGGTGGCGGACAGGGCATCCTTGTAATTGAGCGCGGAGTACTGAACCCGGATCAGGACATCCCCTTCGGGCAGGTCTGAGACCCGGGTCTGCTGCACGCACCCGGAATAACGTTTGTCTTCGGTTTCTTCCACGATAAAGGCGTCAAAGGTCTGATCAGTCATGACAACCCCCTTCAGGCATCAGGTGTTCACTTTATTTGTTCTCTGACTTGTCAAATTAATACCGATCTGGTAATGGATCAAGCTTTATATTTTTTTGACATGCAATTTTGCCTTACTTTTCAGCTGGATCATGGTATGAAAGGGTCATGAAAAAATCCGTATTCCAAACCCCCCGGGTGGCCCTGATCTCCTTTTCCCACTTTGTTCATGACCTGTACGCCAGTTTTCTGCCGCCCCTGCTGCCGCTGATCATTGAAAAACTGTCGTTGACCCTGAGCCAGGCCGGACTGTTGTCCTTTGTCATGCAGGTACCGGCCATGCTGAACCCGTTCATCGGTTTGTTTGCGGACAACAGAAACGTGGCCCGGTGGCTGGTGATCCTGGCACCGACACTGACCGCCCTGCCCATGAGTCTGATCATGGCGGCGCCGTCCTATTCGCTGCTGCTGGTGCTGCTGTTTTTGTCCGGGATTTCTTCGGCCCTGTATCATGTGCCGTCGCCGGTGCTGGTGGCCGGATATTCCGGTATCCGAAAGGGCCGGGGCATGAGCCTGTTCATGTCCGGCGGGGAACTGGCCCGGACCCTGGGACCGATTATGGCGGTGGCATTGCTTTCCTGGCTGGGAATGGACCGGTTTTATCTGGTGATGGGCCTGGCCGTGATGACTTCCGTGCTGCTGTGGCTGACCCTGGAATCCCCGCCGGAAAAAACCGGGATCAGGCGCAACGGTTCTTTGAAACTGGCATATGCCGAAATCCGACATGTGCTCAACCCCCTGTCCGGCATTCTGGCGGCCCGGGCCGGGATGCACGCATCCATGGGCATATTTTTGAGTGTTTTCATTGAACAGCAGACAGGCAGCCTCTGGTACGGCGGGGCCGCATTGGCCCTGTACGAGATATTCGGAGTGGCAGGGGTTTTGTCCGCCGGCACCCTGTCCGACTGGATGGGCCGCAGAAAAGTGCTGTTCTGGGCGCTTGCCACCGCGCCCATCGCCCTGCTGATCTTTGTGCACACCAGCGGCATTCTCAAAATCACCATGCTGGTGATCACCGGTTTTTCCGTGTTGTCTACCACGCCGGTGATGCTGGCGATTGTACAGGAAAATGCCGACCACCACCCGTCTGCCGCCAACGGCATGTTCATGATGGTGTCCTTTGCCGTCCGGTCATTTGCCGTGCTGGTGGTGGGCTTTATCGGAGATGTGGCCGGTATGGAGAACATGTTTGTCTACAGCGCGCTGGCGGGATTTTTGTCCCTGCCGTTTCTGATCCGGCTGCCGGACAGGAAAAAAGAGTTTAAACCAGGCTATCAAGGAGAAAACCATGCTCAAAACCAATGAAAATCAACTTGTGGAAATGTATATGGAATGCCGGCCCGGACCGCCCCGTGTGGGTCCGGGCTGGAAAGTGGACCACAAAGGCGTGCCGTTTCTTTTGCCCGGCATCGGCGGCATCACCTTGAATGTGGGGGTGGGAGATCCGGCCTTCGGCCTGGCCGGAGACCATATCGAACCCGGGGTGTCCTGCACCGCCAACGCGGACAAACCCAATGACTTTCCCAACAATTCACTTCAGTTTCTGTCCTGTGTGGGCAATGACGCCCTCATCCTTTCCGGGGAAGCCAAAGGGGCCACCGGCGTGGTGATCGGCCACCACGGCGGATCCGAACATATCATTGTGGAGTTTGACCGGCAGGTCAAGGAACAGATGAGCTATGACGACCGCATCCGCATCCGGGCCAGGGGCCAGGGACTGGCATTGCAGGATTTTGCCGATATCCGGCTTTTCAACCTGTCTCCGGAACTGCTCCACAAAATGAAGATCACCCCTGCCGGCAACAAGGGCCTGAACGTACCGGTCACCACCCGGATACCAGCGGCGTGCATGGGGTCCGGCCTGGGCCGGGCCCATGTAGGGGCCGGAGATTATGATGTCATGACCTCGGACCCGGACACCGTGACCCGGTTTCACCTGGACAGAATGCGGTTCGGTGATTTTGTGGCATTGATGGACCATGACAATGCCTATGGCCGGGCCTATCGAAAAGGGGCCGTGAGCATCGGCATCGTGGTGCACTCCGACTGCCGCCTGGCCGGACACGGTCCGGGCATCGCCACATTGATGACCTGTCCTGCCGGCAACATCACCCCGGTGAAAGATCCCGCAGCCAATATTGCGGACCTTCTGGGCATCGGCACCTGTTTGCAAAAAAACCGATAAATGATATAAAGACCGTATGATCCCTCAACCCCATGTCAAGGATACCGGTGTGACCCGAAAAGCCATTCTGCAAAAAGGCCGGGGAAAAATCAGGAAACTGGCCAAACTCAACTACATTTATGAAAAAGAATCCCGGTATTTCGCCCAGGTATCGGAGACCGCCAAACTCATGGCAGGCGAGGAACTCACGGAACTTGGCGCCAAAAACCTTTCCCTTGAATTCAGGGGCATCTGGTTTACCGCGTCAAAGCCTGCTTTTTACAGGATTACCTACCAGTCCCGGCTGCTGTCCCGGATTTTGATTCCCTTGATCACCTTTGCCTGCCCGGACAAGGATACGCTGTACAAAGAAGCCAGAAAAATCCGCTGGGAAGAGGTGATGTCTGTCAAACACACCTTTTCCATCACAGCCAATGTCTCGGAATCCGGCATCACCCACGCCAATTTTGCCGGACTCCGGGTCAAAGACGCCATTGCCGATTATTTCAGGGACCGAACCAACCGGCGGCCCAATGTGGATCCCAAAAATCCCGACATCATGATCAATGTTCATCTTCACCGGGATGTGGCCACGGTGTCCCTGGATGCATCTTTAGGGCCGCTGCACAAGCGCGGATACCGGGAAGCTTCGGTGTCCGCACCCATGCAGGAAACCGTGGCCGCAGCCATTATCCGCAGAAGCGGATGGGACGGCACCATTCCTTTGTACGACCCGATGTGCGGTTCCGGGACCCTGCTGGCCGAAGCGCTGATGATGTATTGCCGGATTCCGGCCCAGGTATTCCGCACCCGGTTTGGATTTGAACGCCTGCCGGATTTCGATTCCCGGTTGTGGGAGAAGATCCGGCAGGCGGCAGAGCAGAACATCCGCCCTCTGCCCCCGGGACTCATTGCCGGCAGCGATATGTCTGAACAGGCGGTGACAGCGGCAAAAACCAATCTCATGGGGCTGCATCACGGAGCAGATGTGACGGTGACCCAAACTGATTTCCGGGAAATCCCCGGCATTGAAGACAGCCTGATCGTCACCAATCCCCCCTATGGCATCCGCATGGGAAAAGACCGGGATATGAAACAATTTTACCAGAACCTGGGCATGTTCCTGCGGGAACGGTGCCGAAGGTCCTCCGCGCTGGTGTATTTTGGTGATCCGAAATACATCAAGCATGTCCCTCTGGCACCCTCCTGGAAAGAACCGTTGACCATCGGCGGTCTGGATGGAAAACTGGTGAAATATCAACTTTTTTGACCAAGGACAGACCCATATGGACAGTTCCTTCAATCAGGAATCAGGCATCAAGATATACCATGAACTCATGGCCAGCAAGGTGGGAGATATCCTTCTGGTTTCCAGTCCCTATGACGCATTCATCATGGAAGAAGAGGGCCGGCTTTCCAACCGGATTATCCATGAATACAAAGGACTGAACCTGTCCAGACCCCCCCGGCTCACCTGGGTGTCTTCGGCAACCGAGGCATTCGAGCGACTGGAAAAGAAAAATTTCGATCTGATCCTGGCCATGCCCAGTCTGGACGGCATGGACGTTCATACCTTCGGTGAAAAAGTCAAACTCACATACACGGATCTGCCGTTTTTCATGCTGCTGCACAACAACTGCGACATCAGCCAGTATCTGAGCCAGGAAAACCAGACCGCCATTGACCGCACCTATATCTGGGGGGGCAATGCCGACCTGCTGCTGGCCATCATCAAAAATTTCGAAGATGAAAAAAACGTGGCGTTTGATACCGAAAATGCCAATGTCCGGGTCATCATCATGGTGGAAGATTCCCCCTATCACTATTCCGCCATTCTGCCGGTGATCTACAAGCAGATCGTGCTTCAGACCCAGTCCGTGATCGACGAGTCCATCAACGAGGAACACCGGCTGCTGAAAATGCGGGGCCGCCCCAAGGTGCTGCTGGCCCAGACGTATGAAGAGGCCCTTGCCCTGTACGAAAAATACAAACCCTATGTATTGTCCGTATTTTCCGACATGCGGTTCCCCAGAAACGGAAAAGAGGATGAAAACGCGGGATTTCATCTGTTACGCCAGATCAAGAAGGAAGTGCCGGACCTGCCCCTTTTGATCATCAGCACGGAGGAGCGCAGCCGGGATCTGGCCTACCGGATTCCGGCGGTGTTCATCAACAAGAATTCCGTCAACCTCAACGACCGGATCAAGATCTTTTTTGTGGGGTGCCTGGGATTCGGGGCGTTCGTTTTCAGACGACCTGACGGAGAGGAGGTGGCCCGGGCCAGTGACCTGCGGGCCATTGAAAAACTGCTGCCGGAAATTCCGGATGACTCCATTGTGTTTCACGCGAAAAACAATGATTTTTCCAGGTGGCTGCTGGCCCGCAGTGAAATCAGCCTGGCGCTGAACCTGAAACCTTACACCATTGATGACTTTCCCAATCCCAAATCATTGAAACGGTTTCTCATCGACAGCATCCGGGCCCGCCGACGGGGCACCCGCCAGGGCCAGGTCATTGAATTTGATTCCAAGGAGTTTGATTCAGACACCGGGTTCATGAAAATCGGCAACGGCTCTCTGGGGGGCAAAGCCAGAGGCCTGGCGTTCATGGCCTCACAGATCAAGCAGGACAATGAGCTCATCCAAAAGTTCCCGGACGTGGATATCCATATTCCCCAGACCTTTGTGATCGCCACGGACGGATTCAAAATGTTTATTGAAGACAACAACCTGGCCCAGCTGCTGGACTCCGACCGGGACCTGTCCGATGACATGGTGGTGAAAGCATTTATCCAGGCCCGTTTTCCGGACTGGCTGAAAACCAACCTGAAGGTCTATCTGGAGCATGTGACGTATCCCATTGCGGTGCGCTCCTCCTCATTGTTTGAAGATGCCCACTACCAGCCGTTTGCCGGCCTGTACAAAACCTATATGCTGCCCAACTCCGACAGCAGCCTCGACACGCGTCTGGAAAGGCTGATCATGGCCGTCAAGCTGGTATATGCCTCCACCTACATGAAAGCCCCCCGGGCCTATGCCCAGAGCACCATGCACCGGACCGAAGATGAAGAGATGGCTGTCATACTCCAGCAGCTCACCGGGATCCGGCATGACAACTATTTTTATCCGTCCATTGCCGGTGTGGCCCAGTCCTACAATTTTTATCCCATTGCCCATCTCAAGGCGGAAGAAGGCATTGCATACATTGCCATGGGCATGGGTAAACTTGTGATGGAAGGCGGGAAAACCCTGCGGTTCTGTCCCCGATATCCCCAGTTTCTCCCCCAGTTTTCCATGGTGGAGGATATTCTGGAAAACGCCCAGAAATATTTTTACGCCCTGAAAACGGATATATTTCCCCCGAAAGACCACTTTTTTTCAGATCCCGGAGAAGACCCCACACTGGCCAGACTGGACCTCATGGATGCTGCGGATCATCCCATGGTTCAGCAGTTATGCTCCACGTTCCATGTTCAGGACAACCGGATCCGGGATGTATATTCCAGCAAGGGTTTTCCAGTACTGACCTTTGCCGGCATTCTGAAGTACAACAGTTTTCCGCTGGCGGACATCCTGGCGGAAGTCACCCGTATCGGTTCCCGGTGGATGGGATCGTCCGTGGAAGTGGAATTTGCCGTGAACCTGCACGCAGACGGCAACCGGAAACCGGAATTCTCTCTGCTTCAGATCCGGCCCATGGGCCGGTACAAGCAGAATCTCACCGTCAAAATCACGGATATGGATCGGGACAAGGCATTCTGTTTTTCGGTTCACTCTCTGGGGAACGGGGAATACAAAAACATTCACGACCTGATTTATGTGGACCCGGATCGGTTCGACCCGGCAGACACCGTCGAGATCGCCGGCGAAATCAACAAGCTCAATGCGCGGTTCAACAAAAGTCAGAAAAAATATGTCCTTATCGGTCCGGGAAGATGGGGATCTTCCGACCGGTGGCTGGGCATTCCCGTGGCATGGAACGATATCTCCAATGTCGGGGTCATGGTGGAGACCACCATCGAAAGCATCAAGGCGGACCCGTCCCAGGGATCTCATTTTTTCCAGAACATCACTTCGTTGGGCATTGCCTATATCACGGTATCCGACAATGACCAGGATTTTATTGACTATGAATTTCTGGGGCGACAGGAATGTGCGGCCATCACTCCGCATCTGAAACATATTCATTTCAGGGACGGGCTGTTTATCCGGGTGGATGGAAAATCCTCCCGGGCGGCTCTGATTCCACATGAACCGGCGGCATCAGACAACCAGTCCATGCCGGATGTACCGGTGATCGATCCTGAAACGTAACCCGGATCCGGACCGGCGTGCCGGCCAGGAGATCAACCATTACCGTACACCGGTCCGGATTCCACACAACATGAGGGTGATTATGATGAATCCTTTCAATGATATATCGACATTGTATGATGGTGACGCACCGGTGATCACCACCATTGATTCCCATACCGAAGGGGAGGTGACCCGTCTGATTGTGGACGGACTGCCGCCGGTAACCGGGGCGACCATGATGGAGAAGCTGAACCGGTTCAGAACCGATCATGATGCGGTCCGGCGCCTGTTGACCAGAGAACCCCGGGGATCACGCCAGGTGCTGGCGGCCCTGGTCACCGAACCGGTGACTTCGGATGCCGCGTTCGGGCTCATCTATATGGACGCCCGGCGGTACCCCTATCTGTGCGGCCATGCCACCATCGGGGCCGTGACAACCCTTGCCCGGACCGGATTTCTGACCTTTGAACAAGGCGAAAACCAGGTGGGGATCGACACCCCGTCCGGACGGATGACCGCGTTGGCCCTTGTCCAAAACGGCCGGTTGACGTCCGTGTCCATCCAGATGGTGCCGACCTTTGTTTATGCCACGGATCAGCAGATTCAGGTGGATGGATTCGGACCCGTTGCTGTGGACCTGGTGTGCGCGGGCGGATTTTTCGCCCTGGTCAACACACAGCAGATCGATCTGACCCCCACGCTGGAAAACAAACCCATGCTGGTGGATCTGGGCATGAAAATCATTGCGGCGGCCAATGATCAGCTCACGGTAACCCATCCGGAACGGCCGGATGTCACCACCGTGGATGTGACCGAATTCTATGATACCGACACCGCCGGCAGTCCGGCCCGGGGCCGGGGCATGGTGGTGTACGGCGAATCCCACATGGACCGGTCCCCCTGCGGCACCGGCACCGCTGCCAAACTGGCCCTGCTGAATCATTACAAAAAAATTGGCCTGAACGAACCCTATATCAATGCCAGCCCCTTAGGCACCACGTTTGAAGCCCGGCTGGTGGAAACAACCAGCATCGGCGATTTTGAGGCCAGCGTCACCCGGATATCTGGAAAGGCCTGGATCACCGGGATGCATCATTTCACCCTGGATCGCACAGACCCCTTTCAACAAGGATACCTGATATGATGGTACCCGACCTGATTTTATACAATGCCACCCTGTATTCTCAGGGACCCCTCCCATTTTCAGAAGAACGGCCTGCCAATTCAACCCGTCGACCGCCCCTCACGGCGCTGGCAACAGCAGGCAAGCGGATCACGGCCCTGGGAGATGATGACACCCTTTTGGCCATGGCCGGCCCGAACACCCGGATCCTGAACCTGGATCAACACCTGGTGATGCCCGGATTCATCGATACCCATTTTCATTTTTATGAATGGGCTGTCAATCTGAGCAGCATCGATTTTGCCAAAACCCCTGATTTTGCCGGAATGGAAGCAGCCATCCGGGAAAAAGCGGCCCTGC
>Ga0180434_10008893_pt1 | contig 11019 bp, 9 predicted proteins | sample SS_ome_7_FD_132453 | JGI IMG/M metagenome (GOLD analysis project Ga0180434, IMG submission 132453) | Hypersaline lake sediment archaeal communities from the Salton Sea, California, USA - SS_1_D_2 metaG | ecosystem: Environmental > Aquatic > Non-marine Saline and Alkaline > Hypersaline > Sediment... | reverse complement strand
TGGCTTCCATAGCTTCTCCAGTTTTTTGTTTATTAAATCTTTCTGGAGATTATCCTACGGAAGCCACTTTTTTACAAATTTCAAAGATCATAACCAAAGCTTTAAAGGTCACAACTTAGGTTAGAAAATACAAAAATTAAGATGTCATGGTATATGTGTCTAGATCGAATGCGAGATTCTAAAAAACTTCAGCTACAATTAGCAATCAGTATACATATCATACAGATGAAAAAGGAATAATATTAAAAAAGAGTTTACGTAATTGGTTTAAAGGTTATACTGATTTTTTAAATATGATAAATAGAGAAGCTATGAAAGAAAAACAAAATTGCGGTATATAACTTTTGAAGTAATGTGGTTTTTTATTTTTTTGAAGATTCATTTTGGATTATTTGTTTTTTGATTTTTATAATTTTATCAAACCAAAAATTAGCATATAATTTTTCTAAATTATATTTCTTAGAAGACATTTCTTTATATTTTTTTAAAAGAAATTCTTTAGTTATGTTTTCCCATTTTTTAGTTATTAAAACTGGTAAATTTTCAAACATAGGATCTAATTGTGATGTTGAAATAATTGGTATGCTACCAACAAGTATGCTTTCCCATGTTCTATGGCAATCTATACCTTCTCCTTCAGGGCTTACAACAAATTTAGATCTAGATAAGTCTTGAATGTATTCTTTAAAATTTTTTCTTTTAGATTTATAACAGAATTTTTTATTAGCGAAAACTTTTAAAACATTCCGTCTTATTTTGTTTCTATAGTGATGTTTTGGGCCAAGATCAAAATTGATATAACATAGTTTATCTTTTTGAAGAGGATTTTCTATTATAGATCTAAGGATAGAAGTATTACCATGAGACCAATGATTATTTGCAATTCCAACAGGAATACATTGGGCTTTGGGGTGACTTAGATAAACATTTTTACCAAGCCAAGCTACTATGTTTTTATCGTTAAGATATTTTATATATGGGCTAAGATTGCGGCATAAACCATTATGTGTAATTAAGATATACTTATTTTTGATAAATGGATGAATATTTTTAAAAAATAAATCTAAGAAGGTTTTATTATGTTTTAAAAATATAGTATTTCCATTTTTAACTAAATTAGGGTCAAAAGGGATTTGAGTTTCATCTATAATAAAGTCACAAAATGCTCTAAAAGTATCTCCTGCAATAAAAGGATAGCTTGAACTTCTTTTGCTTGGATCTAAAGGGATTTGAGAATAAGAATAAGAAAAGGTAAATAGAAAAATTATAAAAAATGGTAAAAACTTTTTTTTCATTAAAAATCTCCGAAATTAGTTTATTACGATATTTGCTTTTTACAATTGATTATCTTCTCAAAAACATTTCTCCACCTCTCTAACATACTTTTCCTATGCTTTTTACCAAATGCTCTGATCTTCTTTCTCATTTGGTCATAATCCGTATGTTCGATTTTGTATTTTAAATCGTCCCATGAGTCAAAGTAGATTATATAGTTTTTGTTTTCATCATTGTACCATTCATTATATTCAACGCCCGATCCCCATACGAATGGCATTAGGCTATGCCCAGCATTGTTTAATTCTAGAATAAATTTTTTTGATGGAACAAATTGAATAATTCCTCGTTGTAGATGCTCAAATAATGCTAAATTGGATGCTTGGTAAGGAAAATAAATGATACCTTTGAAATCCTTTAGGTCTTCGGGGCCGTTATAGGGTGAACAGAAAAAGGGTATGTTTTTCTGTAATAGTTGCTCACCTATATAATAATATTTTTCTTTTGGGGCTCTTGAAGGATATAAAAATATTCTTTCTTCTTTTTTTATGTGATTTGGGATTTTTGATATAAACGTTTCATCTATTGTTTTTTCTTTAACGCCGATTGGTTTTATAATGTTATTTTCAAAAATGATTCCCTTTTTCTTTGCGTATATTCTTTCAAATTCGGTATATAGTACTATTTTGACATTGTCCATTGTGATTGCTTTATTAATTAACTGGTAATACTCTGAATCGGGGAATTGGCAGTCCATATTAACTTCATGATGATAGTCAAAGCGGTTGCATACCCATATGATGAGCGTCTTTTTGAAGTTGTTTTGCAAAAAAATGCGTGAAAGCGGCGTTGTGTCAGAGGTTACGACTACATCAAACGTGTTAAAAAAATCTTTATTGATATCCCAGATTCTTTTTGCTCTTTCGTGACTTATGTTGTAAACATTTGCATCTTTTGTTATACCATCAAACTTTTTAAAAGGACGAGAAAAGATATGCCAAGAATATACTTGTAGACCAAGTTCTTTGCCGACTTCTTCAAAGTCTTTGATGCATCCCTTATGAAAACTCATATGGAGTACTTTTAATGGTTTTTTTGTTATTGTATGTGTCCAAATTGCAACAGAAAACAGTAAGGTGATAATGCTTATAGTTTTTTTCACAATTCCCCTTTTTGTATATTTTAGTTAGACCTCTATGTCCTCAAGCTTCCAAAGTGCCATATATTTTCCTATTTTTTTCATATCATGTTCGGCGGTAACTTCTTGAAATAGCATGATAGGGGTTGGAAAATTAAATGGGTATGCTCTGAGATTTACGGCACGGAAATTGCCGGAATCAATATCGGTTATATTAGCCTTGACTTTTGGGAATGTTGAGGCCAGAAGATAGGTTGATCTACTTTTTTTAAAGTTTCTTACTGCTTTGGTAATATCAGCAAATGACAGATGAGCTAAACAATCGCGGCATAAAATAATGTCTACCTTTGGGATTGTATCTTTTGCGACGTCAAGGCATTCAAAAGAGTATATACCATGTTCATATTTTTCTTTATTTGTTTGTATAACACTCTCGACAATGTCTGCGCCAATATATTTTTTGAGAGGCAATGGTGTTTTTTGCATCCAAGTGAAATCTCCACATCCTGCATCTAACATGCTTTCTGCTCCAGTAATGGTTACTATTGCTGGAAGTAATTCTCTTAATGCTCCGGTAGATTCTAATGTTGATCCTGGACCAGATAATGGAATATGTTGGTTTTCTTCTTTCCCTCTCCATAGTTGAGTATCATATACCCATTTAAAGGCAACTTTACGCCATTCATCTTTATTTTTTACTCTAAGCTCTACACGTTTTGGGTATATGTAGAGACATAAAATACATAGTAAGAATGTTAATAATGGGTGGAGGTTGTGCTTCATTTTTTTCCTTTCTTAGGTTTTTATTTGTTTTTTCTTAGCTTTTTTTCCGTTTGAGAATGTCGAATTCTTAATTTTATAATAGATCCGAGCATTTTTATGCCCGAATTGAATAATCGCAATTTGCTATCGTCTTGGTCATGCCAGGTGGTTGGTATTTCTTTTACGGAGAAATGATATTTTTTACAAAGATAGAGTAACTCTATGTCAAATGCCCATTGCGTTAGTTGTGCATGGGGAACTATCTTTTTCAATACACGAGGTTTGAAGAGTTTTGCGCCACATTGAAAGTCAGTATATCGTATGCCGAGCATAAGTCTTGTAAGAGGATTAAATATAAGCTTTCTTCCCCAGCTTTTAATGAAGGGTCTTTGAGGGGTTACTTTTGATTCTTTGTCATATCGACTTGCAATGATACCATCCGCTCCATTGATATTTAGTATAAGATCATAAAAATACTTAGGTAAGGTTGCCATATCTGCATCTACAAATCCTATAAGATCATTTTCTTCTTTAAGTGCATGTTTAAAGCCTTCAATAACGGCGAATCCTTTACCTGCTTTCTTTTTGTCCAGTATCTCTATGGTATTATATTGTTTTTGTAGCTTTGAAACCACCTCATAGGTGTTGTCTGAACAACCATTGAGTACAACAATAAATCTTGTTTCAAGATCCTTAAACTTTTTTACATTTTCAAAAAAGGTAATATATGTTTTTAATGTTCGCTCTATTCTTTTTTCTTCATTGTGCGCAGGTACTATTATGCTTACTTTCATATGAGGCCTTTTATCTCAGCTTAAACAGGTGAAATTATAAAATTTATACCAATAAAACTGTATCTATGCTTATACAATTAATGTTTTTAAATAGTAATATCTGTTTTTGTAGTTTACAGGTATATATATGTTTTTCAAATTAAGTTTGGGGTAAAAAGAAAAAAATGGTTTGATTCTTAAAAATATCTGATACATTTTACTGTAATTTACGAACGAAGAAGAGGCAAAATGATTGCTGATATAGGAGATACAATGAAAGTTAAAATACTATTATTTTTTATTATAATTACTACTTTTCCTGTTTTTTCAAAAAATGTGTTACCCCGCGATAGCTTATATGTTTCTAGAGCTCAAAAATTAGAAAAAGAAGGGGATAAAAAAGAGGCAGTAAAGCTGTATAAGAAAGCCATTATTGAAAATCCTTATAATATTGTGGCTAACCATGCATTGGCTTTTTTTTATTTTAATCGTCATGAGTATGAGGCTGCATTATGTTATTTTCAAATGTTGTATAAGTTGGTATCTGAAACTGCTGCGGCATATTATTTAGGGTATGTGTTGTATCAATTGGGGCGGTATAATGAGGCACTTGTGTACATAGAAGAAGCGGTAAAACGGGGCCTAACGAATGATGTAGTCTATAAATCATTACGAGATATTTATTTTACTCTTGGTAAATTGGATAAAAGCTATGAGTATAATGATGCTTTTGTGGATATTGTTTCTAAAGACCCTAAAAAAAGCTTGGACAACCTGTGGCGAGGGGAAGATGTTGCAGGAAAAATTATTTTATTGAGAAGTGATATTGGTATAGGAGATGCATTTCAATGGATGCGTTATGCAAGATTTTTTAAACAAAGAGGTGCTACGGTTATTGCTGCTGTTAGGCCAACTTTGTTGCCGATAGTTTCCTTATGTTCTTGGATAGATAAGGTTGTAGATAGAAATAAAATATTACCTTATTTTGATTTTCAGGTGCCAACTAGTTTGCTTCCTTTTGTAATAAAGCCAACCTTTGAAGATATAAAAGGTCTCTCTTGTGTATCTTATTTGCGAGCAGATAAAGCCTTGGTAAAAAAATGGGAGAAGATTTTGGTCAAGGATCAACGCTATAAGATCGGTATTTGTTGGGATCCCTGTCATTATTATAGTTCGGGTGTATTTCTTAAAAATAAGAGAGCTATCCCGCTATATGATTTTTATGCATTGAGCAAGGTGGAGGGGGTAAGCTTGTATAGTCTACAACAATATAATGGAATGGAGCAAATACCATTGATGTCCTCCGACTTTACAATGCATACGTTTGATAAAGATTTTGATAAAAAATATGGCGGTTTTATGGATACGGCAGCTGTGATGAAAAATCTGGATTTGGTGATAACCGTTGATACATCTATAGCACATCTCGCAGGAGCCTTGGGAATTGAAGTGTGGGTTATGGTCCCGTATGTATCCAGTTTTCGATGGTTTCTTGATTGGGGGCATAGTCCATGGTATCCGACAATGCGTCTTTTTAGACAATCTAAAGTGGGCGATTGGCAATCTGTTATAGACCGGATATGTGAGGAATTACTCTCTTTGACAGGGTAAAAATAAAATTTTTATATAGCAAAAAAGGATAACTAGTGAACAAATATGTATTGGCTTTTATGTTTTTTCTTACACATTTTTTTGTTTTTGCAGACCAAAGCGTGCATTGTCTTGATAAGGATTATATGCAGCAAGCAAGTGACTTTAGAAAAAGAGGGGAGTTGGATCGGGCGATTTTATGTTATAAAAAAGCAAAAAAATTGAGGCCTCATGATATAGGTATTGATGCCGACTTGGCAATGTGCTTATTTAAAAATAAACAATACGAGGAGTCGTTACATTTTTTTAAAAAATTAGACTTTGTGTATCCTAATCAGCAGAACATTCTTTCATATATAGGTGATATTCAATATAGATTATTTCATGTGTGTGAATCTATAGATGCGCTTGAAAAAGTATTGGCGTTAGATAAAGAAAGTATGCATGCCAAACATTTACTTGCAAGTGCTTATTTGCATGTGGGAGCATTTGAAAAGGCCTTTGAGGCAAGAAAATGTATAGATAAACATGCTATAAAAGTGGGTAGGCAGCAAAAAGAAGAAAAGATCTGGGATGGTTCTTCCTTGCAAGGCAAAACCATTGTCATTAAAGACAATATAGGGATAGGGGATCTGTTTTGTTGGGTGCGGTATGCAAAAATGTTTAAGGAGCAAGGCGCTACCGTTATTGTGAAGGCTCGGCATTTTCTTGTGCCGATATTATCTCTTTGTCCTTATCTTGATCGTGTTGTTTCTCCAGAGGTGGATGTTGCTTTTGATTTTCAGGCGGGTGTTGGGCAATTGCATCATAGAATAAATAAAACAATTGATGATATCACAAGATATGGTTTCTATAGCCCGTATATGTATGCAGATGAAGGGCTTGCAAGAAAATGGGCGCGAGTCTTGAAAAAAGATCGCAATTTTAAAGTTGGTATTTGTTGGCAGCCGAGTCTTCAGGTTGATACCAGAACTGGAAAAGATGGAATGAATCCACGGGCAATACCACTTGTTTCTTTGTATCCATTAAGTAAGGTCGGTGGAGTGAGCTTGTATAGTTTGCAGCAAAGAGCGGGATTAGAGCCGTTGGGTTCTATTCCCAAAGATTTTAATCTTCATGTATTTAAAGGAGATTTTGATAAAAAAAATGGCAGCTTTATGGATACGGCTGCGGTGATGAAAAGTTTAGATTTGGTTATAACCGTCGACACTTCCGTTGCACATCTTGCCGGGGCGCTTGGGGTTCCTGTATGGGTTATGTTGCCGTATAGGTCTGATTGGCGATGGTTTTTGGAGCGTTTAGATAGCCCGTGGTATCCAACAATGCATCTTTTTCGGCAACCTAGTAGAGGTGGCTGGGATGCTGTTGTTGCGATGATTGAAAAAGAGTTGAGAATGTTGGAAGGAAAATGCAAAAAAGATACTGCTGTATTTTCTGAACAAGTGTATATGGATCTTGCATACCAAGAAAAAAAGAGTGGAAAAAAAGTTAAAGCAATAATCTGGTATAAAAAAGCGATTGAACTAAACCCAAATAATTATGACGCATACTTTCAGATAGGATCACTGTATTGTAATTTGCAGGATTATGAAAAAGCATTTATTTATTTTAAGAAATCGACGATATTGCCAAAAAATTATATTGGTTTTTTTAATATGGGCTATTGTTTAGAGATGCAATGTAAGGTTGTGGAGGCTATTCAGGCATATGAAAAAGCGATTAGTATAAAGCCTGATTATACCGTGGCTATAAATCGGGTGAAAAATTGTTATTGGATGCTTGGAAATCTAGAAAAAGCTCGGCAATACTGGAGGCCTGAAGGTGTTATACCAAAAATATCTGAGTTACGTGGAAAGAGAATTTTGATTCGAGACGATGGTGGTATTGGGGATATGTTCTTTTGGGTAAGATATGCGCAGTTGTTCAAGCAGGCCGGTGCGCATGTTATTGTAGAGGTAAAAAAAGCGGTTTACAATATAATTTCTTCTTGTCCTTACGTTGATACATTGGTTATAAAAGGCGAGTCATTGCCTGCCTATGATTATAGAGTCAAGATGGTAGACCTTCCTTATGTTTTTCAAAATACACTTGATACAATTCCAGTCCCTATTTCATATATATATTCAGATACCGCATTAGTTAAAAAGTGGGGTAAGGCTTTGTCTGGAGATAAGAATTTTAAAATAGGGATTTGTTGGGATCCACAGGTATATAGGAATAGAGCAGGAAAGGTTATGCAAAATATACGAGCAATCCCTTTGCATTATTTTTATCCATTATGTCAGATGGAGGGGGTGAGCTTGTATAGTTTGCAGCAGTGCAATGGGCTTGAGCAATTACAGGCTATGCCAGATGATTTTGCTATACATACGTTTGATGCTGATTTTGATAGACTAGCAGGAGGATTTATGGATACTGCGGCCGTTATGAAACAGCTTGACCTTGTTATTACTGCTGACACGTCAATAGCACATCTTGCCGGAGCGTTAGGTATACCAGTTTGGGTACTGCTTCCACGTAGGGCAGACGGTAGATGGTTTTTGGAGCGTTTAGATAGCCCGTGGTATCCAACAATGCGCCTTTTTCGGCAAATAAATGAGGGAGACTGGGGAGCCGTTATGAAGAATGTTCAAGATGATTTGCAGTTTTTATTAACCGTCATTAGATAAGAAAGTGAGAAGGAGATATCATGAAGTCAAAATATGCGTTTTTAAAAATCTTGTTGCCAGTAAGTTTTCTTTTTGTTGTAGGGTTTGTCTTCATTGGTTACACAATGTTTCATAAAAAAACTTATCTGTATACCGATGATCATTATGTAAGTATTGCACAGTATTTGCAAAATAGTGGAGATATTGCCGAGGCAGTGTGCCATTATAAAAAAGCTTTAGAGGTTAATCCTCGTAATAGTAAGGCATGTTTTGCTTTGGGCGGAATAGAACATAGTCGTAAACGATATGATATGGCGATTGATTATTTTAAGAAAGTAACCTCTTTAAAGCCAAATAACTCATCCTATTTTTTACATCTAGGGTTTACACAGTATAACCAAGGATGTATCACTGATGCAATTCAATCCTTAGAGAAAGCAATACGATTAAATCCGGCAAACTTTCCTGCCTATAAATGGCTCGGTTTTTCGTATCTCATGGTGGGGCAATTGGATAAAGGATATGCTGTTAATGATGCGGTGCATAAGATGAAGGCTGCAAAAGGTATGAGGGACAATGAATGGACCGGGGGTGATTTGCAAGGCAAGACAGTTTTGGTAATGGACAATATTGGCGTAGGAGATGTTTTTTGTTTTCTGCGGTATTTCGAAGCATTAAAGCAAAAAGGTGCTCGGGTGGTATTTGGGACCAGAAAATATATAGTGCCTATTTTGTCTCGCTGTCCGTATATAGATGCTTTTGTGCAAAGATATAAAGAGGTTCCAAAATTTGATACAATTATTTCTATGGATAATATGCCGTCTGTTGCTCATAAATATTTTAAAGACTTTAAGGCAGACGGTCCGTACTTGCGGGCGGAACCTGCATTGGTTAAAAAATGGAACCAAAAATTGTCTTCAGATCGTAATTTTAAAATAGGTATTTGTTGGCACTCTGCTATGTATAAAAATGCGCAGACAGGAAAGCTTCAAAAAAATAAACGAGCAATGCCGCTTCATTATTTTTATGCGTTAAACAAGATGAATGGGGTAAGTCTGTATAGTTTGCAGCAGGTACATGGAACAGAACAAGTTGACCATATGCCGCTTGATTTTGATATACACACATTTGATAAAACATTTGATAAGGAGCATGGGAGCTTTATGGATACCGCTGCTGTGATGAAAAATCTAGATTTGGTCATAACCGTTGATACGTCTATAGCTCACCTGGCAGGAGCGCTTGGTGTTCCGGTTTGGGTTATGTTGCCATATGTGCCAGATTGGCGATGGTTACTGGGACGATCTGATACTGATTTATATCCAACAATGCGATTGTTTAGACAGGCGAAGCTTGATGATTGGGAATCAGCTATGCAGCAGATTATGAGTGAGTTAGGTATATTGGTTCAAAAAAAGAATAAAGAAGAACAAGCATGAAGACGAAAAAACTGTTTTTTATTATTATAGTCATTTTTTTTGCAAATCTATTTTCTTCCCATAAGAATGCTATTTTTTCTGATGAAGATTATGTGAATATAGCACAATATTTACAGGGAATTGGGCATCATTATGAAGCGATAGAGCTTTGTAAAAAAGCTATTACTTATAACCCTTGTAATATTGATGCTAATCTTGTATTGGTAAAAAAGTATTTTGGTGAAAAATCATACGACAACTATATATCCTGTTTGCAGAATCTATTGTCGGCATTGCCTGGCAACAAGCATTTGTTGCTTAGGTTGGGGTAAGCTTTTGAGTTAAAGGGAGAGGTGCAGAATGCTATTGCGTTATGGAAAAAGGCTATGCGTTTGCATCCTGGTGATGAGAAATTTTTTATGAACTTAGGGTTTGCGTATATAAAAAGGGGAGAGCTTGCAAAAGGGTTAGGGTTACAAAAACCTTGTATTAATTATAATCTTGAATATATATGGGATGGTTCAGGTTTATCTGGAAAAACAATATTGTTACGTGATGAAGATGGGATAGGCGATGTCTTTTTCTGGTTGCGCTATGCGTATTTATTTAAAAAACAAGGCGCGCGAGTAATCTTAGAAACGCGGGGATTCCTTGTTCCTCTATTATCTCAATGTCCTTATATTGATAAACTGGTTGCTAAAGGGCATACGCTCCCTGTGTTTGATTTTCAGGTTTATATTGGGGGATCATTTCGGGTACTGAGAACTACATTAGAGTCTATTCCTGCAGATATTCCTTATATGTATGCACATAAAACGTTGGCAAGAAAATGGCAAGAACGATTATCAGATGATAAAAAGTTTAAAATCGGCATTTGCTGGGATCCGCAACCGTGTAGGTTGCGTATAACCAAAAAAATTGTGAAATGTCCTCGGGCTATACCCTTGTATTATCTTTATCCGTTAAGTAAGTTAGAGCATGTAAGCCTGTATAGTTTGCAGCATATAAATGGGTTGGAGCAACTTAAAGTTATTCCAAAGGACTTTAAAATACATACGTTTGACGAAGACTTTGATCAAAAATATGGCAGATTTATGGATACAGCTGCCGTCATGCAAAACTTGGATCTAATTATAACAGCGGATACTTCCGTGGCGCATCTTGCCGGAGCTTTGGGTAAACCGGTTTGGGTATTGCTCCCTTTTGTTACTGATTGGCGATGGTTTATTGATAGAACAGATAGTCCATGGTATCCAACTATGAAATTATTTAGGAATCGGGAGCGGGAATCCTCGGTTTTTTAAAGCCGAGATGAAAGCGACCATATGATTAAATAAAATGCATTATTTGGTTGCAAAGGCAGCATGTTTTTATATACTATGTGCATGAGTAAATTAATTTATGGAAGAACATCA
>Ga0180434_10008890_pt1 | contig 11021 bp, 9 predicted proteins | sample SS_ome_7_FD_132453 | JGI IMG/M metagenome (GOLD analysis project Ga0180434, IMG submission 132453) | Hypersaline lake sediment archaeal communities from the Salton Sea, California, USA - SS_1_D_2 metaG | ecosystem: Environmental > Aquatic > Non-marine Saline and Alkaline > Hypersaline > Sediment... | reverse complement strand
CGGAACTGCAGAACGTCGTCAAGCGCACGCAGCGTGACAAACAAGACGCATTGAAATTCGCCGAAGCCGATTTCGCGCGCGATTTATTGCTGGTGCTGGATGATCTGGAACGAACGCGGGAATCGGTGGAGTCGGCCGAGGATGTCCAAGCCGTCTCGGAAGGGTTGCGGATTGTCTACGATCACTTTATGAAGGTGCTGCGCGGGCGCGGGATCGAAACCATTGACGCGGCGGGGACGCCTTTCGATCCCGATCGTCACGAGGCCATGATGCAGCAGCCTTCCGACGAGCACCCGGCCGGCACGGTGCTCCAGGAATATCAGCGCGGCTATCGAATGCACGGCCGCGTGCTTCGCCCCGCCAAGGTGGTGGTTTCGGGAGGGGGGGCTGGCCGAAACGCGACCGAAACCGATGCAGTGAAGGAGGAATAATATGCCTACATACGAATACGCTTGCGACGCCTGCGAGCATGAATTCGAGGAGTTTCAATCGATTACCGCCAAGCCGCTAAAGAAATGTCCTAAATGCGGGAAGATGAAATTACGACGATTGATCGGCGCCGGCGGCGGGGTGATTTTCAAGGGTTCGGGCTTCTACCAGACCGATTATCGCAGCGACTCCTACAAGAAAGCCGCCAAGGCTGATGGACCGACTTCGAGCAGTTCATCCGAAGGCGGGGATTCGACCAAGAGCGACTCGAAGGCAGGCGACGCCAAAAAGAGCGATCAAGGAAAGGCCGCCGCGAGCAACAGCGGCGCCGGTAAATCCACGAAAAAAGAAAAGGTCGCCTAAAACTGCCGTTACGCGGCCGGGGGCGGCTGTGCCGCACGGCGCTTGCCTGAAATGAGAATGAACAACTTGACTCGCATGACAACACGGTTCCTAATGGTGCGGCTATGGCCAAGCAAAAAGATTTAAAATTCGTCGTCGTCACGCCCGAGAAGAAAGTCGTCGAGGACGCCGCCGACTCGATCGTCATCCCGATGCACGACGGCGAGTTGGGGATTTTGCCGGACCGCGCGCCGCTGATGTGCGCCCTGGGCGTCGGGCAGATGCGCTACTCCAAAGCCGGGAAAACAAGCCGCTTGTACATCGACGGCGGATTCGCCCAGGTTCACGGCAACAATGTTACGCTGCTGACCGAGCACGCCGTTCCGGCGAACGAGATCACAAACGAAATGGTCTCCGAGGCTGAGAAGCGAGCGGCCGATGAAGCCGCTCATCGCGGCGCGGCGGCCGAATCGCGCGAGCAGGCCCGACGACGCGCCTCCGCGTTGCGCGATCTTCAATCCAGCAAGTAGCGCGAATATCGGCGCTGCGCCGGAACTTCGCGTTACAACGCTTATTCTCTATTCAATCGGTCGTGCCAGGCGTGTTCATCAGCCCGATCATTTCTATGCGAGCAATCGCGGCGCGTGTATAATCTGAAACGAAAGGACTGAGTATTATTCCGCGACGTCCGAGTTCCGCGCGAACGTAGGATTGGCGAATCGCCTACGCCCGACAGGGGCGTCGGCCGCTATATATCAAGCGCCGGCTGTTGTATATTGGGCGTCAATTAATGTTTGGCGGCGGAATATGCTCTGACGCGAGCATGAAAGCGCTGATAGTCGATCGATCGAAACCCGGGGGCGTTCGCTTTGTATCCGACTATCCGGATCCAAGGCCGGCGGCGGGCGAGGTGTTGGTGCGCGTCGATCTGGCGGGCGTGTGTTCGACCGACTTGGAGATCGTACGCGGCTACGGGGGTTTCGAGGGCGTGCTCGGCCACGAATTCGTCGGATCGGTCGTTCGCGGCAGCGAGTCGCTGAAAGGGCGTCGCGTCGTAGTGGAGATCAACTGCCTCGGGCCGGATTCGCCGGCGCTGAGTCGCGAAGCGCGCAAGCATGCTCCCGGACGTACCGTGCTGGGCATCGACGGTCGGGACGGAGCTTTCGCGGAATACTTAGTGGCGCCGGCTGAAAATTGCCACGTCGTGCCGAACGAAGTAACGGATCGGCAAGCCGTTTTCACGGAGCCGCTGGCGGCGGCCTGCCAGGTGATCGCGGATCACGCGCCGGGGCCGAACGATCGGGTGGCGGTGCTAGGCGCCGGGCGGCTGGGATTGTTATGCGCGCAGGTGCTGAACGCGCACGGCTGCCGATTGAGCGTCGTGGGCCGCAATCCGGAGTCGCTGGAGTTGTGCCGCAAACTGGGGGCGCCTACGCTGGAAATGTCGCGACTCGAACTGAAACCGACCTTCGATATGGCGGTGGAATGCACGGGCGCTCCCGAGGGTTTGCAATTGGCGCTGCGGATCGTGCGGCCGCGAGGCGTGATCGTGCTGAAGAGCACTTACGCGGGCGTGATGAACATCGACTTGGCGCCGGTCGTGATCAGCGAAATCACGATCGCGGGGAACCGCTGCGGGCCGTTTCCCGAGGCGTTGCGGCTGTTGCGGGAGAAGCGCGTCAGGGTGGATGAACTGATCAGCGGCGCGTTTCCGCTTTCACGCGGCGCCGAAGCGTTCACCGCCGCCGCCGAACCGCGGAAGCTCAAGATTCTGCTGGAGCCGGGGGCGCCTTGATGCATTTCAAGCGGATTAACGGGCGGCGCTATGCCCAGTTCGAGAATATGTGCCGGACGCCGGGGCTGGTTCACGCCTTTTCCACGCGTCCGCTGGACACGGCCATTCACGGCGACGAGCAGTGTGCCGCCAATCGTCAATTGATGATGCGGGATTTCGAACGCGATCCGGAGCAACTGTGCAGTTGCCGACAGGTGCATCAGCCCCACGTGGCGATCGTGACCGAGGCAAGCGGGCCGCGGCTGTTGCGGGGTTTTGACGCCGTCACGACCAACGTGACCGGCGTAACCCTGATGCTCTTTTCGGCCGATTGCCCGCTGGTGCTGATTTACGACCCCGAGCGCGGCGTCGTCGGCGCGGCGCATGCGAGTTGGCGTTGCACGACGGCGCGGATTTTGAGACGCTTGATCGACGTGATGGTTCAGCAATACGACAGTCGGCCCGAGTCGCTGCTGGCGGGGATCGGTCCGTCGGCGGGACCGCTGCGGTACGAAGTCAAAGAGGATGTGTTTCAAGCCGCCGCGGGTTTGCCGGACGTCGAATCGTGTTTTCCGCGGCGCGACGGGCGGATGTACTTCGACATGTGGCGTGCGAACAGATTGCAGTTGGAGGCCGCCGGCGTGCCGAGCGAGCGGATCGAGATTGCCGGCATATGCACGCTGACCAGCACGGAAGTTTTTTATTCGTATCGGTTGGAGGGGCCGGGTTGCGGGCATATATGTTTGATGGCTGGCTTGGGCTAGCGCCCTGTTCCGTGGACGACGCTTGGCGTGCCGCGAAATCAGAACACGCAGCGCCAGCAAGCGCCCAGGTCAGCGGCGGCGTTTTGCGTGGGGCGCTTGCTGGCGCTGCGTGTTCTGATTGTATATCGCCAGGGATTTACCGGCGCTGCGCGTTCGGGCAGTTGGGCGGGGCGCGGGAAATCCGCTTGCCGCGCGACGTGTGACGTGCTTCAATGCACTACTCTGAAAAGGAGGCTCGCTCGATGCACTACCACAATTCAAAGACGGTATCCTGGTTTATCGCGACGGCAGGCATGGTCCTGTCCTTTTTGCTGACGGGTTGCGGCGGAGGCGAATTCGGCAGCGAACTCGCCATGCGACCGACGCCGCGCGCGCTCGGCGCCGCAGTGCTGCGTTTGCCGGCTGACGAATCGTTCAGCATTACGCTGGCGCCGACGCAGGAAACGCCTGGACTGGGCGGTCAGGCCGAAGCCGACGCCAGCGCCGCCAAAAACGGCGCCGCCGAAGCGGTCGCGCGGGTGGACAACGGCGGCAGTGCGATGGCCGGTTTCCAACTCGGCCACTCGATGAAAAACGACGCCGACCGCATGGTGTATCTGCACGTGCGCGTGGCGTGCGATTATCAAACCGACGCGGGCGCGGCGCCTCCCAGCACGATGCCGGAAGCCCAGGTGGGCTTGAATCTGTACGCGCGCGACGGACGAAATAGACTGCTGCGCAGCTTTAATTTGGCGCAACATTCGACCGAGACGGGCGCCGTCGCCAGCAAGGACAGCAAGGTGATCGAATTCACGTTGCCGCTGGGGGCGCGCGAGTGGGTGAATATTTTTGTCGCTGGCAGGGCGCGGATCGAAACGACGGAAGGGCACGAAGCACACGGTTCGATTAAGCTGAACAAGCTCGAAATGACGATCGAGAAGGAAACGGCGCCGCCCGTCAAGACGGCGGCCGACGAGTAACGAATAATGAGCGGGGACGAGCGGCGAGCGGAGCTTCGGATCGAGCGGCTCCGCGCGGACTTGCGCCGCCACGATCACCTTTATTACAGTAAAGCGGCGCCGATCATCAGCGATCAGGAATACGATCGCCTGATGCGCGAGTTGCGCGAACTCGAACAAGAGTATCCGGCGCTGATTGCTTCGGATTCGCCGACGCAACGCGTGGGCGAACGGCCGCTGGAGGGCTTCGAGCACGTCCGCCATGCCGTACCGATGCTTTCGATCGACAACACGTATTCGGCGGGCGAATTGCGCGAGTTCGACGCGCGCGTGCGGCGTGTGCTCGAACACGACGATTTCGATTACGTCGTCGACCCGAAAATCGACGGCGTGGCGGTGGCGCTGCGTTACGAGGACGGGCGACTGGCGTCGGGCGTCACGCGCGGGGACGGCCGAACCGGGGACGACGTCACGCAAAATCTTCGCACTATTCGCAGCGTGCCGTTGCGGCTCGAAGGCGACGACTGGCCGACGATGCTGGAAGTGCGCGGCGAGGTTTTCTGGCCGCGCGGGGATTTCGACGCCTACAATCGCAAGCTCGTCGAACAGGGTAAGGAGCCGTTCAAGAATCCGCGCAACGCGACGGCCGGCACGCTCAAACAGCTCGATCCGAAAATGGTCGCCGACCGCGGCTTGGCGTTCATCGCGCACGGCTTCGGCGTGATCGAGCCGACGCCGGCGGGCGTTGAGACTCATGAAAGCCTGTTCAAGCGATTCAGGGAATGGGGTGTTCCGACCAGCCCGTATTCGCGGAAGTGCATCGACATCGACGCGGTGATCGAGTTCGTCGAGGAGTGGGGAGTACGCCGCCGCGACATCGATTACGAAACGGACGGCCTGGTGGCGAAGGTGAACCGGCTGGCGTTGCGGGAAGAGCTGGGCGCCACCAGCAAGGCGCCGCGCTGGTGCATCGCCTACAAATACGCCGCCGAGCAGGCCGAGACGCGTTTGCTCAGCGTGGATTTCCAGGTCGGCAAACTCGGCACGATCACCCCCGTCGCCAATCTCGAACCCGTCGAATTGGCCGGCACGACCGTCAGCCGAGCCACCCTCCACAACTTCGACCAGATCGCACGGCTCGACGTACGCGTGGGCGACACGGTGCTGGTCGAAAAGGCCGGCGAGATCATTCCGCAAGTCGTGGGCGTACTCGCGGACAAACGCCTGGCCGATACGCAACCGATATCGCCGCCCGAAAAGTGCCCCGCTTGCGGCGGCGCCGTCGAGCGGGACGAAGGCGGCGTGCGTTCGCGGTGCGTTAATCCGGACTGCCCGGCCCAGTTCATCGAGCGGCTCAAGTTTTTCTGTGGACGCGACCAGATGGACGTCGAGGGCGCCGGCGCCAAGCTGGTCGAAGCTCTCATTCGCGAGGGCTTCGTAAAGACCTACGCGGATCTGTACAAGTTGAACGATCGCCGCGACAAGTTGATCCAACTTGAGCGCATGGGCGAAAAAAGCGTGGACAATCTGCTCGCCGGCATCGAAGCCAGCAAACTTCAGCCGCTCGCCCGCGTTCTGGCGGCGTTGAACATCCGGCACGTGGGCGCCAACACGGCGGAAATACTGGCCGACCAGTTCGGCGACGTCGACGCGTTGTCAGCGGCGACGGTGGACGCGTTGCAAGAAGTCGACGGGATCGGACCGGAAGTCGCGACGGCGCTGCGCTGCTGGTTCGACAGCGACGCCGGTCGCCGCGTGATGGACGAGTTGAAAGCCGTCGGCGTGAACATGACGCAGCCGCGTCGCGAGACGGCGGCTTCTTCCGGCAAGTTCGAAGGCAAGACGCTGGTCGTCACGGGGACGCTTCAGAAATATTCGCGCAAGGAGATCGAGGGGATAATCAAACGGCTCGGCGGCAAGACGACGGGCAGCGTCAGCAAGAAGACCGATTACGTGGTCGCGGGCGAAAACGCGGGCAGCAAGCTGGCGAAAGCCCAGAAGCTCGGCGTGTCGGTGTTAACCGAGGAAGATTTTGAGCGAATGGCGGGACTGTAGCCAGGCCCTCTCAACCCAAAGCCGCCCAAACGCCGACACTCAAGCCACATATACCCAAGGTTACATGTCGTTCTACGGATACACCCGTCCCATCATGCGCGCGAACGGAATCGCCTCGCGGAGGTGTTTCAGGCCGCAGATCCAGGCTACCGTGCGTTCCACGCCCAGGCCGAAGCCGCCGTGGGGGACGGAGCCGTAGCGGCGGAGGTCGAGGTACCAGGAGTATGGTTCGCGGGGGAGACCTTGTTCGTCGATGCGTTTTAGCAAGGCGTCGCAGTCGTCCTCGCGTTGTGAGCCGCCGATGATTTCGCCGTAGCCCTCGGGAGCGAGCATGTCAAAGCAGTTGACGAGGCGCGGGTCTTCGGGGCAGGTTTTCATGTAGAAGGCCTTGACCTTGGCGGGGTAGTGCGTGACGAAGACGGGCTTGTCGTGCATGCGGGCGATGACGGTTTCATCGGAGCCGCCGAGGTCGGCGCCCCATTTGAAATTCGCGGCCAGTTCCTGGTGTTTCGGCAGGTTGCGCGTCAATTCCTCCTGGTCGGCGAGTTCTTCGCGCGCCTCGAGGATCTCCTGGGCGAGCTTCTCGGCTTTCCATTTTTTAACGCCGGGACCGCCGCGCTCGGTTTCCTTGGCCTCGATCTCTTTCTTCAACGTTTCGACGCGGCCCCTGGTCGCCGCCAGGTCGTCGTCGAATTGGCGCCTGACGCGCTCGGATTGGAGCAGTTCGACCGCCTCGCTGTAGGTCAAGCGATAAAACGGCTTCGTGGCGTTTTCAAGCTTGGCGATGTCGCGACCGAGCAGTTCAAGCTCGGGGCGTCGATCGCGCAGCACGCGTTGGATGACTTCATAGGTGAAGTCCTCGGCCAGGTTGACCACGTCGTCCAGGTCGGCGTAGGCGATCTCGGGCTCGACCATCCAGAATTCGGTGAGATGCCGGCGGGTTTTGCTCTTTTCGGCGCGGAAGGTCGGTCCGAAACAGTAGACCTTGCGGTGGGCCATCATGGCCGACTCGACATAAAGCTGCCCGGTCTGGGCCAGGTAGACCGGATCGCCGAAATATTCGACCTCGAAAAGCGTCTGCGTTTCCTCGCCGGCGGCCGGGGTGAAGATGGGCGTGTCGATCAGCACGAAGTCGCGTTCGTTATAATAGCTTCGGATAGCGTCCACGACGGTGGAGCGGATACGCATGATCGCCCACTGCCGCTGCGAGCGGAACCAAAGATGCCTGTGCTTCATGAGGAAATCGACGCCGTGAGCTTTGGGCGTGATGGGGTAGCCCTCGACCGGCTGAACGACGCGAATATCTTCGGCGATCAGCTCGTAACCGCCGGCGGCCCGCTCGTCGGCCCGCGCCTGTCCGTCGATTTCGAGCGACGATTCCTGGCCCAGACGCTTGGCCTCCGCGAACAGGTCGGCATTGGCCTCGGTTTTTTCGAGGACGCACTGGCAAAGACCGGTTCCGTCGCGGAGGATCAGGAATTGGAGCTTGCCGCTCGAGCGGCTGTTGTAGAGCCAGCCGGATAGCGTTACGGTTTCTCCGACGTGCTTGGAAAGTTCGGCGATAGTAGTCGCGACGGCCATGATGAGGTTTCCTTCGTGAACGAACCAACAAACCACGGAAGTTTACGCCGAGCGGGGCGGCTCGTAAAACGCGATATTCGTCAGGACCGCGACGCCGGGCGCCGACAGCCGAACGCCGCGGCCCGCTCGCTGACGGCGCTGGTCCCGGCCTTGCTGATCTTCCTCGGCGGCTGCCGCGCGGGGCTGGCGCCGACATCTCATCATGTGCGGCTCGCCGGGGCGCAGATTCCGGTGGAATTGGTCGCTTCGTGGCTGCATGACACGAGGGAATATAATTTCGGCGTCGAGCAGGTCGGGCCGGTCTATTTGTCGCAGCACGGTTTCCAGAACCTGGCCGAGGGCGCCTGCGATATCGCCTGCACCGACCGCCGACTGACGAGGCGCGAAGCGGACGGCTTAGGCGATTTGAAATTGCAAGGCTATCGGGCGGCGTTCTACGGATTCGCGTTATACGTACATCCCGACAATCCGCTCGACTGCATTTTCGCCAAGCATTTGAAGCTGATATTTCAACGTAAATTCACCGATTGGAATCAGTTGGGCACGCCCTACGAAGGCCCGATTCGATTGGTCGGACCGGAGAAGAGCACGCGCGGAGGCATGGTCTTGATGCGCCAAGCGAACATCTGGTTCGACACACCCGCCTGGGAGACTTTCGAAACGGACGTCGAAATCGTGGACGCCGTCGCCGCCGATCCATACGCCTTGGGCTTTGCGAGCATCGGCTTTGACCAGGACGCACGCTACGTCGGCTTGCGCATGCGGCGGGAGTCGCCCCCGGCCTTTCCCTCGCTGGAGGAAATCGAATCGGAGAGATATGGATTGGCGAAAGTCATCTATCTCTATATGCCCGCCGAGACGAGTCCCGCCGCCCAGGCTGTGCTCGATTACTTGTTCAGCGAAGACGGGCGCGAGTCGATGGAATCCACGAACGTCTGGAGCATCCCGTTCGATCGGGCGACGGTAGAGTCGCCCTGATGCCCGCGCCGTTGCGAATTCGACGCATTCAAGTCATCCCCCTGGCGATCCCCATGCGCTTTCGGTTCGAGCACGCGGCGGCGACGCGGGCCGTGTCGGATCCAGTGATCGTGCAGCTTGCCGCCGAAGCTCCGTATTCGCATCTGATCGGCTACGGCGAGACCTTGGCCCGGCGTTATGTGACCGGCGAGACGACCGAGACGGTTTGCGACGACATCATTGATTTATTCACGCCGCACCTACTGGAGTTTCGAGCGTCCTCCTTCTCGGAAGTCGTCCAGTATGTGCATGATCTACCGTCTCTGATCGACGGACGGTTGGTCAACTCGGCCCGTTGCGCCGTGGAACTGGCCCTGCTGGACCTGGCGGGTCGAGTGTTCAGTCGGCGACTGTCGGACGTGACGGGCTGGCTCGATTTGCCGGGCTTTGAACCGCCCGGTTGTCTGGGCGAGGCGCGCTATTCCGGCGTGGTGATCGGCGGCTCCCCGCGAAAACAAGCCGCCGCGCTGCGGTTGCAGCGTTGCTACGGCCTGCGCGATTATAAAATCAAAGTCGCGACGCCCGGTTGGGAGACCAGGCTCGAGCAGGCGCAACGCGCCTTGGCAGCAGCCTTGCGAGCCGGTCGGGCCACGCTTCGCGCCGATGCGAACGGGGCATGGCGTCTGGAGGAAGCCCGGGCGGCGTCGCCCACCCTGGAGCGGCTCGGCGTGTGCGCGCTTGAGCAACCTCTGTCGCCCTCGGAGGATGCGAAGCTGCGTAAGCTGGCGCGATCCGCTAAATACGATCTGATCGCCGACGAATCCCTGCTGACCCTCGAGGACGCCGACGAGATTATCACTGCCGGGGCGGTGAAGGTCCTGAATATTCGGCTGGCGAAGAACGGAGGCTTGCTGCCGGCGTTACAGATGGCCCACATGGCGCTGACACGGGGACTCGACGTGCAGCTTGGGTGCCTCGTGGGCGAAACGAGCATTCTCGCCGCCGCTGGAGCGGCGTTTCTCGAAGCTTGCCCTAAGGTGCGATTTGTCGAGGGCGCCTACGCGCCTTATTTACTGCGCGGCGACGTGACGATGAAGTCGCTGCGATTCGGGCGTAAGGGACGCATGAAACCGACGGCCGACTACGGATTGGGCGTCGCCGTGGATGAGGACGCGCTCAGGCGTTTCGCTTGCGAAACGATCAAGTCGATCCAACTATAGCGCGCTCTCAACCCTTGATGAGAGCGCGGCGGCGCCGCGGCTCTCTATCAGCGGCGCACCGCGTTCTTTCTGAAAATGATCCTGCACCCGTCGTATCTCGCACGACGGCGTGGGCGGCCTGCCTCTAAAGAGACGCCCGCCCTGCCAGCTGCTTCAAGCCTTGCCGAGCGCTAACCGCCGTCGGCGGATACTAACTGTTTTTCCAATTCGGCGATTCTTTGTTGCAACTCCCTCAACTGCTGCTTGAACATCGGCAAACGTTGCACATGCACAAGCTGCCGCTTCATCTCAGTAATGGGAATTGCCGGGGCGCCGAGATATGTTTCTCCCGGCGGGACGTTGTTGGTCACTCCCGCTTTGGCGCCGATCGTGGCGTTATCGCCGATGCTGATATGCCCCACGGCCCCGACCTGTCCGGCCAGCGTGACGTGTTTGCCGACGGCGACCGAGCCGGCCAGGCCGACCTGTGCGACGAACATGCAGTCTTCGTCAATCTTTGTGCCGTGGCCGATCGCAATGAGATTGCTGAGCTTCGATCCCGATCCGATCACGGTTTTGCCGAGCGTGGCGCGATCGACCGAGCAATTCGAACCAATCTCGACGTCGTCGCCAATTTCAACGTGCCCGATCTGCGGGATTTTGATCCATTTATCCCCGACCGGGGCGTATCCCAGACCGTCTTCACCGATGACGGCGCCCGAATGAATCGTCACGCGATCGCCGACGATCGTATCGTCGTACAGCACTACGTTCGGATACAGCAGCAGATCGTCGCCGATTCGACAACGCGGCCCGACGTAGCAGCCGGGATAAATCACGGCGTTGTCGCCAACGATCGCGTCCTCGTCGATCGTGGCGCCTGGGTAGATCGTGGGATTGTCGCCGATCCTGGCGGACTCGGCGATATTGACTCCAGTATTCTGCGAGGGCAGGCGTCGATGCCGGCGATAGCCGTGGAGCT
>Ga0180434_10008889_pt1 | contig 11021 bp, 3 predicted proteins | sample SS_ome_7_FD_132453 | JGI IMG/M metagenome (GOLD analysis project Ga0180434, IMG submission 132453) | Hypersaline lake sediment archaeal communities from the Salton Sea, California, USA - SS_1_D_2 metaG | ecosystem: Environmental > Aquatic > Non-marine Saline and Alkaline > Hypersaline > Sediment... | reverse complement strand
CATGGCCACGCAAGCGTGGCCATGGCACCCACGATTTCGACCTTCCGCAACAGAAACTAAATAGACGGCATGTGGGAACTTCCTGGACTCCGGGTGCGTCGTATATTTCCCACGCAGGTATCGTCCAGTTGCCCCGTTTTGACTATGCGTAGCATGTGGAGCCCGGAAATGTACCCTTCCCGCTTGATTCTGCTGAACGTTATCTCGTTGGCGTGGACTCTGTCGGCGGTGTCTGCACGGGCGGAAACCGAGGCCGAAATAGCTTACGGTCAGGCAAAGGCCGCCTACGAAGCGGGTCAGTTCGCCGAAGCCCGCGGCCTGCTCCGCACCGCCTCGCAAACCGATCGCAAGAACCCGGACATCTTCCTGTTGCTGGGCAAGGCCGAGTACCAACTCGGCGGCATCGAGGAGGCGAAGGACGCTTGGCGGCAGACGCTGCGGCTGGCCCCCGAACAGGCATACGCCAAGCGGATGCTTGAGGTGCTTTCGGCCGAAGCGGTTGATGTCGACGCGCGGCTGGAAATCGGCGAGGGATTGCTTCGCGACCGGCTTCTCGATGCGGCCGGCGACGTGCTCGCGCGTCTGCGGCGCGAGAAAACGCTTTCCGATGCCCAGCAGGCCGGACTCCTGCTCTTGGAAGCTCGGCGGCACCTCCTCGCTCAGCAGCCGGGCGAGGCGTTGGGCAAGCTTCGGGAGCTGGCTGTCCGGTTCCCACAAGAGGCAAAGGCATTGCCCGCCCAGCTCCTCGTGGCCAAGGCCCAGGCCCGATCGCCGGGAGAACTGGCCGCCGAAGGTCGGGCGGCGCTCCGCCAGCTGATGGCCGACCACGGCGACACGCCCGAAGCCGTTGCCGCCGAGGCGGAACTGCTTCTGCATGGGCTCGCTGTCGATCCCCGTGCCTTGCCGCCGCTGGTGGCATGGTTGAAGGCCAACCCTGACCGTCCATCGTCCGCCGAGGTGCGGGAGCGTCTGGTGGATGCGATTGTCGGGCTCCCCGCAACCGCCCCGCCGGCCGAGATCGGCCCGGACAGCGAACTCACCGAGACGGATCGCCTGGCATTGGCAACCGCGGCCGCAACGTACCCATTGCTCGTTCGCCCGGAAGAAGCACAGCGGCTGACCAGCCAACTGCTCGCCTACGTCGAGAAGCAGTACCTTGCCAACAAGGCCTATGCGGCTGCCACCTTGGCCGCGAAACAGGTGCTTGAGATGCAAATCCCGCCCGTCAGCAAGCGGGCGGCCGAACGGTTCCTCGCACGAATCGCTGAGGCGAGAGAGGCCGAGGCGTATCAGAAGATCGCTTACGAACTGGACCAAGGCGCGACCGACACGACCGCCCTTCAGCAATGGATCGCGGATCACGCGGACCACTCATTGATCCCAACCGCGCGGAAACGGCTGGTCACCACTTTTCTGGCGAACAGCACGCGAGAGGAGAAGCCTGGCCCCGATGCGGAGTTGGGAGCCAATGACCTCGCGGCTTTGGCTGCGGCGAAAGCCGTGATCGAGGGCTCTGAGACGGCGGAGGATTCGCTGGCGATCACTCAGCAGCTTATCAGCCATTTCCAAACCCGCTACGCAGCCCAAAAGGCCTTCGCCGCGGCCAAGGCGGGGCTGACGAAGGTACTCGAATTGCCGATCTCGCCTGCCGCGAAGAAATTGACGGAAAAGGCGATCGACGGCGTCGAGGATCAGGGGGTCGCCGAAGCATACGCGAAGATACTGTTCCGTTACTCCGAGGGCGAGCCGGTGGCGAAGGATTTGGCGGCTTGGATCGCGGCCCATACTGACCACGCGAAGGCAAACGAGGCACGGGCAAAGCTGATTGAAGTTTACTTTCGCGAGACGACCCAGGCGGCCCTGCCGACGGCGGACTCGGCGATGAGCGAGGCGGACATGGCAGCCCTTGCGGTAGCCGGCGAGCTGTTCGCGACGCACAAGAAGGCTGCCGACTCGCTCGCGCTCGTGAAGAAGGTGGTCGCTCATTTGCAGAACCACTACGCTGCACGCCAGGCCTACGTTGCGGCTATCGGTGGCGTGAAGAAGCTTCTCGAGTTCCCGTTGCCCGATTCGAGCCGCTCGTCCCTGCTGACCACGTTGGCCCAGGTGCAGAAGACGTCGGCGATGGCACGGCTGACGACCGACGCCGCAGCTGGCCGCATCCAGCCGGGCCCGCTGCCCGGGGAGTTGAGGGCGGTGCTTGACACCTACACGAAACTCGACAAGCTTTTCCCGGCCGCCCCCACGTGGAACCATCGGGTGCAATTGGCCGTCGAGGTCAACAACCTGGCCGCTACGGTCCCCTGGCCGGAGAAGGTCACGGAACCGAAGCCACCGCATCAGTGGGCCCTTGAGATCGCCCTGCCGGCAGCAGGTTCGGACGACGACGCAGCGTCGCAAAGTGCCGTCGCCCTGGTGACGGCGATTGTCAATGATTGTGCCGCAGTGAAGCAGGAGTCGGCGCGGGGACTGGCGACGCGAGTCCACGCGCGGTTGCTGGCCGCCATCGATCCGGCGCGGGACGTCTGGCCGACCGAGGTGCTGCGGCGCGTCGACCTGTTGTCGGCCGACGCGCAGGCCGTCTTCGACGAGAACCTCCGCACCGGCCGCGGGAATGCGAACGCGAAGCTCAGCCAAGCAGTTCTACAGGCCATCGCCTCGCTTGGTGAGTTGGCGACCCGCCGGCCCGCGCAGGCGGACGAGGTGCTCGCCAAGCTCAACCAACTGGTCGAGCCGTGGACGGCACGGAGTCATTTCGAGGCCGCCGAACATGCCTATGCGGCCCTTGCCCCCGCATTGCCGGAGACGCTTCAGCGCGAGGCAAGGCTCATTGTCGCGGAGCTTTGGGTGCAGAAGGTGAAGGGTCAGCACGCGCGGCTGTTGGCGGCCGGGCTGAAGGTGCCGCAGACGCTCGATCCCGTGCTCCAGAAGGCCCTTGGCCACGCATACGAGTTGCAGCGCGATCTGCCGCCGGATAGCTCGCTTCTCTCTCGAGTGCAAAATCTGCGGACAAACGTCATCGCACACTACCGGAACCTGGAATACTTCGACGTCGCCAAGGCAGCCATCGAAGTGAAGGCCGAAGAACCGGTTAATGCGGCCGACGAACAGGCCGAACTTGAACTTGCCCGGCTTATGCTCGCAACGGCGAACCGTGAGATCGCACAGCAGGCCATGCGGTACAAGGGCCGCGAAGACCTGAAGCGGACCGAGTCGCTCGACAAGGCCATTGCGGCACTGAAGCAATTCGTGACCGATCGCCCTGAAAGCCTTTTGGCTCCGCAAGCGGTGGAAGAGCTATTCGGCATTGGGCGGATGTTCGAATCGTACGAGCGGTATGAGGTGGCCGCGGAGGTCTACAGCGATATTGCACGGTTCGCCGCGGTCATCGACGCCCTTACCCACACGCGGCCGGGCGATCTCAATACGGCCGAGCGGTCAGCTTTGGCGGCGGCCACCGCGTTGCACACGCGGGCAACCAAGGCCTTGCAGAAGCGATTGGCCGAACAGCCGGCCGATGCCGAGCCGCCGGCCGAGTTGAGCGAGGAGTTCGCGGCGGCCATAGCGGCATACAAGGCGTTGCTCGACGGCAAAGCGAAGGACGAACTCGCAAAGAGCCCGCTGGTCGGCCAGGCGATGGAGCGGATACAGTCCGTTGCCCTGTATTTCGCCCAGTTGGATGCCTGGGACGTCGCCGACGGGATCTACGCCGACCTGCTTGCAGTGGATTTGCCACAGCGCTATCCGGAGAAGCTTGAGTTGGCCCGGGCGTTGTGCCTGATCGGCAAGGTCATGCCCGACCACGCCCGGCAGGTGCTCCAGGCGCTCACACAGGTCGCGCGCCCGGTATCGGCAGGCGGCGAGGAACTCCTGGCCTACGAAGACCGCAAGGACTCTGACGAGTTGGGCGTGCCTGATACGCCGCCCGGCGGACGTCGTCCTGTTGTTGCGCAACCCGAGGAAGCCGGGATACCCGCCGCAACGGCAAGACCCGAACCGCCAGCCAGACCGGCCGTGGGACCGGACCGGCAACCTGCCGCACCGGCGGATATTTCAGGTGATTTCGATCTGGAGCGAGCCAGGCGCGAGAGCCAGCTTCTGGCGGCGGTGCAGCGTCAGCAGTCTTCGCTGGCGAGCCGTGTTGCCCAGCTCCGCGACCAGTCGTACCGCTACTCGGTTAGCCAGGCTGCCAACGAACCTGTCAACCCATCGGATGACCAGCAATCGGTCGCCCGGCAATCAGAATCCCAGCAGGGGGCTATCTGGGCCCCGGTGCTCTCCGACGCCGAGATCGAGCGGCGTGAAAAGGTCTTCGATGCGGCGTACGCGGCGTTGGACGCCTTGGCGAAAAAATACCCCAACACGCCCACGGCCGCCCAGGCCCGGGGCGAGATTCTCGTGCTGGTCGCGCATTGGCGGGGGATCGCCCAATGGCAGCGGTCGGCCGACCTGGCTCGGCGATTCCTCCGGGACAATCCCCGCGACCAGCAGTTGCCGACGCTGCGTCAGGAGGTTGCCCGCGACCTGCTGGCTTGGGCCGGGCAAGGGGGCGAGAAGCAGAAGTCGAAGCAGGAGATGCTCGACCAGGTATCGAAGCGGTTTGCCCAGGCCCGCGACGAGTTGGCGGCTATCGTCGCCGACTTCCCCGACGACGCCCTGAAGCATCAGGCCCAGTGGGATATCGCCGAGAGCTATCTGAAGCAGGCGCGGGTCGTGGCGGCCTTCAGCCCCACCCTTGCCCGCGGCCAGTACGTCCGCTCGGCCGACGAGTTGCTCCGCGTTGCCGCACTCTACCACGACCACCCGCGGATCGACGCGATCCCGCAGATGCTCTGGAACATCTCCAACGAGCTGTCGAGCCGTGGCCATCACGACGAAGCGATCACGGTGTGGAACGAGCTTGTGATCCACTACCCGATGCACAGCCTGACCGAGCAGGCGGCCATGCGGATCGCCCAGACGTACCAAACGCAGCTCGCGCAGCCGCTTCGGGCCGTCGAGGCGTACATCGAGTTGAATTTCGCCCGAGGCGGGGCCGACGTGGGCGTGCAGAACACCGTCTACCAGATTGCTGTCAACCTCAAGGGCGAGAAGCGTTGGGTCGAGGCGTTGCAAGTATTGGAGACGTTCACCAATGCGTTTCCGCAACACACCAACGCCGGCTCCGCTCTGGCGATGATCGGCGAAATCCACCAAACGAACGAGGCCTGGGAGGACGCGATCGCCGCCTACGAACGGGTCGTCGACGAGTACGAAAACGGCGATTGGATCAAGCAGGCACGCTGGTCGATCGCCGAGTGTACGATCAACCTCAGCCGCTGGGACAAGGCGATCGCGTCGTACCGCGACTTCGTTACCTCATATCCCGAGGACGAGAAGGTGGCTGAGGCGAATCGCCGCATGGACGTGCTGAAGACGCTGGCCCGCTACCAGAAGGTGGTCGACGAGGAGGGACAGCGGAAGGCGTTCGACGCCCAGTATCAGATCGGCGCGATCGTCCGCTCCAGGCTGTCCAACCCGGTGAAGGCCATCATCGAATTCCGCAAGGTGGCGAATGACTGGCCAGCCGAACATCTGGCCGACGATGCGCTCTACCAGGTCGGAGTGTTGTACGAACAGCAGGGCGATACGGAAAGGGCCCGCCAGGCGCTCTTGGCTGTGGCTGACAAGTACCCTGGCAGCCCGTTGGCCGACGACGCCCTGTTTATGGTTGGCAAGAGCTACGAGGACGAGGCGACGCGGTTCTCGACGGTCACGCGGACGCAGTCGGTTGCGGAGGCCAACGACATGGCCCAATTCCAGGCCTACCAGTTGGCCCAAGAGGCCCGGCGGTACAATGTGGAACGCGGTCAAAAGCGACTCACGCAGTTGAAGAAGGCCGGCAAGTTCGCGGAGGCCGACAGCGAACTAGCCAACTATGCCGCCCGCAACAAAGCCTTCGATCAGGCCGCCGCGCAGGTGATCGCCGACTGGTCGAAGCAGCAGGCCGAGGTACTCACGGCCCAACAACTGGCCGACCGCCAGGACAAGGTCAATGCCGCCTTGCGTAAGGCCGTCGACGCCTATCGCCGCGCCGCGGCGATGGCCTCCGGCGACAAGGCCGACGACGCTCTGCTCCGCATGGCCGACATCTACGACAAACAGCTTAAGGCCGAGGACGAGGCGATGGCCACGTGGCTGGAGATCGTCAAACAATTCGGCGGTACATCGGTCGCCGAGGATTCGAGCTGGAAGATCGCCCAGCACTATGAGCGGCACGGCGAGCACGAGAAGGCGATCGATGCCTACCAGAGCTTTCTCCGCAACTACCGCCAGAGCGCCCGGGCCGGCGACGCGATGATCGCCGTCGCCGAAAACTACGAACAACTCAGCGAATGGGTCAATGCCATGGACTGGTACACGAACTACGTCAACAAGTATCCCCAGGACCCGCATGTGGAGCGGGCCAAGGAGCAGATTACCTGGATCAAGACATACCGGCTGTAGCCGCGGACGGTAACGGTTCACAGACTCGACGGGGACTGGTCCATTTTGCGGCCAAAGGGCGTCGTGTTCCGTCACAGCCGACGGCCGAAACCCTGGACCTAACCTCGTACCGGCCCGCCGCCGGAGCGAGGCCGGCGCAAGTGGAACATCGCGGCCGAAACGAATCACGCACTGCCGATCCTTTCCCGGGAGACAACATCATGTCTTTTGTCAAGACGATCCTGCCGCTCATTGCGGTAACGCTGGTAGCGCTGGCCTCGGCCTTCGCCGACCCGGCGTCGAATGGGTTGACCAACCCGACTGAGCCTGCCAAGCCGGAAGCGGCGACGGAGAAGCTCGACGAACAACCCGACAACAAGCCCGACGCCGAATCGTTGTTCGAGCAAGGCCGCAGCGCCCTGTTCAAGAGCGAATATGCCGAAGCCATCAAGCTGCTGAAGCAGGCCGTGGCCGCCGATCCGCAAGGCCGCAAGACGAGCTATCGCCTGCATCTGGCCCGGGCATACCGCTACGCAGACCAGGACGACGCGTCGGAGAAGCTGCTCAGGGAGATTTTGAAGCGGTCGCCGGATCACGTCGAAGCTGGACAATTGCTGGCCGAAATCTGCTACACGCATCAGCGTTGGAAAGACATCGTCGAACTGCTCGAGCCGCTTCTTGAATACCGGCACGACTACCCTACCTACCATATGCTGGCGGAGGCCGAATATAACCTCGACGACTACGACAAGGCCCGCGAACACTTCCGCGAGGCAATCCGTCTGAATGCGAAGAGCGCCGTCGATCACTACCAGTTGGCGAACATCTATCTGGCGAAGAATCGCTTCGCCCGGGCCGTCGAGTCGTACGAGGCGGCACTTCGCTTGGGGTTGGAAAGTCCCGTGCTCCATTTCAAGCTGGCGTCGGCCCACTTCAACCTGCGCAACTACTTTGGCAAGGTCTCGGTCATCACCGTGGCCGCCGGCAAGGTTGGGACGATCAGCGACGCCTGGTATCTGATCGAGCCCGTCCCGGGTGAGAAGGACGTGTTCCGCGTCGCGCCGACCGGCTCGGCCATCTACCAGATCGCCAAAGCGATGGAAGGCGGGCTCGCTGACCGGGTCGACATCCGCATGCTCCGGGCCAATACCTACCTCAATGCCCGCCGGTACCAGCAGGCCTACGAGTTCTATGTCCAACTGGCCGACGCGATTGCCAAGGAAGAGGAAGAGGACCAAGCGCTGTTCCATTTCTACTTCGCGGAAAGCGCCTTCGGGCTTTGCAAGTACGATGAATACCTCGGTCACCTCCAAATAGCCATCACACTGAATCCCGAAGCATACCAATCGGCCCTGGTCGACGCCTATCTCAAGGTCGCCGAGAAGTATAACCAGGCCGCCGAACTGGAAAAGTACATCGAATACGTCGGCCGCGCCGTCGACGAGAGCCCGGAGAACGTCTCGCTGCACTTGACACTCGGCTACGGTTACGAGGAGAATCAGCAGTACGCCAAGGCCGTGCAGCAATGGCGGATGGTACTCGACCTGGAACCCGAACACGAGCAGCGTACAAAGTTGCTGAACCTGATCCGCAAGCACAGCCGACCTGAACGGCGAGGACAGGAATTGCCGGAGAAAGAAGGTTCATCCGACTAAGGATTGGCCGGAAAATAACTTGGCTCATCCGGCGGAAGCGTAGTTTTCGCAAGCCGTTTGCTGACAGGGGTTTTCGAATACATGAAAGTTGGTGCTGGTGAGCCTCTTCCGCCTTCGCCGTCGCATCGGCCCTCGCCCCGCGTTTCCAGGGGCCGGTGCGACGAAGAAGATGGTAGGGGCGGCCCCCTTTTGTCGAGCCTGAGCGGAGGTCCCGGCTGCATTTCACCGGCTCTTGGCGCACAACCCACGCATTTCCCGGATGAACCAGAAAAACTCCCCCGGTTACCTCTTGCCGAAACCGAGTATCGCGGTGATGAGAGTATCCGCGGAGACATCTTTGCGGAGATACTGCCAAGCCCCGGCGTTGAGCATGGCTTCGGCCATGTCGGCCCCATCATGCATCGAAAGAGCGACGACGAATGTACGCGGTAGCGCTGCCTTGATCCGCCGGGTCGCCTCAATGCCGTTCATCTGCGGCATTGTGATGTCCATCAGCACGACGTCGGGCTGCAAGCGGAGCGCCTCCTTGACCGCCTCTAGTCCGTCGGCCGCCTCGCCGACGACATCGATGCTGTCGTAGTCTTCCAATAGCCCGACCAACCCCTGACGAAGGACCGCATGGTCGTCGGCAACTAGGACGCGAACCCTTTCCTCGCCAGCCTCGCACTGCTGGGAAGGCAGCTTGGCAGTCGACTGGTTGACCAGCCCGCTACGGGCGGCTTGATCGCCGCCTATGGCCAGTGCTTTTGGGCGGAACTGGGAGTGACTGGTTGGATCTGGCCGGGAATGCGATGGCACCTATGCCCTTCTTTCGCAAAGGGTATTCCAGGGGAAACTCGGTCGCGACGGGTGTTCCGCTCCGCAGGCTCATGGGCTCTCCTCGTTTCAAAGGACGAGATTTTGCACCACTCGATTTCTCGATTTCGCCGCTGAACACTTTCGGACACTTGGTAGCTGGCTGCGTTCGGTCCTCGCGAGATTCTATTCCCGTTGGTTGGTTGCATGCGGCAAGGTGACGGCCGACCACACGATGCCAAGCCACCACAATGCTGCTGAGGATTTCGTGAACCAGCATGCACAATACACAACAGGTATTATTGCTTCGGGGACAACACCTGTGGAATCAAGCCGGCCCTGATCCGCGGTAGGACGTTACCGGAGCCGCCTGTAGCGATGCCGTTTCCGCGATGAATTCGCTTATATTCGGAGTCAATGCACCGACAATCTGACGCAGCCGCACGACGGATTGTCGTGGACCTCAGCGCGTCATCGTGGTTTTGCCTTCGACAAGATAGAACTCCAGATGACCGTGTTCCGGGGTTCCCGGCATTGGCGGGACGGCCAATCGTCTCGGCCACATCGCGAACACCCGGATAGTCGCGGGCTTTCGCACAGCAGTGGTCGACCATGTCCTGGAATCCGGAGAAATCGCCGTTGATCTGCAGCAGGTTCTGTTCGAGCAGGAAGTTGGCGGCGCGGTCTTCGAGGTAGCCCTCATCACGCGTGCCGTTTTCTGTGCTGATCCAGACGGCCTTCGGGAAGGCATCGCCGGTGCCGTGAGCCGCCGCCTTGGTTGGACCGCTTCGTGCCTGGTTGCCGCGGTCATCCCTGGATTTCGCCTTGACCTTGCTTTTGGCATTGGCCGGTTTCGCCTTCTTTGCCGAAGAGCCGCTGGAGGCCTTTTGCGCGTCGGCAACCTGCTCATGACCTTGGCGGTCGGCGCGATAACGGCTGATCTTGTACAGCCCAAACACCTTCTGCAGCCGCCGGCGTATGCTGCGGCCGTGGTCGGTCGCGGAGGCGCCTTGTGCCTTTTCGTCGATGAAGCGACGCAGCAATCGCGGCATTTTGCGGCGAAACTGGCACGCCCATTCTGCCCAGGGAAGCGACTCATTGTCGCGAAGCAACTGCGTGCGTGCGGTGTTGGCGGCGATCGTGTGCGGCTTGCTCGGGCCCGGCTCGATGTAGAGCACGACCTGGCGCGTGCCGAACACAACCCCGAATTGCTGCAGCCGCATGGTGCCCTGCAGGCCGGTCTTCATCTCGTAGAGTTCGTTTTGGTAGAGGGCCGCCACATGGCCCGACGACTCGGCATGCCCGGAGTTCGACGACAGGGCCTTCTCGTCCTTGAGAATCCACCAGTGGGCAATGGCTCCGTCAAGCCTCACCGACCCCGACGCCGAGCTGTGCGCGGCGAGGTACTCCGCCATGCCGGTGACCGTACGCAGCAGATTGCGATCCGTATCGCTGGACGGATGCTGCCAGCCCTCGCGAACCCGAACCTCAACGCCTTCGGGAAACCGGAAATACCGGCTATTGAGATACTTCGCCACCCACCGCGACGGCGAAGGCGTGCCGGAAGGCGCCGCCGCCGTATCCTCTTCCATCGATCGGCCCAAAAGGATCACCTTGGTGCCGTGGCCATCGATCATCGCCGGCTTCTGCTGATCAGAAAGCGGCCGATGGTAGGCGTAGCGGTCGTCGTCGAGCTGCCATTGCATCAGGCCGTACTGGCCGCTGGCCGCATCGCGATGCAGGTGGATCATATTGCCCTGGCCCTTTCGCCAGGACTGGTAGACGACGCCGAAGGGGTTCCGTGTGGCGACGGCAATCTTCGCCCCAAGGCCGAAATTGCCGGTCATCGCCTGCAGGCTGCCCGAGGAGGCCAACCGGTTGATATACCGCTCCATCTCGTCGGCCGTCATGCCGTCGCCCGTATCAGTGATTGACAGCTTATGGATCGGCCTTCCCTGGGCATCGGCACTGTTGGATTCGACATCCCAGACGATCGCGCCGGGCTTGCCGCTGCGCTCGATCGCCTCGATGCCGTTTTGGGTTAGTTCCCGCAAGAACTGCAGTTTGTGGCAGTCTTGGCCCAGCCGGTCGACAAGAAAGCCGGTT
>Ga0180434_10008887_pt1 | contig 11022 bp, 5 predicted proteins | sample SS_ome_7_FD_132453 | JGI IMG/M metagenome (GOLD analysis project Ga0180434, IMG submission 132453) | Hypersaline lake sediment archaeal communities from the Salton Sea, California, USA - SS_1_D_2 metaG | ecosystem: Environmental > Aquatic > Non-marine Saline and Alkaline > Hypersaline > Sediment... | reverse complement strand
CACGTATCTCAAAAAGCCACGCTAAGCCCGTCCGGGCCGGTCTCCGGGAGAACTCCTAGCGATCAACATCCGAACCAGCTAAGGTGTTGCCCGGAAGCACGTTATCTCTTCAGCCCAAGCCCCCCCTGACTCCTCCGAGTATGTCGCATAATAGACATTATGTAAACATACACACCACAACTCCCAGCACCCTAACCCCACCCACCCCGCACCCCACGCCCCTCCACAACGCAGCCGCTAGCTGAATTCTAGGTTCATGCTAGACACAGCGCCAGCCTCAGCGGTGCTGAGGCTTCGCGTTTGCCTCAGAGGAACATGACTCGTTGCTCTCGCGGGTGCTCCAGCAACGTTGTGATGCTGGTTGCCGCCTGGTGTCGGCTGGAATCAGGGAATGTCGGACGGTTCTCTACGCGGGACTGCTCTCAGGGACAAGAGAATCGAAGTGATCGGTGGTAGCCCAGTCTCCTTAGCGAGCAGGATTCCACTGGCGGATAGGTGTAGAACGGGAACGGATATGGAGACTTGGGTCCTCAGGCCTACCTCACAACGGCCAGAGGCTTGACGCGTTTCTGCCCCATTGCGTCGACCGTGACCAGGTAGACGCCGTCCTCGACCACTTCCCCATCGTGATCACGACCGTCCCAGTGAGCCAGATTCGCACCGGCGCCCACTCTCTCCCAGGTGGAATCCGCCCCAAACCCATATAGAGCCAAGCCCCCCTTGTAAGATGCCGGCTCCAAGCCGGCGCAGGACAATTCAAGAGTGGCGGGTTTCGTCAAGGAGGCCTCTCCCCAGGAGATCTCATAGCCGGGATGAAGACGGGCTGCGCCGGAGAGCAAGGTATCCGGCACCTGTGCTTCTCCCAGCCTCTCAATCCTGACCTCCGCTTCCTCTTCGAAACCTCCGGGGGGGAAGTAGAGGTGTACCTCCCTATTCGTCGTGTAAACATCCCCGCCGCTTGCCGGCCTCACTATCGCAGGCGTCGTCTCGCTCGCCCAGGGAGCTTCGTTATCCACGATGACTTTCACAACATATGTTCCCGCCAGACCCAAGGTGTCGGCCACCGAGAGACGCAGCTCGTAATCTCCGTCACCCACCGAGGTGGTGTTCCAGCCGCCAAGAACTCCCTCAGTAACAGGAGACCGCGACTCAGCCAGAGCCTCCCACGGACCGGCTCCGGCAGGCCGCACCTCCAGATCGTAGTCGCGGAAGCGAAGATCGTCTGCCCTTCCCTCAATTACAAGTGAGTCCCGCACTGCGTCGCCGTATGCCGGGGAGGCGATGATCGGCGCAGGCGGCGTCGGTCGTGAACGTGAGCGAATCGGCTCCGTCGTAGCGAGTCACTCCGCGTCCTACGGCATACCAAGAGGGAAGTTCTTCAATAAAATCGTAGCTTGCGAACCAGTCATTGCCGCGACTATCCAGATGAACCGCGGTAACCAGATCCCCGGCAATCCCATCGGCAGCCGTAAAAGTGTACCAACCGGTCCCGTCATAACGAGTGACACCTATATCGGGATATGCATAGACGTGGTTTAAGAACCACAGATTGCCCTCACGATCCTCCAGAATCTTCCTCACTTAGTCGCTGCCCAACCCGCTGCTGCTGTTGAATCCCTTCCAATTCTCGCCATCGAAACGACTCACACCTCCGTCTTCATAGACGCCTCCGTGACCGCCAAACCACAGGTCCCCTTCGCTATCCTCCAGCATAGTGCCGATGTGGTTACTTGCCAGTCCCTCCGATTTAGTGAAGGTCCGCCAGGTGGTTCCATCGTAACGCGTCACTCCAGCGGCAGGCTCATACGATAACCACAGATTTCCGCCCCTATCCTCCAGCATGCAGATCGGGTAGTTGTTGGCGAGTCCGTCCGATTCGATGAACCTGTGCCAGCTAAGTCCATCATAGCGAATCAGACCATTCTCCGTGCCAAGCCAAAGATTCCCTGAGGCGTCCTCGCACACATCGTATAGATAGCCGCCTGTCGGGCCATCCGACTCGGTGAAGGTGCGCCAACCCTTTCCGTCATAGCGGGTGACCTTAGCTTCTCCTGCAAACCACATCCTTCCGAAACGGTCCTGGCATATGGTGTTAGCCCAGACACTAAAACCGTTCACTTCGGTGTACATATGCCAGTTGACTCCGTCATACCGACACACACCACTGTCGCCACCGAAAATACCCGAAATCCACAGGTCCCCTGAGCTATCCTTGACCATGGCATATACACTAGTTTGATAGCCTGCAGGGACAGGGACTATTACCGGACGCCAGACCTCCCCATCCAGTCTCAGTAAGGAACATCCCGACGTCCCACCGACCCAGATGCTTCCTGAATCGTCCTCACAAATAGCACGCACATATTCACACCGAATGCCATCCGCTTCCGTGTATGCACGCCAACTGCCCCCGTCGTAGCAACTAACGCTCTCGATCCCACCGACCCAGATGTTCCCTGAGCTATCCTCATAGATACAACACGCGAAATTACTGCCCAGTCCGTTCTTCATGTTGTACCTATGCCAGTCGGCGAAGGCCAAGGTGGCACAAAACAACATCGCCATTGTCGCAAACAGTGGGACCAAACGCATTCCTGTGGTTCCTCCCTGTAGTCGGCGCTGTCTGTCGGCAAACGACCCGCACCGTCGGGATCGAATCCAATAGTGTCTCTAGGTTCTCACGTCAATCGGCATTTCAGCATTAGATCACGAGGCCGTCGAATCGAGGAAAGCCCGCGCCGTGAGCACGCACAACAGCAGAAGCGACTCCATTCGCCTCATTTCCTCCTCACCACAAGCAGCGTCACATCGTCCGACTCGAGGTGTCCGTGAGAGAATCTCTTGACGTCACTGATGATGATTTGCGCGATTCGCTCGGCCGAATGCCCTGCGGATCTCATGTCTTCCGTAAGCCTCCTCAGGCGCTCGTCCCCGTACATGTAGTCCCTCCACGTGCACTCTGTGATTCCGTCGGAGAAAACGATCAGCACGTCGCCTCTCTCGAAGCGTCGAGAGTCCTCACCGTACTTCATGCCGTCAAGTATACCGAGGACTACGCCTGTCGGTTCGAGCAGCTCAAGTCCTCCCTTCTTGAGAAGAAGAGGCGGATTGTGACCGGCGTTGCAGAAGCGAAGCTCGTGGGCGCCGGCGGAGAAAGCCGCCAGGAAGAAAGTCGCGAAGGTGCCCGTCTCGGTGGCCTTGTAAAGCGACTCATGCATCGCCTGCACGATCTCTTTGGGCGACCGGTCTCCCCTTGCCTCGGCGTGGAAGGAAGCATAAAGGTGAGAAACCAGAAGGGCGGCGCCCACTCCCTTGCCGGAGACGTCCCCCAGCGCCGCCAAGACACAGCCGCCGTCCAGAGACATCCAGTCGTAGTAGTCTCCTCCCACCTCGCGCGCCGGTATGTTGAGCCCGAACACGTCGAGGTCGGGAGTGTCGGGAGGCTTTGATGGAAGGAGCCTGCGCTGGATTTCTCTCGCCAGGTCGAGCTCCTTCTGGCGCTCCATTGCCCTGCGCTGCAGGAAAAGGAATTGATATGTTTCCGTGGCGGTGTAGGCCAGAATCGGAAGCACAAGGACCGCGGTAGAAGGAACGTCCACCCCCCACAGGACAAACAGCCCGTAGTCCGTTGCGCCCAGGCCGACTAGGCTGAGGCCCGCCGTCACAAGAGCCCAAGGCAACGGGAGTACCGCAAAGAGGACGCCGAGGGCGACCGCGGACGCCGCAAGAACCGCCAGATAGACGGCCGACGACGGCCGCGTCAGAAAGCGCTCTTTCAGAAAACAATCCAGGGCATTCGCGTGGACATACAGGAGCGGCGTTGCCGGAGAAAAGGGAGTCGGCCCCACGTCCGTCGCAGCCTCGCCCACCGCCGTGCTGCCCACAAGCACGGTCTTATCCTTGAACGCGTCTATCATTCGATCGTTATGCCCCGACCGAAACCACCTCAGCACCTCGAACATAGAGTAACTATGCGGAAATGCATCGCTATCACCGGCGAAATTGATGTTGGTAGCCCCCCTGTCATCCACGGGCAGCTTGAGGCTGTCCCCGCCGGACCAGATGACCCTCAAGCTCTGACCGAGCGGCTCAACGCGCGCAGGCGCGCCCGCACCTTCGGACAACCCTGCAAGCCTGAGGGCCAGGCAGGGGTAGATGGCGTCGTCAAGTCGCATGAAACTGGGGAGCGAACGGATCGTGCCGTCGAGATCCGTCGCGACGGCCACATGTCCAAGGGCTTTGGCGGAAGACAATAGATCGTCGAAGGGCAGCGTGGCCGTGAAGGCTTCGACCGCGGGAACCGTCTCGTTCGTAACGCCGTGCCGCTCCAGCACTCTCTTGAGCTCTTCCGACAGCGGACCACCGCCGGGATCGCCGGGCTCCGGCTCAGGGAAGTATATTGAGTGAACCACGTTGTCGGTGACGGTGGTCACTTGGACAAGCGTTGAATCCGACACGGGATTGTCGGTATCATCCTCGATGAAAAGGAGGTCAATGCCTATTGCCTCTGCGCCCGCCCTATTGAGTCCGTCTATGAGCAGGGCATACTGGTTGCGCAAAAGCGGCCATCGCTTGTACGACCTTATGGTTACATCGTCAACCTCGACAATAGCGATAGAATTCGACGCCGAAATGGGCCCTCGGAGCCGGTAGCGCCAATCGGAAAGCTTGAGGTCCGCCGACCGGAAGGCTCCGATAAGATACAGGGCGGACAGAACCGCCCAGCACAGAAGCGAGATCACGACGCTCCGCGCCACGCCGACCCTACGAGTGAGAGGAAGAGAGTTCGACAATGCGGGCTCCTAGCGCTTCCAGTACAGGAGCTGGCCGACCTGTGTTCCCTCTTCGGCCCGGGCTCCGGCGGAGCGCCATGTGAGCTTCTTTTTCTCCCTGGGTGCGGCCGTCGTGGTATCCGTTGCCGCCGAGTCGGCAGGCACGCTCAGCAGAGCCTCCTCAAGCAATGCGCCTATCTCTTCCTTGCTGACGTGCACTTTGTCCGCTCCCTTGGACGATTCCTGCGCCTTGTCTATCCAGCGCAGCCCGAGCATCGCCGAGGCGGCCTTCAGACCACCCGCCATGTCTATACCCGCCTTGGCTTGCTCCTTGGCCGGATCCTTTTCGCCCATCAGCATCAGGGCGACCGCCCTGTTAAGGAGAATGCCCGGGTCGTTGGGATCACCCTTGAAAGCCATGTCGTAGAAAGCGAGTGCGACGTCGAGTTCGCCTTTCATCAGGTAGAGATTGCCCAGGTTTGTGAGGGCGCGCGCGCCGGCCTGATCGCCGGAGAGAAGAGAGACGAAAACCGACTCGGCCTTGGCCGTATCCCCACTCAAGGCGAGGGCCACACCGAGCTCGCAACGATCGTCACCGGTCCTGTCGGCGAGTACCGGTGTCCCCGTGAAAACGAAAACGATCGCCGTGAGAAGAACCAACGCAAACGAACGGCTCATTTGAACTCGACTCAAGCACATGACACACCTCCCTGTGACGCACGAGACCGGTCCTTGTTTCGCATGATACTATAAGCATCAGTCGATCCGTAATAAGCCGGATGCCGATTGGCTATGCCTCCGTCATTCGAGCTTCTCTCATTCGATGCCGGCCTAGAGTCAGTCCACAGTTGATGGACCCACGCACGGCCTCAGGAGAGGGCCGTGCTTAGGATCGTACGCGCCGGGTCGCTCCGACGAATCCGCTACGGAATGACGAATCCGCGCTCCTATAGGACCTCAATTCATCCAATATAAGATATTTTGCAGCAGACGGGCTTCTCCCGCACGGGCCGCTCCCACGCGCGTCTTGAGCTCTCGCGTCGGTTGCGGGGGCCTTGCCCGTATGACCGGTCTCTCGCCGGGCCGAGACCGCCCCGGAGCGGCCACGTTCTTGAGAACGGCCTCCAGAAGCCTGCGGGCCTCACCCGTCGAAAGCGTCTGCAAATCCTCTCGGCTTAGGCTGTCATCAACCGGCAGTCCAAGGAGGCGGCAAGCCTCCGAATAGCCCCCGCTGAGCTCGATCCCGCGGTCAAGCGGTTCAACGGCTCCGAGAGTATCCCCTGAGACATACCTAACCAGGCCGAGGTTCAGCCAAATACCCCCATCCGTGGGATCGAGACGCACAGCCGCCTCGAGGTGTTCGAGTGCCTTCTCAGTATTGCCCTGGGCAACGTAAGTGGCAGCGGCATTGTTGTGAGCTCTGGCGGACTGGGGGTCCCGCCTGAGCATCTCCTCAAGCCTGCCGAGCGCGTCCTCCGTCTTTCCAGCCAACATATAGACATGGGCCAACTCGTTCAGCGCGTCGGCGGTTACGACGATATCCTTACTGGCGTCGCCGTAGCGCGATGCGAGAAACTCTTCCCTCCACCCATCGATTGTACGGGTGTCAGAATCAAACATCCGGCTGAGGTCTCGAGGATCCGCTTGGATTGCTCTTGTCACTTCCGAGGCCGGCTCCGCGGCCTCGTAGCGGCCCATCGCCGCCGTCAGGTCAACGAGCTCCAACCGGCCCCGCGACTCGTAGCTCCAGTAGGACTCGGCGCCTCTTCTCCAGGCCTCCGCGAAGCCTTCTCCAAGAGCCGTCGTCTCAATAGGAATCCACACCTCTTCGTCACTGATCACAAACATATCCTCCGGGAGCCCCATGGCCAGCCGGTTTCTCTCATGGATTCCCGTGCCGGCCAGAAGAAACATGTGTCTTGGAACGTCCACGAGCTTCGTAGGAATGCCGACATTGCCCAGAAGCGCCGCCACCAATACAGTCGTGTCGTCACAGTCGCCGGACCGCCTTTCCAGCGTCTCCCGCGGATAGTGAACGGTATCCACTGCATGCTCCGTTCCGGCAACCGACGAGTAGGGATTGTAGGGGTCCTGAACGTAGGCCACTTTGATGACCGCCAGGGCGTCGAATATCGCCGTCATATACGCTATGTCTCGGCTGCCGAGAGGATGCTTCTCTCCGGCGGCGGCAATCGCGCACGCCTCACGGGCGAGGGCATGCACGATGGGATCTCTGGTCGTGATGAAGGCCGCCGCCTGCTCGAGTCCGTCTCCCCAGTTGACGGCGCCGGGGCCGTAGGCGATGCAGCGCCCCGAACTCCTCTCTGTGCGCGGCAGTCTCACGCTCTGATATGTCGCCGTCACCTCGACCTGGACGGGCCTGTCGCCGCCGCGCGACATCACGTCGTCGGGAAGCACGACGGTCAATGGAAACTCCTGTGTGGCCTTGGGCCTTATGATCACGTCGTCCACCTCCGTCGGCGAGGTCATGACCTCACCGACTCGCACTTTGATCTTCGCGGTCAAGGCCTCGTCCTGGAGGTTCTTTATTCTCACCGACCCGAAAGGCTCCCGCGCATAGGTCTTGTACAACGAGAGATATAGGTCATCCGCTTCCACCTTCTCTATGCGTATGTGCGCCGGGTTCCAGTTAAACGCCATGGTGAGACCGAAGTGGTTCGTGCTTCCCAAAACGGGGTGGTCAACATAAGCGTAATCGAAACGAAAGACTCCGAATTTGATTCCGGCGCCGAACGTGTAGGTGGATTTCTCGTCGCCGTCACGGTCCTTCTCCCAACCACCCCGAACCGCGAGCAGATCCAAGACACGGTACTCGCCGCCGAGATGATATCTGTCGTCTATGTCAAAGGCCACGACGGAACCCGAAGTCGGCATATAGGCGGATCCGAAACGTACGTTCCGCGGATACGCCATGCTCTTGCCGGATTCCGAGTAATCAACTTCGGTGCCGAAGGCGTCCTGAGCGACGAGACCGAGCTGGAGATTCCTCAGCGGAGCCGCCAAGATCCCAAAGTCCATGCCGAAGCCCCGGCCCTCGCGCACTGTGGAGCCGTCAAGGTCGAACCCGCGCGTTAGCATCTTCCCGGTCAGTCCGAGTGAAACGGATCTGTGAAGCCTCCGGCCGTAAGAAAAGTCGAATCGGTTTTCCCCGAAGTTCAGCTCGTCGTCGTCGTATCCCGAGTGATACCAGTCAAAGCCGACAACCTGATTGAGCGAGACGGGCAAGATAAACGCGACGTAGTTGTCCTTGATGCCCGTGCCGAATAAGTCGGCGTGGGTGCCGCTTATCTCCTGATAGTCTATCTGTACCAACCCCGCGGGGTTCCAGAACATAGCCGTGGCCTCATTTGCCACCGCGGTAAACGCGCTTCCCATAGCGATGGCCCGCGGCCCTATCGGGACCTGCTCGCTCGGGCCGCCCGCCCACGCGCTCAACGGCACGCAGAGAGAGAGCACAGCGATCGAAGCAATCAGCACGACGCCGTAGCTGCGTGACATGTCAAGACCTCCCTTCCGTCTGTACTTCGTTGTTTCGTTCCGCCCGAAAACCATAGTATTTGTTTAATGTCCGAAAGAGGCGAGCTGTCCGGTCCCTCTCAAGAGCGGCTGTTTCACAACAGTCGGCGGCTTGATTCTCCGAAGGCGACCGGCCCAGGTCACTCACCAACCGCCTGTCGTTTGACCTCGCCGCACCAGCCCCCTCACCTCACCACTGCGAGCGGCTTGACCTGCTTTGTCCCAAGCGCCTCAACCGTCACAAGGTAGACTCCGTCTTCCACGACGTTCCCACCGCCGTCCCGACCGTCCCAGCTCACGAGGTTAGCACCGGCGGTCATCCGCTCACCGGCGATCACCTCGCTCACCAGACGACCCGCCCGATTGTATATCTTGACCGTCACGGGGCCCGGACGCCCCAGCGTGAATCCTATGGCGGCATCATGGCTTGCGAACCCGCCGCTCGGGGAGAACACCCTAGGAGTAATTGACAGATCGGACAACCCGCCCGGACCGGACGGTGTCCGTGATTCCACATAGACGGAGTACCTCCCGGACTCGGTCAAAGGCGCCGATATCGTCAAGGCGGATGGATCCACCGTACCGCCCAGTCTACTCCAGGTCGAGTCGGCTCCGAACACGTACATCGCGACAGTCCCATGTTTCGGCTCAAGCAGGCTGTCGGGACACGACATCTCCACCGTACCGGGCTTCTCAAGAAGCCCGCCGCCCCAGGCTATCTCAAAACCCGGCAGTACACACCAGGCACCCCCGGCCAACGTGTCGGGCACATCGTCCTTACTCAGAGCCTTAACTGTAACCTCGGTATCTCCCGCGAAGGCGTGAGGCGGGAAATACAGATGAAGCTCCCGCCCCGTCGTGTAGACGTTGCCCCCGTCCGCGGCGCTGACAATCACAGGGGTTGTCTCATATGCCCACGGGGCCTCGTTGTCCACGATAACCCGTACCAGCGCTACGCCCGTCAGCCCCAGGGTGTCGGAAACCGAAAGGCGCAGCTCATATTCGCCGTCCGACAGAGACTTCGTGTTCCATCCGCATAGAACACCATCGCCAACGGGCGAGGCTGACTCAGCCAGCAAACGCCACTCCTCGCCGCCCGTCGGTCTTTGCTCCACACGGTATCCTTCAAAGCGCAGATCCGATGCTTCACCCATGACTGCAACGGAGTCCCGGACCGCCTCGCCATAAGCGGGAAAGGCAATCACCGGCGCAGGCGGCGTTGCGTCAATCTCGAAAATGCAAACTGCAGGAGTAGCGTCTATATTGCCTATCTTGTCACGGGACCTCACCGCCAGCGAATGTTGGCCGTCGGGAAGGTCGGTTGTCTGCCAGAGATCGGTTGATGACCACGCAGACCACGGCGACCCGTCAAACGAATGGGAAAAGGTAATATCCTCGAATTCGCGAAAACCCGCACAAAACGTAGCTGTCTGATGAGGGCTTGGTGAGAGAAAAGCAGGCGCGTATGTAAACACTGTCTGGGGAGGCACGTTGTCCGGATCGTAGCGTTGAACCCCCCCTCTGCGGTAAGATGCGAACCACAGACTCCCTGAATGATCTTGCACAACCAACCAGACTGCCCAATGATCCAAACCATCCTTAACGTCGACCGTTCCCCATTCCGTGCCGTCGTATCTGATCAGTCCCCCCCGCGTCCCGAACCAGAGGTTGCCCGACCGATCCTCGGAAATACTCAACACGTGGATGCTTGCCGGCCCGTCTTCCGTAGTGTACTTATGCCAGCTCACGCCATCGTACCGGCTGAGCCCACCCTGTCCGATCCCCCCGTACTCCACCCCCGAACCGAACCAGAGATTGCCGTCTCGGTCCTCACAAATGGCATTCACCCAGTTATTGGCCAACCCGTCCTTAGTCGTGAACGTCGTCCATTCGGACCAATCATAGCGGCTCACTCCGGCAACCGTGCCGAACCACATGCTCCCATCCCGATCCTCGTAAATATACCACACATCGTTGTTCACAAGGCCGTCTTCCGTCGTGAGCTCATGCCATTGGGCGCCATCATACCAGTTGACCCCATTCCACAGCGCCAACCAGACCCTCCCCGAGCTGTCCGTGTAGATTTCACAGACCTCGTTGGTAAGCACGCCGTCTTCATACGTGAACGTGCGCCAGTTTTCGCCGTCAAAACGGCACACCCAGCTGCGAGTAGTTCCTACCCAGATGTTGCCGGATCGGTCCTCGCAAACCTCACACGTTTCATCGCTCGGTAGGCCATCAGCTTCAGTGTAGGTTTGCCAAGTGCGCCCGTCGTGCTTGCTGACCCCACCACCATAAGTCGAGAACCAGAGATTGCCCGACCGATCCATGCAGATTCCATGTACCTCGTCGTCGCTCGCCAGCCCATCTTCAGCGGTGAAAGTCCGGAAACTCACGCCATCGTAACGGGACACACCTGCGGTCGTCCCGAACCATAGATTGCCTGAGCTGTCCTCGAGAACAGCATTTACCCGATCACGAACCAGCCCATCAGCTTCAGTGTAACTGCGCCAGCTCACACCATCATAGCGGCTCACCCCACCGGATGTCCCGAACCAGAGGTTGCCGTAGCGGTCTTCGCAAATAGTCGGTACGCTGTTCATCGCCAAGCCATCTTCTGTAGTGTATGTGCGCCAGCTCACACCATCATAGCGACTCACCCCACCGGATGTCCCAAACCAAAGATTTCCATAACGGTCCTCGCAAATCGCAT
>Ga0180434_10008886_pt1 | contig 11023 bp, 9 predicted proteins | sample SS_ome_7_FD_132453 | JGI IMG/M metagenome (GOLD analysis project Ga0180434, IMG submission 132453) | Hypersaline lake sediment archaeal communities from the Salton Sea, California, USA - SS_1_D_2 metaG | ecosystem: Environmental > Aquatic > Non-marine Saline and Alkaline > Hypersaline > Sediment... | reverse complement strand
CGAGGCCGCTCACCAGTGGTTTTATAACATGGTCGGAAGCGATCAGGTAGACGAACCCTGGCTCGACGAGGCGCTGGCCCAGTATTCCACCGGACTCTATCAAGCCGACTTTTACAGCGAACTCGTCGCCCAGAAATATCGCGACGGGTTCTGGTATGGTTTTTGGGAGAGCGTTGAACGGGCCGAGATTCCTGTCGGTCTGTCGGCGAAAGATTATACGGAGGACGAATTTGCTCCGATCGTCTACGGACGGGGACCTATTTTCGTGGCGGCCCTGGCGGAGGAGATGGGCCACGAGACGTTTGACGAATTCTTGCGCGATTACGTGGCATCCCAACGCTGGGGAATTGGAACCGGCGATTCGTTCAGGCAACTAGCCGAGCGCCATTGTGAGTGCGACTTGACTGCTCTGTTCGAGGAGTGGGTTTACGAAAAAAGAACACCTTAATGAACATAATTACATTCTCATTATGGCAGTCTTTACCAGGGAAAGTATTACGAGGCTCTTCCCTATTAAAATACTGCGGCGGTTGATATTACAAATCCTTTTTGAGGAGGTATTTTTATGATCCAGAGCCAGTCAAGAACAGCATCGGGCGATAGGTTCAAAATTGATCTGCCGCCTTTGGCACGGTTTCTCATCTGCCGCGTCATCCACATCTTTGTCGCTATCGTAGGGGCCACCGTCGTGCTCTATGGCATCATGGCGATGACGCCAGCAGAGACCCGGGCGCAGTTGTACATGCCGCCCTGGGATTCACCGGGTGGCACGAAGAATTTGTTGCAAACGATCATCAAAGAGCAAGGGCTGGACGACCCGTTGCCGGTTCAGTATGTCCGTTGGGCCTCCCGCTTGCTCCAGGGCGATTGGGGTTGGAGCCCCATTATGCGGGAGCACGTGCTGCCGGCCATGCTCAGGCGCACCCCGGCGACGGTGGAATTGACGCTCTACTCGCTGCTGCTGTTCATTCCGCTCGGTCTGACCAGCGGGGCGATAGCGGGGTGGAAGCGGAGACGCCTCCCCGACCGTGGGTTCCAACTGATCGCCTTCATCGCCACCTCGATCCCGCCATTTGTTCTCGCGCTGGTGCTGCTGGCGATCTTTTACGTCGCCCTGCCCTGGTTCCCACCCGGGAGGAACGGTATGGCCGCCCGGTCCATTCTCTCCTCCTCTTCGTTCAGGGCCTTTACCGGCCTGGTGACGATTGACGGGTTGCTCAACGGCCGGTTCGACGTCACGCTCGATGGGTTGCGCCACCTGGTGCTGCCGGTCGTCACCTTGAGCCTGAGCCATTGGGCCACATTGGGGCGGGTGACGCGGACGGCGATGATCGAAGAGTTGAGCAAGGATTACGTCAATACCGCGCGAGGGAAAGGGCTTTCGATGCGGGAGGCGGTCTGGGTACACGCTTTGCGCAACGCCTTCATCCCTGGGATCAATAGCAGCGCCGTCTCGGCGGCTTCGCTGGTCACGGGGGTCTTTGTCGTCGAGATCATTTTCGCCTACCCCGGCGTCTCCAAAGTGATCGGCCTTGCCCCTCTCAACAATGTAACGTACATGGGAGCGGCTGTGCCAGATATGGCTGCGACGATGGGGTTTGCTCTGTACAGTATTCTCGTCGTGCTGCCCCTGATGTTTCTCTTGGATGTACTTCAGGCGCTCATCGATCCCCGGATCCGGGAGGGGGTGACAGAATGAAAACTTGGCTCTTTTGTTGGCGAAACGTGCTTGCTGTTGTGATCGTGGGGTTCTTTGTGATCGTGGCCGCGGCGGCGCCGTTGCTGTCGCCGCCGGATGATCCAGAGAACCCGACCCCTTTCCGGGTGCTCTGGGGAAACACGGAACCTCTCCCGCTCCCGCCCAACCAGGATGCGCCGCTGGGCACGGTAGTGTATCGTGGGGCAGAAGAGCTCTTTCACTTTGACGTCTTTCACTCGCTCGTCTGGGGTACGCGGGCCGCGTTGCGTTTTGGTCTCGTCACGGCGCTGGTCACGGCTTGCTTCGGGATCCTGGTGGGTCTCACGAGCGGGTACGTAGGAGGCTGGTTCAACAGCCTGGCGATCCGCGTGACCGACGTCTTTCTCGCGTTCCCGATGATCGCCGGGGTCTGGCTGTTCCGCCAGATTCTCTTCGATGCCTACGATCAACTGCACCAGGCCACCTGGCTGTACGTGAATTGGGACGCCCCGGATCAACCGATAGCCATCGTTCCGACGCTGTTGCAACGGCTGCTGATGGCTAACTGGCTGGATCCTCTGATGCTGACGTTCATCCTGTTCTCCTGGATGCCTTATGCCCGCATCATCAACGCCATCGTGCTCAGGGAAAAGCAGGAGGAGTACGTGATGGCCGCCCGGTCGCTGGGGGCAGGCAGCGCGCGGATCATCTTTCGCCACCTGCTGCCCAACGTGATCGCGCCGGCGATCGTGCTGGTCGCCCGTGATATTGGCGCTCTGGTCATCTTGCAGGCGGCCTTTACCTTCGTCGGCATCAACGGAACGATGGGGGTCCAGTGGGAGATCGGTAGATGGTTCTCTCCTGTTCCCGAATGGGCCAGGTTGCTCGTGATGGGTCGCGAATGGATCATCGGGGCGTATGGCAACCCGTTCACGTATTGGTGGATGTACCTCCCGGCGACGTTGGCGCTAATTCTCTTCGGCGTCGGTTGGAACGTGCTTGGGGATCGACTGAACGTCATCTTGAACCCACGAGTGAGTTGAGCGATGAAAAAAAGACTTCTTTTGGTAGGAATCACTTTGCTGTTGGTAGTCGCTGTTCTCGCCGTGAGAGCAGTCCCCGCCGTCGCCCGTTGCTACGTGGTGAGATGGTCCGCCCTCGACAATATCGCGCCGAACTTCTACGTGGACCCCGATATGCCAGAATCCCAAAGGCAGTTGCTCCTATCGTCGTTGCCCGATGCCAAAGCGCGTGTGGCGATGTTGTACGGCGAGTACACCGCCGATCCGGTCATCATCGCCGGGCACACGATGGACGTGATGAAAACGTATGGGGGCAATTCGTACAACTGGTCGGGCAGGGCGTGCCTGACTCCCGTGACAAACTTTGTCATCCTGGGGCCAAATGGGATTCGCAGTCTAGACATCCTGGCTCACGAGCTGGCCCACGTCGAGCTTTCGGTGAGAATTGGACACCAGAACAGAGACGAGATTCCTAACTGGTTCGACGAGGGATTGGCGGTGCAGTTTGACGACAGGTATTCCGAAGCCGAGTGGCGAACCCGGACTGATAATGGGGAGCTAGCGCCTGACGTAGACCAGATGGACATCATCAAGTACGATGATTGGCTGGAGTATGCTACGGCCAAGCACGAGGTGCGGCGCTGGCTGGATATTGTGGGGCAAGAGGGTTTTTTGGAGCTTTTGGAAGCAATAAGAAATGGAAACGGGTTCCAAGAGACATATCATTCGATAGAGCAAGCTTGTACCAAGTGATGGTATTGGCCTATAGACGTGTTTTCTCATCTCCGAAACGACATCCGTCGAGAGATCGACCTCCGCCTATCCAGGCAAAAATTGGACACTTGGCCGATACAAGATACCCCGAATGACCGATGTCATTCGGGGTATCTTGTTGTATACTGAACTCGGGTCAGTGGACAAACGATTTTCCTGGAGTGACGTTGGTCAACAGTCATTGCTGGGACAGAATCAGGAGGTTGAGAAATGAGAAACGTATATTCGCTATTCCTCGTCGTGGTTTTGATCATCTTGGTGAGCGGCTGTAGCAGTAGCGAGCCGCTTTCCACTCCAATCAAGCCGTCAACAGAGACTCCCACTCAAGCGCCAACCGAGGAACCAACGCCAGAACTTTATTCCCTCAGCGATACCCGAATCCGCGAGGCGGATGGCATGGTCATGGTCTATGTGCCGGCGGGGGAATTCGAGATGGGCAAGGAGCCCAACGAACGACCGGCACATACTGTGATCCTCGACGGATTCTGGCTTGATCGTACTGAGGTGACGAATGGTCAGTACAAGCAGTGCGTGGCGGCGGGCGCATGCGAGCCGTCACTCTATGCAGATAGCGACCTGCACAGTGGGGAAAACCAACCTGTCATCGGCGTGTCGTGGTATGACGCAGAGGCATACTGTGAATGGGTCGGCGGCATGCTGCCGACCGAGGCACAGTGGGAATACGCCGCGCGAGGCAGTGCTGGCAGTACCTATCCTTGGGGAGAAGAGCTACCAGACTGCGACAAGGCCAATGCTTGGAGCAAGGATGGCGCCTGTGCGGGAAACGTAGTCGACGTAGGTTCCTACCCGGATGGAGCGAGTTGGTGCGGCGCGCTCGATTTAGCCGGCAACGTGTGGGAGTGGATCAGGGATCGGTACGGAAAGTATTCTCCCGACGAGCAAACAAACCCCACAGGACCAGAGACCGGAGATTACAGGGTCATTCGCGGTGGGTAGTGGCTTGATACAGTGCTGCCCACTCTTCTTCGCTCCACGATTCGCTTCAGGTACATACCTACTGACGAGATCGACACGGTGGGATTTCGCTGTGCAGTTGCGCCCTAGTACTGCAACGGGATTTTTAAGGATACGGATAAACATGCACAAGATCATTGACTTTCACGTTCACATTGACGAGAGTGAAGACGCCTCTGCCGGTGGCGTTCCTGTAAAAATGGGCAGAAAGGAAATCTTGGCCGGGATGGAGGAGGCCGGGATTGATGTTTCGGTCTTGCTGGTCATGGCCCAAGGGGGAGAGATACAGAAAACGCGGGAGCAAAACGACTGGCTGGCGACCGTCTGCCTGGAGGAACCTCGTTTCGTGGGGTTCGGCTCCGTGCATCCCGGTGATGGGAATGCGGCGCTGGAGGAAATGGATCGCTGTATCGAGCAACTGGGATTGAAGGGGATCAAGCTTCACCCTGACGTCCAAAAGTTTGACTGCGGCGATCCGGCTCTGGTTGACGTGTTCAAACGAGCGGCGGAGTTGGATGTACCGGTCACGATCGATACCTATTCCCCTTTTGACAGCCAACAGCCAGCGAAATTGCTTCAGGCCGTCCTGGAAAGCCCCGAAACTAAAGTCTGCCTGGCGCACGTGGGTGGGTTTCGATTTGCCGAGTTTGGCTTTTACGGACTCTTGAAGCAGCGAACGCCGTTCGACTTGAACGTCTATTTTGATCTTTCGGCCAGTTGCGCCTGGTTTTACAACACGCCGTTCCAGGAACCGTTCCGTTGGATCACGCAGCAGATCGGGCCGGATAACTTGTTGTTTGGCTCCGATTTTCCCCTGCGCGGCCCAAGAGTTGGTTCAGAGTTTCCTTTGACGCCCGTAAAAGATGTCCTGGAGATGGTCAAGAACTTTGGTTATCCCGAGGTATGGATCCCCAAAATACTCAGCGGAAATGCCGCGAGGTTACTCCGCCTTGATACATCGGCCTAAGACGAATCAGGAGGTAGAAAAATGAAGAGTGTACATTCGTCGTTTCTCGTTCTCGTGTTGCTCGTTCTTGTGGCGAGTGGCTGTAGTAGCAGCGAGCAGCCTCGTGCAACTTCCGAGCCGCCAACCAAAGCTCCCACCAACGTACCAACCGCCACTGCGACGCCAACTCAAGCGCCGCCGACAGAAACTCCCACCCAGGCGCCGACCGAGGAGCCGACGCCAGAACTTTATTCCCTTGGCGATACCCAGATCCGCGAGGCGGATGGCATGGAGATGGTCTATGTGCCGGCGGGGGAATTCGAGATGGGCGATCCCAAGGGAGGCGGCACAATGCCGATCCATACTGTGGTCCTCGATGGATTCTGGCTCGACCGGACCGAAGTGACGAACGGTCAATACGAGCTGTGCGTGGCAGCAAGCGCGTGTGAGCCGTCGCGCTATGCGGACATAGACTGGCTCAATGGAGAGCACCAACCCGTCGTAGGCGTTTCGTGGTACGATGCAGAGGCGTATTGTACGTGGGCTGGCGGCGCGCTGCCGACGGAGGCGCAGTGGGAGTATGCCGCGCGGGGCAGTGAAAACCGTAAGTATCCATGGGGAGAGGAACAGCCGACTTGCGACATGGCCAATTACTTTGAGTGTGTAGGTACGACAGTCGATGTGGCTTCCTATCCGGTCGGAGAGAGTTGGTGTGGCGCGCTGGATTTGGCTGGCAACGTATATGAATGGGTGGTGGATTGGTTCTATGAGTATCATGCCGACAAGGTGGTAAACCCTGTGGGATCGAAGGAGCCGGGGGCAGTAAGTGACTATCGCAAGATGATGCGTGGTGGTTCGTGGATTGATTCCGGGGTGTCTATTAACTCTGCTCAGCGTATGCGGCTTGTACCCACGGACTATGCCGATATTGTGGGGATTCGTTGCGCAGCCCATCCTTAGGGCCTCTTGTTCGAGATTGTCGCCTGGATTTGACCTCCAGCAGGAAAGGGTGTACCATGCAGCGGATCTAGCGAAAGGAGTAGAAATGAACAAGGCTGTGTCGACATCCCAATTCACCCGTTTTATCCACCCGCTGCCCGCTTTCCTGGTCACCTGCGCCGGGAAGGATGGTCAGCCCAACCCCATTGCCATCGCCTGGCTGACGCCCGTGAGCATCAATCCCCCTCTGCTCGCCTTTGCCATTCGGCCGCAACGCTATTCCTACGAGCTGCTTCAGGAGAATCCCGCCTTTGTGGTCAACGTGATGGCCTACGAACAGGCCGTTGAGGTACTCTTCTGCGGACGTTGCTCGGGGCGGAACGTGGACAAGTTCGCCACGGCCAATCTCACACCGACGCCGGCCCAGGCGGTGAGCGTCCCCGCCATCACCGAGGCGCTGGCTCACGTGGAATGCGAGGTGGAGGCGGAGCATCCGGCCGGCGATCACGTCATCGTGGTGGGAAAAGTGGTGGCGGTTTCGGCCAGGGAAGAGATGCTTGTGGAGGGTGGGCGTGACCTGGATGCTGCCCCACCTCTGCTCCATCTCGGGGGCAACCGGTTCACGACCAGCAGCGGCGAAATCTCGGAGCCAGACGTAGGATTGGGGTGAAAAACAGAGGGGTCACCATGAACTCTGTTCACCCTGAATGACGAAAGTGTAGGGCGATAGGCAACTGGAGGTTGCACGCTAATCGCCAGGATCGGATAACGTGCAACCTCCGGTTGCCTGCCGACCTACAGAGTTATTTTCGGAGGAGGTAGGGTGGCCAAGAGGGACGAGTGGGCAAAAATTGGCGAGGATGCGGCTGCCACACTGAGCCGCTACTTGCAGTTCGACACGACGAATCCGCCCGGCAACGAGATGGCGGCGGCCCAGTGGTTAGAGGCGCAACTCGTCGAGCGCGGAATCACAAACCGGGTCACGCGCTACGAGCCAGCGCCAGGACGAGCGGTGCTGCTGGGGCGAATCGAAGGTAGCGAGCCTCTCAAGCCTTTGGTCCTGAACCACCACGTGGACGTCGTGCCCGCCGATCCGACTCGATGGTCGCACCCGCCCTTTGGCGGAAAAGTGGCCGAAGGATACGTGTGGGGACGGGGGGCGCTCGATACCAAGTGCCTGGGAATCATCCACCTCCTGGCTCTCGAAAAATTGATCCGGGAAGGGGTTACGTTCCGGCGGCCCATCGTCTTTCTCGCCGTGTCGGATGAGGAGACGGGCGGCTCTCAGGGGATGGGATGGCTGGTGGAAAACCACCTGGACGAGATCGATTCCGAGTGGGTGTGGGATGAAGGAGGCGCCGGACTCAAGGGATTGTTGGGCGATCAACCGATGTTTGGCGTCGCCGTGGCGGAGAAACAGATTCAAAGCGTGCGACTGGTCGCCACCGGCGAGGCGGGCCACGGCTCGATGCCTCACGATGACAACGCCAACGTGACGCTCATGCGCGCCCTCGACCGCGTCCTCGAACCTCGCCCGATGCGGGTCAACGAGGTCACTGCCGCGATGTTCCGGGAGTTTGCCAAATTGCAGCGGTTCCCCATGTCGTTCTTGTTGCGCCACATGGACAACCCGCTCGTCCTCACATTGGCCGGGCGACGCCTGGCAGCGGATACATTGATGAACGCCATGCTGCGCGACACGCTCAGCCTGACGATGCTCGAGGCGGGCTACAAGATCAACGTCATCCCCGAGCGAGCCGAGGCCAGCATAGACTGCCGACTGCTGCCGGACACCGACGCGGACCAGTTTCGCCGCTGGCTGGAGGCGACCGTCGCGGACGATCGGGTAAACGTCGAAATTGGGGAGACCTCGGAACCTACCACGATCTCTCCTATCGAAGGCCCGTTCTTCGACGCGGCGCGACGCGCGATCACGCGGCACGTACCCGATGCCGCTGTCTTCCCGCTCCAGATGCCCGGAGCCAGCGACTCGCGCTTTTTTCGCGCGCGGGACATTCCCGCCTATGGGTTTGGCCCGTTCGTGCTGGAGAGAGGCGAGATCTCCCGTATCCACGGTATTGACGAGCGTATCTCTGTCGAAAACCTGGTGCTGGGCGTCAAGATCGCGTGCGATCTGGTGCAGCATTTGTGCGCAGCGAAAAATGTGATATAATAAAGCCACCGTGGGGATGACAGGCTTCGACGGGGAAAGCTGAGCACGGATAGCAAGCCGGGGCGCTCTGACCCCGTTAACAACGGAGCACAACTTCCAAAGTGCCAATAACACTTGGATTCCCGTCCCACAGACGATGGACGCTGCCGTTCCGATGGTAGCTTAATCGATCTAAGGGACTGACCGCCGAGGCGGTCGCGTCCCCCTCGACCTTTTCGCCGGCAGGTCGAGGATCGGGCGTCATAAAAGCCGGCGTGCGGCATTCCGACGCCGATACGAATGCTCAAGCGGGGGTTTAGGCTCCCATCGGCTGGTCCAGGGTAGCGCGGTCGGCGGTGTCTCCCTGGGCGAGAAACGAAAAGGCCGACTAAGCTTGTAGAAATCTTTGGTCGAATTCTTCGGACGCGGGTTCGATTCCCGCCATCTCCACCATACACAACGAGGCTGGTGTACTAAAAACCAGCCTCGTTTACATTTGAGTCACGCGAAGGGAGACTTACTGGACGCTGGTTGCACCCGGCAGCGTGAAGGTAAAGACACTTCCCCGGCCGGCCTCGCTTTCTACCCCCACCTGCCCGCCGAGTTTCTCCACGATGCGGCGCACGATAGATAGCCCCAGTCCATGCCCCCTGGCACGAGCCTGGTCGAGCCGGGTGAACGGCGTGAACAACCGCGCCTGTTCCTCCGGCGTCAGGCCAGGGCCATTGTCGCGTATCCAGAAGCGCACGGCGCCATCTGGCTGTACCGTCGCGCCCAGCTCTGCGTGGGGCGGTCGGCCCCCGTGCTTGATGGCGTTGCTGAGATAGTTGACCCACACCTCTTCGATCCACGGGCCGTAACCCAGCGCCTCTGACCAGCGTTCGGGCAGGATGATCTCGGCCTGGTATTTTTCGATCAGATCCACCAGGCGGCCTTGGGCCTCGGCCACGATACTCGCCATGTCCAGAGGTACCAGTTCGACTTCTTTTTTGCGCACGCCGGCCAACAGCAGCAGCTCATCAATGACATTGTTCATCTTGCGCCCGTTCTCGGCGATGGCGTGCAGATACTCGTGCAGTATCTCGTGTTCCATCGCGGCGTGACCTTCTTCCAGAGTCTCGGCGTAACCGACGCTCAACGTCAGCAAAGACTTGAGGTCGTGGGCCACCGTGTGGGCAAAGGCGTCCAGTTCTTCGTTGCGCGCCTCCAGCGCCGTGGCGTATTGGCGCAGCGCCTCCTCCGCCCGTTTGCGCCCGGTGATATTCCGATTGCTGGCGCGCCGACCGAGATACCGCCCGTCGGCATCGTACACAGGCTGGCAGACGTGTTCGATCCAGCGTTCCTCGCCGCCGTGGGCGACGATTCGAAAGTCAATGGATAACGGTTCCTGGCTTTCTAGCCCCTCTTTGAGGTGTCTGGCGATGAGTGCATAATTATCAGGGTGGACGATCTTTTGCAACAGCGCGGGATCGCGGATGAATTCGTACGCGCGATATCCGGTGACGCGCTCGCACGACGGCGATACGTAAAGATAGTTCCCCGCAGGGGCCATCCAATACTCCCAGCCGTAGGTAAAGTCGGCCACAGTGCGAAATCGCTCCTCGCTCTCTCGCAGCGCCTCTTCCGCCCACATGCGCTCGCTGATGTCGCGAATGATCATCTGTATCGCTGGCTTTCCCTGGTAAGTGAGAGGAGCACCCGCCATCTCTACGTCTATCTCTGTTCCATCGAACTGGACGAATCTTTCCTCAACAAAGGGGGTCGTTTCCCCATTTTTTCTCATCTCTCGCAATCGCTTCTTGAGGATTTCTCGATATTCGGGGTGCACGCAATTCACGAGCGGCTTTCCAACGAGTGATTGGGTAGTTGTTGCGCCCAAAAGCCTGGCTCCGGCCACGTTTAAAAAGATGACTTTGCCCTTGCTGTAAACAATGACAGCATCGGGGGAAAGTGCTGCGAGTCGGCGATAGCGTTCCTCACTTTCTTGCAGTGCTTCCACTGCCTTTTCGCGTTGGGCGTTTGCCGCTTCCAACCCATCCAGGAGTTGTTCTTTTGTCTTTTCCCCGCCCTTCATGGTAGCCTCCACAAACCTCGCGTAGACGAAAAGGTCCTGCTCTTGATCCTCCAACTCTAGTTGAGGGGTGATCCACTGAACGCCCCCAGTGTATCACTACTTTGCCCTATAGTCAACCAGAATACCCATCCCAGACAAAAAACCTCCGTTCGATCCACTTGGAGGCTCTCCCCTGCTCGTGTGCGCTTTGTAAATCTATTCGGTCTTGCTGGCTGTGCCCGGTAATGTGAAGGTAAAGATACTTCCCTGCCCCACGCTGCTTTCTACTCCTACCTGTCCGCCGAGTTTCTCCACGATGCGTCGCGAGATGGACAATCCCAACCCGTACCCTCTATCCTGAGTTTCATTACCCGACAACAAGTTAAGCATGCGTCGCGCTGAGGAGCAGCATTGAGGCGTCTTCCAGGCGCATTACGCCCTAGGTAACCGGGATATGCCACAGGAACCTGCTATGTAGCAGGCT
>Ga0180434_10008885_pt1 | contig 11024 bp, 9 predicted proteins | sample SS_ome_7_FD_132453 | JGI IMG/M metagenome (GOLD analysis project Ga0180434, IMG submission 132453) | Hypersaline lake sediment archaeal communities from the Salton Sea, California, USA - SS_1_D_2 metaG | ecosystem: Environmental > Aquatic > Non-marine Saline and Alkaline > Hypersaline > Sediment... | reverse complement strand
TCCCTGCTCGTAGGAGATAAATCCTTCTGTATAGAGCCAGTAAACGGACTGGTCAAAACTCTGCATCTTATACTGGGAGACTCCGGATGAAATGGCGTCTCTGATGAGACCTGTTTTTTCCCTATCGTTGATACAATCGGAAATATAGGGTGTGTTTAACATTATTTCCACAGCAGGAACCCGACCGGCTCCATCTTTTTTCGGTATGAGCCTCATGGATATAACCGCTTTTATTATGCTCGCCAGCTGCAGCCTTACCTGTCTCTGCTGGAAAGGCGGAAAAATCGAGACGATGCGGTTAATGGTCTCCGGAGCATCCGTGGTGTGAAGTGTGCTTAAAACCAAATGTCCGGTCTCAGCAGCCAGAAGCGCTGTATCAATGGTATCTCTGTCTCTCATCTCCCCGACCAGAATGATATCCGGATCTTCTCGCAGAGAAGCTCTCAAACCTCTTGAGAACGAAGAAACATCCACTCCCACTTCCCTCTGGCTTATCATGCTTTTCTTATCTCTATGCAGGTATTCAATGGGATCCTCGATAGTGATAATGTTTTCCTTTCTTCTCTCATTGATGTGATCGATCATGGAAGCCAGAGTGGTTGTTTTTCCTGACCCTGTGGTTCCTGTGACCAGCACAAGCCCTCTGTTTTCTTCAGAAATATCTTCGATGACCGTGGGTAGATTAAGCTCTTCTATGGTCGAAACTTCCAGCGGGATAATCCTTAGAACAATACCGTAAGAGCCCCTCTGTTGGTATATACTCCCCCTGAATCTGCCGAAACCAGGAAGACTGTAAGCTAGATCCAGGTCGTGTTCTTCCTTGAGCTTTTCTTTTTGATAGTCATTGGTTATCTGTTCGGCTAATTGTCTGGTTGATTCAGGAGTCAATTTTGGATAGTCAGTCATAGTATGCAGTTTTCCATGGATCCGGATGATGGGAAAATTCCCTGATTTTAAATGAAGATCAGAGGCATCGTTTTCAATGGCCATTTTTAAGAGTTCGTCTATATCCATATCCCCCCCTTTCTTATTTTTTTATTTCCATTATTTGTCCTTTTATTATACACATCCACGTTTTTTTTGGATAGTCAGACTCCATTTATTTGTACAAATAGGTCAGCCAGTTGTATTTGTCCTCTCTGTCGCCATTTATATACGTAAAAAACTCATCCTGGATTTTTTTTGTAACAGGCCCGATTTTCCCGCTTCCTATCTTTATTTTGTCTATGGTCCTTATCGGAGTTATTTCCGCGGCTGAGCCAGTAAAAAACACTTCATCTGCGATATAAAGCATCTCCCTTGGTATGGATGTTTCCTTTACTTCTATCCCTTTTTCTCCGGCAAGACGGATCACTGAGTTTCGTGTGATCCCAGGAAGTATAGAGGAAGAAAGAGGTGGCGTATGCAGAATCCCGTCCATCACACAAAATACGTTTTCTCCGCTTCCTTCGCTGATATGCCCCTCGCTGGTGAGAGCGATCCCTTCTACATATCCGTCCAGCACTGCTTCCATTTTTATGAGCTGTGAGTTCATGTAATTGGCTCCGGATTTAGCCAAAGCCGGAAACGTGTCCGGTGCCATCCTTCTCCAGGAAGAAATCCTTACATCGACTCCGTTGGTTAGCGCTTCCTCTCCGAGGTATTTTCCCCATTTCCATACCAAAACGGCAGTGACAATAGGATTGGACAGTGGATTGACCCCCAGAGTGCCGTATCCCCGGAACACAACAGGCCTTATATAACATTCCTCGTATTCATTCAATTCAATGAGGTCTCTTATGACTTGGCTCAGTTCCTTCTGAGGATAAGGTATTTCGATCCGGTACATCTTGCAAGAGTTATAAAGTCTTTTTGTGTGAGCTTCCAGGCGAAATATAACGGTTCCTTTAGGGGTTTTGTAGCACCGCAGGCCTTCGAAAAGTGAACTTCCATAATGGATGACGTGGGAAGCAATATGAATGTTGGCATCTTTCCATGGAATTATATCCCCGTTCATCCAAATTTTACTGTCTTCATCAAACGGACTCATTTGATACTCCCTTTAGAATAAAATTTAGATTTGTGGTGATTATAGTATTGGGACAAAAAACTGAATTAATCATGCTATCTGTTTTTGATTCTGTTTTAAAAAATAATACTATCTGAATTACTATTTCAAGTCAATTTTCCTCTCCACAGTATGGGCATTTTTTTGCCTTATAAGGGAGAGGCCTGCGGCAGTTCCAGCACAAAGAGCCTCTTCTGTTATCTCTTGCCTCGATTCTTTTTCTGATATCCAAAAGTTCTGATTTCTCCACATCTTTTCCTTTAAATTGTTCCAGGTCTTTAATGATTTCTTCAGACGTTTGGTATCTGTCTTCTATTTTAGAAGAAAGGCATTTCATAATAATCAAATCGATTTCCTTAGGAATCCGGCTGTTTTTTATTCGGGGAGGAGTGATTTTTCCTTGTTTGGCTTTTTCAAGGATCTTGAAAGGGTCCGGATCAAAAATAGGTGGTCTCCCAAGGATCATTTCATAAAAAATACAGCCTATGGAATAGATATCTGATTGAAAAGTGGCCTTGCCTAAAAACTGCTCAGGCGCCATATATGGAGGCGATCCTATCCGGGTCGAAGCATAAGGTAGCCTGTTTAACCAGGCAGATGTCCCGAAATCAGTGATTTTTACTTTGTCTTCATCTTCGGAAATCATTATGTTTGAGGGCCTGAGGTCTCTATGGATTATTTTGTTCTTATGAGCGTGTGAAGCAGCTCCTGCGATTTGTGTGATGTATTCTATTGTTTTTTCATATTTAATGATTTTCTCTTTTTCGATTTTTTTTTCTAAGGTCTCCCCTTTTATGTACTCCATGACCATATAAAATATTTTCCCTTCTTTCTCTGCGGAGATCATTCGGACTATATTGGGATGATTGAGGGCTGCTTGGAGCCTTGGTTCTTTCAGAAGCTTGAATATCTCAACGGATTGTTTATGAGGAACCTTTATGGCGACCCTGATATTAAGCCACGTGTCTTCTGCTAAAAATACAGCCCCGAAACCTCCGCTTCCAAGAGAACGTATGATCTTATATTTTCCTACTTTCTGTCCTTGTATAAACATGCCTTCCACCTCGGCTTGTGACTGATCTAGGCCAGGTCATGGATTCCAGAAGTGTGAGATGATAGCCACACACGAAATCGCGGCTGTCTCAGCCCTGAGGATATTACGTCCAAGGCTGACCGCTTGATATCCATGGTGAACTATATCTTGTTTTTCTTTTTCTGTCCAGCCTCCTTCTGGACCTAAAAGAATAATCACGGATAAAGGAAACTTGCGGGGATGATTATCATGAAAATCACAAATAAAATCCCTCAAACACTCTCCTCCTTTTTCGTCTAAGAATATTTTTACATGCGCCTTTTCTATATCAAGGAATTTTTTTAATGGAAGAGGCTTTTCTATAAAGGGAGGAGACGGCCTTCCACACTGCTTTGATGCGGACAGGACGATGCGGTGCCATCTGGTTATTTTTTTTTCTATTTTATCGGAAATTTTCACAATAGACCTTTCAGCAACAACGGGAACAAAGCAGGATACGCCTAACTCTGTGGATTTTTGCAGTATAAGCTCCAGAGCTTTTGATTTTACCAGTGAAGGAGCCAATGTGATTTTCATGCCGGATTCTTTTTGATGGCCTGTCTCTATTATGGTCAGAATGGTCTGAGATTTTTCTATTTTATCAATTCGAGCAGTGAAGTTTTCGCCTTTTTCAGTAAAAAGAGAGACTTTATCTCCCTGTTTTTTTCTCACTACCCTACTGAGATGATGGTGCTCACTGCCCGTTAAAACAGCTCCGGGGAATTTGATCTGTTTTTTTTGAATATAAAAACGGTCTGAAGTCAATCTGGATCTATTGAAAAAAATTCTTAATTTTATTTACAGCATTGCTTTCTACAGAATCAAGTTTTTCGCCTGTGGATTCTGCAAATTCTTTTAATTTATCCCTCTGGTTTTTCTTTAGATTCTTGGGAGTCACTATATTTACTTTAACATACAGATTTCCTTTACGGTGGTTGTTTATGTTTTGCAAGCCTTTTCCCTTTAATTTCAGTACTTTTCCTGGCTGTGTTCCGCTTGGGATGTCCAGTATTTCATCTCCTTCTAAAGTCGGTATTTTAACCTTAGCTCCCAGTGCTGCTTTGGGAAAGGATATTTTTATTTCACACAACAGATCACTGCCCTGCCTCTCAAAAATTCTATGTTTTTTAACTCTTATCAGAATATACAGGTCGCCTCTGGAGGCTCCTTTGTCCCCAACTTCTCCTTCTCCATGAATTCTCAACTTCATACCATCATCCACGCCGCCAGGTATTTTAAAGTTAACTTTTTTCTTTTTCTTTGTTTTTCCTGTACCACCGCAGTGTTTACACGGATCTGTGATAATAGAACCGCTGCCTCCGCATTTGTGACATGTCTGGATCAAAGAGAAAAATCCCTGCTGGTGTCTTACTTTCCCCCTTCCCTGGCAGTAAGGACATTCTTTTTTTTCTGTCCCTGGTTTCATTTTAGAACCCTTACATGTAGGGCATGTCTCTGACCTGCTGATCTGGATTTCCTTATTAAGTCCTGAAGCAGCCTCCTCTAAACTGATTTTTACCTCCACAACAAGGTCCCTTCCCCGGGCAGGATATCTTCTTCCCGTTCTTGAACCACCGAAAACTTCTCCAAAGCCAAAATTGAAAAAATCACCCAAAATATCCTCAAAACCCTGAAAGATGGAGGAGTTGAAACCTGAAAATCCGCTGAAGCCCTCTCCTCTTAATCCTTGGTGTCCGTACCTGTCATAAATGGCTCTTTTTTCAGAATCCATCAAAACGCTGTAAGCTTCAGCCGCTTCCTTAAATTTTTCTTCAGCTTCCCTATCTCCTGGGTTTTTATCCGGATGGAACTGAATAGCTTTCTTTCTGTAGGCTTTTTTTATCTCATTACAGGTGCAGTTCCTGGAAATTTCCAAAACTTCGTAATAATCACGCTTCGCCATTGTCCCTTTCCTCTAAACCGTCTCTTTCCAGTTCATTTTTTGTTCTTTTGATAATTTTATCTAATTCTTCCGCAGAGAGCCCGGAGGATGGTTTGACCTCTATTCTCTGTTCTCTTCCGGAACTCATGTCTTTTGCAGATACCTGGACCAGACCGTCTGCGTTTATTTCAAATGTCACATCTATTTGAGGGATTCCGGCCGGAGCTAATCCAATCCCGACCAGATTAAAAACAGCAAGGGATACATTTTCTTCCGAGTTCTCACTTTCTCCCTGAAGGACATGGATTTTCACTCTCCTCTGGTTATCATCTACGGTGGTGAAGGACATGGTTTTTTTTGTGGGGATCGTTGTGTTTTTTTCTATGATCTTCGTGTATCCTTTGTTTTCTGTCTCGATCCCTAAAGAAAGAGGAGTGACGTCGAGAAGAAGTATCAGGTCAGACATTTTTCTCTGTATTATCCCTGATTGGATGGCTGCTCCCAGGGCTACGATTTCATCAGGATTGATATGTTCTATGGGTTGTTTTTGAAAGTATTCGGTAATCATTCTCTTTAACAGGGGCATGCTCGTCTGCCCTCCGACGAGGATGACTTCATCTATATCTCCCGGCTTAAGATGACTGCTGTTCAAGGCTTCATCTACATAAGGAAACGATTTTTTTATGAGGTCTACCGTCATTTTTTCTAGTCGATCCCTGGCGATTGTTTTTTTTATGTGTTTTGATCCTGACTTGTGAGAAGAGATAAAAGGAAGATTGATTTCACATTCAGTTGAAAAAGAAAGTTCTGTCTTCGCATTCTCAGCCGCTTCTTTTATTCTCTGCAGTGCCAGCTTATCAGAAATCTCAATATTGTTTTTTTTCTTGAAATCATCTTTGAGCCAATCCACGATCCTATTATCAAAGTCCTCACCGCCAAGAAATGTATCCCCGCTTGTCGCAAGGACATTGAAGACGCCATCTTCGATTTCTAATATGGATATATCAAAAGTGCCTCCCCCCATATCATAAACAGCTACTTTTGAATTTTTTTTACTCTCTAATCCATGGGCAAGGCACGCTGATGTGGGTTCATTTATAACTCTCAAAACGTCAAGCCCTGCTATCTTTGCAGCATCTTTCGTAGCCTGGCGCTGGGGGTCATTGAAGTGAGCCGGCACCGTTATGATTACCTTGGTTACTTTTTCACCAAAGTAAGATTGCGCACAGTTTTTTAGATATCTGAGGATGAGGGACGATGCTTCCTGCGGACTAATGACCCTAGACTGTACTTCAAGCATAACATCTCCGTTTTCCGCTTCAGTCAGTGTGTATGGGATTCTTTTTTTGAATTCTTCGATCTCTTCAGATTTGTATTTTTTTCCCATCACCCTTTTTATGGCATAGAGTGTGTTTTGAGGATTAGTAATAGCCTGCCTTAATGCGCTATTTCCTATCAGCATTTTACCCGTGGACGTGAAGCTCACAACAGAAGGGGTCGTGTTAAAACCTTCCAGGTTTGGAATAACCTTGGGCCGATCTCCTTCCATGAAAGCAACACAGGAGTTGGTCGTTCCTAAATCTATTCCAATTATATGTTCCATGTTCAGCTCTTCTTCTTGGGAACTTTAACTTTGACCAGTGCGGGTCTGAGAAGCCTTTGATGGATCATATACCCTTTTTGAATGACTTCGCTTACCGTCGGTTCCTTGACATTATCTGATTCTTCTGACATCAAGGCCTCATGAAAATGCGGATCGAACTTATTTCCTTCTAATTTGATCGGCTTTATGCCATGGTTTTTTAGTAGATTTTCGAGTTGTTTATGAATGAGTTTAACCCCCTCTCTGAAATGCTTTTTATTATCCTCTTCTTTCTTTTGCAGGGCCCTGTCAAAATTATCCAGAATAGAAATGATTTCCCTGAAAACATCACTTAAAGCATACTGGAAAAATTCGTTTTTTTCTTTTTCCGTTCTTTTCCTTAGATTATCTTTATCTGCGGCTTCCCTTAAATACTGTTCTTTTAATTTCTTGTTTTTTTCTTCATATTCTTTTATGGCCTTTTTGAGTTCGTCGATTTCATTTTTGCTTGTTTCGATGGTTTCCTCTCCATTCTTTTCATCTTTTTCTGCGTCAGGTCTCCCATTCTTAGCCTTATCTCCTTCCTCTTCCTCAGTGATATATTCTATTTCAATTTCATTGTTTTCTTTATCATCTGATTCTGTTCTGTTTTTTTTGTTCATTTTCCCTCCTTACTGGTTATAACTGATTGTTTGGCTGAGCTTCTTCGCCACAAGATCAACAAGAGGTATGATCTCTTTGTAGGGAAGCCTTTTTGGGCCTAATATCCCAAGAGACCCAAGAACTTGGTTTTCTGTTCCATAATGAGACATAATTAAGGAACATTCAGAAATATCCGGAAACTGCAGCTCTGACCCTATAACCACTTTGACTCTGTCCAAGCTAATGAAATCAGAGAGAAGCCTGGCAAGCTTGTTCTTTTCCTCAAAGTTTCTAAATAAAGAGATAAGTCTTTCCGTATCGAATAATTCAGCTTTTTCTAAGATCTTTGATGTTCCCTGTAAGTATATATGGGAAGTTCTTTGTTTATCAAAATAAGCATCTAAAAACAGACTTAATTTATGGATAGAATTTTCAAATTTGACCCGGTATTTGGGAACTTCTTTGATCAAATAGTCTTTTATATAGGTAAGGTTTTTTCCTTTAAAATTCAGATTGATGTATCTGGAAAATTTATCCAATTCTTCCTGAGTAAGAGGAACAGATGTCATGACAATATCATTGAGGACAATATTTGACGAGGTGATAAGAATGATCAGGACTTTATCCTCAGCCAACCGAATGAATCTCAAATGTTTGAACTCAAGCTTTGAAATCTGTGGGGATATGACAAATCCCATATTATCGGAATATTCAGATAATATTTTCGATGTTTTGTCTAAGAGACTGTTGAAGTCGTTGCTTTCAATATTAAATCTGTCCGAAGGAAGGGTGAAATCATATCGAGACTCTATTGTTTTCTTTAAAAGGAAGTTCACATAATATCTTAATCCTATGTCTGTGGGTACACGACCGGCTGCTATGTGCGGTTGGGACAAGTAGCCCTTTTTTTCCAGTCTGGCCATGATATTTCTGATCGTGGCAGAGGATACAGATATATTCTCTTTTTCTTTAATAAAACCCGAACTCACAGGCTTACCGACTTTAAGGTAGTTTTCAACAACTTTCCTTAAAATTTTCATGTCTTTTTCTAGTTTTTTCATCTGTATTTCTTTTGTTTTTTATAGCATTAAAGGCTGAAAATTGTCAACTTGGCATGAATAGGGACAACCTTTCCTTGCAAGGAGAAAAAGCTAATTGATCCTTATGCCTGCATACCCCACGACTTGATCGTAATCGGCGGTCACATCTCCTGATGTTTGGTATTGGACAAGCGTGGCTTTGGATGCCCCGAGTTCTTTTGCGGCAATAAGAGCCGATGCAGTGGGCTGGAAACCACACATGCTGATATTTTCTTTTTTCACTGTATCGACCAATTTCCTTGGGTCGAGATTCAGTATTTGTTTGATGGCTTTATAATCCTTGTTTTTTGCCACAGCTTGTGTTTCCTGGTGGCTCATATCTGTACTGGCTATAATGAGGGTATCTTTACGGAACTCCCTTATACTTTTGGCCAGAGCCTTTCCCAGCTCCTCCAGGTCATTATAATCAGCGTAATAGGAAATACACAGGGGAACGATTGTCAATTTCTTTTTTAAGAATTGTAAAAAAGGCAGCTGCACTTCTAATGAATGCTCCTTTGTATGGACCTCATCTTCTTCCCTGACCGAAGGGGCAGCGCTGTTTATCATTTCTGCCAGGTCTTCATTCACAGGGACATCTCCCAAGGGTGTTCGCCAGGTTCCCTGTCTCATAATAGCGACCCGTGATTCCATGTACACATGGCTGGGACCCAGTAAGACATAAGTATCAGGAAGAATAGTTGAAGAGTATACAGAGCCAGCTACTTTTCCTGAATAAATGTATCCGGCATGAGGGGAAATAATGCATTTTGCCTTGTTTTTTTTAGCTTTCGTGTCAATCATTTTCCTTAACATCGACATCAAGCTATCAGGATCAGAAGGGTAAAAATAACCTGCCACATAAGGGTATCTTATCATTTTATGATCCCCTCCTTTCATTCAAGTTTTTTGTACGGGTTTCAAACTCGACCCCTAATTCTCTGAGCTCAGCAAGGACAGGTTTGTAGATTTCAGGAATGACAGGTATCTGGACTCCTGTGCTGTTTATCTTTCCGTTCAAGATTTTTTTGGCAGCTATAGCAAGCGGGAGGCCCACTGTTCTGGCCATAGCTGAATCACCGCCAGGTATACCGAACTCTACAAGAGCGGATATGATCTCCTGACTCTTTTTGTCTTTGTATTCAACCGTTAACTTGTGCTGCAGAACGATCATGTCTCTCTCGCCTTTTTTATAGCGCAGGGTTTTTTCCATCAAAGCCACTAGAATATCTAACGGAGAACCTTTTTTTAGGGGAAGAGCCTGTTTATCAAAGAATCCCAGCCAATCCATACACTGGATGAATACAGATTCTTTTTTTAGATTCAGATGAGATGCCAGATCTGATTTTATGTCCTCTTCTTCCGGAATGCCCGTTATTTTTCTTAGAAAATCCACCCTGTTTATCTTTTCCCAGTTCTCAACTTCCTCATCAAGTAGTCCGATTCTTCCTGCCTGATGCATGAAGGAACACCAGCCTTTGTACCTAAGGGTGCCCCGGAGCATAGTTTTGGTTGAATGGATTTCATAAAGATCTATATAGGGAAGAGAGTTTCTATTAGGATATCCTTCCAATTCTCCCAGTCCTTGTATATGAATGAGAGGGGGGCTCTGGAACAGCTCTTCAGGAGGAATGCGGATTTTCTTTTTGTTTAAGAGATATTGAGCCTGATTTTTACTCGCCAGCAGTACTCCCATGGGGCTCCAGGAGAATTTATATCCAAAAGGATTTGTATTGGCTTCGGGAGCCGGAAGTCCGCCGCAGTAGGAAACAAAACTTGTGACCGTGCCGTTTCTTTTTTTTACGTCATCTATGATTCTCATGGCTTCCATATGGTCAATACCAGGGTCTAATCCTATTTCATTAAGGAGGAGTACTCCTTTTTGTTTTGCCTGGGAATCAAACTTTTTTATGGATTCGCTGGCATAAGATGCTGTTAACATATTTGTATTAAGGTCAGTACAGTGCGCGGCTAATTCAGGATGAAAGGTATAGGGAAGGATGCTTATGACAATATCAGCTTCTGATATCAAGGCTCTGGTTTTTTCCATATCTCTGATGTCAAGGTCAAGAGCTCTGGCATTGGACGATCTGGAAGCCAGGCTCTTTGCTTTGCTAAAAAACCGGTCTGCGATAGACAATTTTATTTCAGGTTGGTTGAGAAGATATTTGACCAAAGGGGGAGCTACAGAACCCGCGCCCAGTATCAAGACATTTTTATTCATTGGTATTTCCTTTTATATATTCTTCCATATATTTATAATTCGGTGTGAATTCACCTTTGTAGAGAATGACCGCTTTTTTTACCGGCATAGGTAGTTCACACCTGTCAAATTCTGCTGAATAACCAGCATGGGCTATATCCGGAATGAAACCTTTTAAGGTTTTACTAAAAAAAATGGATGATTCAAGAGGGATTTCAGCAGGAAGATTATCAATGCTCATGACAGCAACTCCCTTTCCCAGCCCATCGTTTTTAATTTTTCCTTCTACAGGGTCAAAAAGATAAGTGGGGTTTTCCGGAGTTGTGCTGTATCGAGTGCATTCTATGGACCCTTCAATATCGCAGGATATATCTCCGATAATTCTAAGACGTGGCTTCTTCTGGGATTGGAACAATGTCTTCAGATCAGAATTTTTTATGAATTTTGGATATCTGGGCTCCCAGTATATGCAGTTTATCAATACGGTCAGGTGTGTGAGATATTTTGAAAACTTGGA
>Ga0180434_10008883_pt1 | contig 11025 bp, 12 predicted proteins | sample SS_ome_7_FD_132453 | JGI IMG/M metagenome (GOLD analysis project Ga0180434, IMG submission 132453) | Hypersaline lake sediment archaeal communities from the Salton Sea, California, USA - SS_1_D_2 metaG | ecosystem: Environmental > Aquatic > Non-marine Saline and Alkaline > Hypersaline >... | reverse complement strand
GCTTCCCTATGCAAGCACGGTCGACAAAGCGAGCCTCTTCCGGCGAGCACACGGGGCCGGGACTGGGTCGCCTTAGGGAGCAACTCGGAAGAAGCCATGGGCATTCGGGGCGTTGACTTGGGAAGCAGGGTGTGGCTCGCACGATCGGTGGCTTCGGAATGCCCCAGCGCAGTGACGATCCGAATCCCTGAGTCGTTGATGAGATTCGGATACCGATGGCCGCCGGGAGACACTGGACGGCCCGGGATGTCGAGACCGTTCGCCTACTCGCCCCCCCGCACGTCCTCCGTTAGGCTCGGACGGGGGCAACGCGAGCGTCTCTTCACCACGCCTTGACACTCTTGATGATGAACCCGCCCGACTTGTCGTCCTTCTCCAGCTTCAGGATGCCTTCCTTCTCCGCTTCCTCGAGAAGCTGTCCGAACGACTTGAAGCCGTAGTAGGACTCGCTGAATCCGGGCTTCCGCCGCTTCAGCGTCTGCTTGATCATCGACCCCCAGATGTTCTCGCCCTCGCCGCGCTCTTCGACCAGCGCCTCGTACGTCTCAACGACCAGGTCCCACGCCTCCTGCTTCTTGTCGTCGACCGGGGCCGGGGGAGGGGCCTTCGTTCCCTTCTTCGCCGTCGTCTTCTTCGCCGTCGGCTTGCGGACCTTCTTCTCGGGCTTCTTCCGCCGCGCGAGATCGTCGTAGTAGATGAACTCGTCGCAGTTGGCCATCAGCAGATCCGATGTCGAACTCTTCACACCGATGCCGATGACGGTCTTGTTGTTCTCACGCAGCTTGCTCACCAGAGGGGAGAAGTCGGAGTCGCCGCTGATGATCACGAACGTATCGACGTGCTCCTTCGTGTAGCAGAGGTCGAGTGCGTCGACGACCATCCGGATGTCGGCCGAGTTCTTCCCCGACTGCCGCACGTGCGGAATCTCGATCAGTTCGAACGACGCCTCGTGCATGACCGGCCGGAACTCCTTGTACCGGCCCCAGTCGCAGTACGCCTTCTTGACCACGATGCTGCCCTTCAGGAGCAGCCGCTCCATCACCTTGTTGATGTCGAACTTGGCGTAGTTGGCGTCGCGGACGCCCAGGGCGATGTTCTCGAAATCGCAGAACAGCGCCATGTTCTTCGTCTCGGTCGTCTGGGTCATGGCAGGGTCCTCCGGGTTGTTCTTTGCACGCTATCCGTCGGTCGGGCCGACGGGCCCGACAGTTGTAGGTCGGGTCAGCACACCCGACGTGTCCCGGTACGCCAGCATAGGGGGTTTCGCCGCCGCGTCAAGCCCGCAGGCCGTCGGCCCGGGGCCCAGGAGGCTCCGGGGGATTCGGGTCAGGAGAAATCAGGGCGTGCGTCAGTGGAACTCCGGACGCCAATCGGCATACCCCTTTGTGTCCCTCGCTTGAGCATGATGTTCCTGAATCTCGTTCCGCTGACTGGACGCTCCACAATCAGCCTTCCATCGTAGATAATGCTGAACATGCCATAGGGCGTCGGAAGCTCCCTTGATTCCTTGGCGCTCCTGATTCCAACCACTTTCGGCTTCAGCCCCAGGGCTCGGGCCGCCTGCGAAATGTCCTCCACGCACTTTGTGACCAGAGGGCACTGATCGGCAGCCAGGATCGTGAGGCCCTTCATGTGCCTCTTCAACACTCGCTCCCTGTCGACGATGAAACGAGGATCAGGTGCTGTTGCCTTGAACTTCTTGACGAGCAGCTCGTATGGAGGGGATCTATCCACCGGGGTAAAACCGGCTTTGATGAACAAATCCCTTCGTGCCATGAGCGCATCGGAACTGGCCACGACGGCGACTCCTCGGCACTTGCTCTTCTTGGCGTCCCTCAGACAACTATCCAACAGGCGCATCCCAAGCCCTTTCCCCTTGTGCTTGCGGTTGACCATCAGGCAGTGGATGACAAAGTAACCCTCCGCCTCGACGGGTCTCCACGCATGACTGCCAGGGGTGTACTCGATCACCCCGATATCACCGAATTCGCGCGAGCGGAGCACCTTGAACCTCAGGCCTTTCCCGTAGCGCTTCTTGAGCCAATCAGACTTGCGGCGATGTCCCTCGGTCCTGCCAGGCTTGCGGCCGCAGATGCCGCAACCGCCGATGTTGTCTGCATTTGTGTCGATGATCTCGTACTCTCTCATCCTGAGCCTCCTACCGCCAATTCCGGGAATTCCGGTGAAACACACTGTATCTCCACTCTATCTCTTGGGTTTCGCCTCGGGTCCGGGTTTGCGGCGGCGCAGGCGACGGCCCATGTCGGCCTCCAGGCGGGCGATGAACCCCGCATCGCCCAGCGGCTCGCCGGGGCACACGCGCCCAACCATATCCCGATACGCTATCTCCCAAGGCCCGCTCCGGTCAAGGCCAATGGGCACGCGGGCACGTCAATCCCGAGGGGGAATGGCATCCCCTGAATGCATCCCCGGATTTCCCCCTGAACGCGTCCGTGGATTTTCGCGGCCGTTGGTGCGGCGGAAGTGGGCCCCTGTGTCGGGGCCGGCGGAGGCGTTGGAGTAGAGGTGCGCCTTGACGCGGCGGGCGGGGGCGCTGCAGCCTGCCTCACCCGCCGTCGGCCGCCTCGTCCGGCCCCTCGGGCGTCACGGCCTCGACCTCGGTCAGACGGACCGCCAAGCGGTTCTCGACGACCACCAGGTGCCCCTTGGCGAACGGGATGCCGCCCAGGAGGACGTCGACGGGGGCCCCGACCTCGCGGTCGAGCAGGATGACCGAGCCGGTGCCCATGCGGAGCAGTTCGCCGATGGGCATCTGGACCGAGCCGAGCGTGGCCGACACCTCGACCGTCGTCTCGAGCAGCAGGTCGATCTTGCCGGTACCCTGGTCGTTCTGGTGCGGGGTGACCTCGCGAAGTGGGGCTTCCTGGACGTCCACCTCGGGTTCGCTCTGCGGCTCGACGGCCGGTTCGGTGGTAGAGGTCTGGGTCATGGGAGGGCTCCTTGCATGCAGTCGGTCTCACATCCACTTTCGGCGCGCCGCTTGAGCGGCGCAGCACGGTCTCAGACGGCCAGGTCCAGCCGCGGGTAGCGCCGGAGGTCCTGGACCTCGACGGCGAACCGGCCGCCGCAGCAGGCCGGCTTGGCCCGGACCACCGGCTGGCCGTCCACGGTCAGCGTGATCGGTTCGCCCAGCGGGCGGTCGAGGACGATGACGTCGCCCGGTTCCAGGCCGAAGAAGTCGCCGACGGCGATGCGTGCCGAGCCGAGTTCGGCCACGACCGTGACGGGGGCGGTCTCGATGCGTCCGGCGATACGGGCCCGGACCTCGTCGGGCGGCACGTCGGCCCCCGGCGCGGGACCGCCGTGGGCCAGCGGACCCAGGAACGTGCTCGTCAGCAGGATGGCCGGGGCCGTTTCGTCGGTCGGGGCAGCCGCGGGGGGCCGCCGGGCGGGCGGCGGGGGCGCGGGGGGTTCGGCGTCGTCGGCCCCGTCGCCTTCCTCCAAGCCGGCGTGGCCTTTCTGGAAGGCGTCTTCGGCCGACTCCGCCTCGTCGACGGAGGCCAGGACGGCGGCCGATTCGTCCTCGGCGTTCGAGCGGAACTTCAGCCGGCAGAGTTCCTCGGCCGGGCCGATGGGCAGGGCTTCGGCCCAGGTGCCCAGCGTGGGTTCATGCTTGAGGGTCGGCCCGCCCGCGGCCGTCAAGGCGTCCGAGACAGCCCCGACCATGGCGGCGGTGATGTCGAGCAGCAGGCCGGCTTCCAGCGGCGAGAGGTCCTGGACCTCGGTCCGGGCCGACGTCGATCCGCCCAGGAGGCTTTCGACCCACGCGGCCGCCAGCGGGGCGGCGAAGCGGATGGCGCCGCACGGCGTGTCGTCGGCCGCCCGTAGCGGGACGTAGTAGGCCTGGTCGTCGGCCCGATCGACGGCCGACGGAAAGCACTCTTCCACGGGTTCGGCCGTGAAACCGGTGTCGCTGCGGAGGAGGGGCCCCAGGGCCTTGCCGAGACGCTCGGCAATCTGGCTGGCGGCGGCGTCGATTCGCCCCCGCTGGCCGGCGGTGAAATGGTGCGGCCGGGACCAGTCGTACTCGACGACGTTGTCGGGCGGCTCGGGGGGCGCTCCGCGGCGAAGGGCCGCTTGGCGCATCCGCGTCAGGATCGCCGGTCGCTGGGGCGTCGCAGAGGTCATCTGATGGAGAATTCCTTGAACAAGACCTTGCGGATCCTGGGTTTCTGATCGGGCCAGAGTTCCTGGTTGAACGCGTCAAGGATTTCGCGCCGCATCCGGTTGAGGCTGGCCGGCCCGCGGACCTCATCCAGGGTCAGGCTGGCCAGGTAGACGGTCAGCCAGTCGCGCAGAACCCGTATCTTGGCGTCGATAGCCGGTTCGGCGGCGGCGAATTCCTCTTCCGGAATGGCCAGCGTGATGATGGCGTGGACGTACCGAGCCAGCCGGGGCTCGTCCAGGTTGACGGTGATCTCCTCCAGGTCCTTGTAGACGCACTTCTCGACATCCTCGGCCTGGCCGGCGTCTGGTGCCGGCGGGATGGCGGCGGCCGGGTCCGTGCCGGCCGACGGGTCTGCCGACGGGTCGGTCTGGGCGGCGGCCGGCGGCAGGGCCGGGCCTCCGGTGGTCAGCAGGGCGACGGCATAGCCCGCGCCGCCCGTGACGAACGCTACGGCCGCGCACAGCAGGACGAAGCGCAGGCCTTTGCCCTTCGGGGCGGGGGCCTCGGTTTCGTGGCCGGCCTCGTCGGCGGGGGGACGCTTGGGCGTCTCCTCGTCCTCGGCGGCTTCCGGGGTGGTGTCGGTTTCGGGATCAGGCATCGTCAGCGCTCCTTGTTGGGGGACTGCATCATGGCCAGCACGATGAAGGTCTGCTGCGGGCCGGACCGGAGGGCGTCGAGGCCGGGCCCGGCGGGTCCGGCACCCCACGAATCGACGTGGGCCCGGCGGCTGGGCGGCTGCCGGGCCAGGTTCTGCTCCAAGCACGCCTGGACGGCGGCGGCCCGTCCGGCCGACCACTGCCACTGGGTGGCCGGGTCGCGGGCGTCCGGGGCCAGGCCGATGACGTAGACAATCGGAGCGGCCGAGGCGCCGACGCGGATGTCGGCGGCGAAGTCGGCCAGGTAGGCCTGGGCGGTTTCGCCCAGGCGCGTGTCGCCGCGAGCGAAGGCGATGGGGGTGGCCAGCAGGCGGGCAGGGGCCCCCTCGTGGTTGGAAGCCTGCATCCGCTGGAGCCGGCGCAGGTCTTCGAAGAGCCGGCGGATCTTCTCGTCTTCGGCGTCGATGATGCGGCGGCGGTCCAGGTTCGTCGGGTCCTCCTCGACCGGGTGTTTCTGGAGGGCGAACTTGCGGGGCACCGACTCGCGCTGGCCGTAGAGCCAGTCCGGAATGCCGAAACCCTCGATGGCCCGACGGAACCCCCCTTGGCCGCGCTGGAACAGTTCCGGGTCGCGGACCGTGGCGAACGCCTGAAGCAGAATGAAGAACGAGAGCAGCAGCGTGATCATGTCCGTGAAGGAAACCAGCCACCCGGGTAGTTCCTTCGAGTCGCCTTTGCGTTGTCGGCGCAGTCTCACGGGTACACCTTGCCGTTGAGCATGGCGATGCGGACGGTGGCCTCGGCGGCCGTCCCGGAGCCGTCGGGGGCGGCCGAGACGGCGAACCGTCCGGCATCCAGGTCTTCGGATTCGGCCAGGTACTTCATGACGGCGATCGAACGTTTCAGGCACAGGCTCTGCGTCAGCCCGGGGCCGGGCGTTTCGCGGATGACCACGCGGCAGGGCATGGCGCGGAGAAACTCGGCCACGTGTCCGAGCAGGGCGGCCGCGTGCGGCTTGAGGGAATCGCCCCGGCCCCAGAACAGCAGGTCGCTGGGAATCGAGAGGACCCGGCGGTCGCAGTAGGCGTCTTCGTTCAGCGGGTCCATGGGGGCCCGGGGCACGCGCGTCGGCTCGATGCTCTCGGTGCTGGGGAACTCGGCCCCGTTCTCGGTGCGGTCCAGCAGCATGTCCTCATCGGGCGCGAACGATTCCCTGGGCGGCCGCGGATCGCTGAACGGCGAGGACCGCGAGGCCGCCTCGAAGCCGTCGAAGACGCGCGTCAGGTCCTTCTGGTCGAAGGACGAGAACGACAGGAGCATGACGAAGAAGGTCAGCAGCAGCGTCATGCAGTCGCTGAAGGTGACCATCCACTCGTTGCTGGGGCCGCCTTCGGACGATTTTCTGCGGCGCTCGGGCCTAGACATTGGGCTTGATTTCCTCGCGCTGCTTGGCCGAGACGAAGGCCTGCATGCGTTCGCGGACGGCGGTGGGGCTTTCGCCGCGGGCGATGGCCAGCAGGCCCTCGATCATCATCTCCTTCTGGAGCGTTTCCTTCTTGGACCGGAGGGCGAGTTTGCCGGCCAGCGGCAGAAACAGCAGGTTCGCCAGCAGCGCTCCGTAGAACGTGGTGATGAGGGCGGTGGCCATGCCCAGGCCGATGGAATCCGGCGAATCCAGTTGCCGGAGCATCTGGATCAGGCCGATGAGCGTCCCGATCATGCCGAACGCCGGCGCGCTGCCTCCCATGAACTCCAGGACCTTCTTGCCTTCCTCGTGGCGTTCCTGGAGGTACTGGACCTCAATGGCCAGTTGCTGCTGGATGGTGTCTTCGTCCTGGCCGTCGATGAGCATCTGGAGCCCCTTGATGAGGAAGGGGTCGCTGGTCTGGGCCATCTGCTGCTCCAGGGCCAAGGCCCCGTCGCGTCGGCTGATGGCAGCATAATCGACGAGGCGCTGGACGACCTCCTGCTCGCCGCGCAACTGGTTCAGCAGGGCCTTCTTCAGGATGGAGAAGATCTGGAGCACCCGGCCGAGCGAAAAGTGAATGAGCGTGGCCGACACCATGCCGCCCACCACGATCAGCATCGACGGAACGTTGAAGAACATCCCCGCCCCGCCGCCCGAGAAAATCGCCACGGTCACCAGACCGAAGCCGGCCAGCATGCCGATAACGGTTGCCAGGTCCACGGGTCAGCCCTCGTCTTTGGGTATGTGGATGCGTTTGAGTTTGTCGGTCAGACCCGCCACCAGGTCCTTGTCCTTGATGGCGTCCAGCACCTTGGCGACCGTCCGTTCCTCCATGAAATGGAGGATCTTGACGGCGTCGGTGTCCTGGGCATTGTTGCACATGCTTTCGATGATGGCGGCGGCCTCCTCGGAGGCCATCTTGTCGTAGATGCCGGCCGTGTGCTTGAGGTTGGCCTGCTCGTCGGCGGCGACGGCCAGGCGGGTTTGCTGGAGGGCCTCCCGGCTGTCGCGGAGTTTGGCGGCGGCACTGGCGAGGTGCGTGCGCAGGGTCTCCAGTTGCTGGGCCTCGCGGCGGAGGTCTTCGCAGGCGATCTGGATGCGTTTCTCCTGGGCCGCCAGGTCCTTCTCGCGGTCGCGGCACTCGTCCATCTTGGCCCGGACCTGCCGCACGAGGGCCATCAGGTGCTTTTCCTCCAGGTGGGCGGTGGCGGGCGGTTCGGGCTCGTCGGTCCGCGCGTCGGCGGAAGGCGTGTCGGACGGGCCGCCGGACATCGTGGCGGCGGCGGTGCCGGTGCCGGCCCCCAGCCACAGGCTCACGCCGTAGGAGACGCCGAACGTGGCCGCCCCGAGGCCCATCAGGATGAGGATTGCCATCTTGCCGCTCGTCATGGGTCTCTCTCCTGTCTGCAACCGCTTGCTGGCGCTCAGGGCCAGATGCGGCGCCGCCTATACCGCGTGGACGACGTCGGCCTGCCTGCGGGCGTACGCGACGTGCGCGCTTTCGTCGAGCAGAGCCTGTTCGCGTCCGCCGACCTCCCGCAGGTACGCCCGGTACGCCTCCTCGCGCAGGCGGACGAGCATCTTGCAGGCGGCCCGGACCTCCAGGAACCGCTGCTGCGTCTCGGCCCGCGTCTGGTCGAGTTCGTGCCGACGGGCCTGGAGCCGCCGGATGGCGGTTTCCTCGACGCCGGCGAACTGCATAAAGACCGCCTGCTCGGCAATGCGGTCGGCCAGCGACCGCCCGGCCAGTTCTTCCAGGACCATCCGCAGACGGGTCCGGCGTTCCAGGATGGCCTCCTGGACTTGCGCGATCTCCTGGGCCAGCATGAACAACGCGTGCCGCAGCGCCCGCTCCCGCTGGCGCTTGATGTCCAGGACCCGCTCGAGTTTCCACTTGAACCGTTTCATGGCGTATCACCTGCGGCGCCGGCGGCGACGGGTTCGCCGGCGTCGATGTCGGCCGGCATCAGGTGGTCCCACGCCGACGTGATCTCCACCAGTTGACGGACCGTTTCCTGGTACGGCGACCGGGCCCCCAGGGACTGAATCAGGAAGGCGTTGACGCGGTCGATGAGGCTGACAGCCGTGTCGATCCGGGGGTTCGAGCCCGGCTTGAACGCGCCGATGTTGATCAGGTCCTCGGCCCCCTGGTAGGTGGCGTAGACGGCCCGCAGCCGCTGGGCTGCCACGTAATGTTCCCGCGTGGTGCAGGCGTCCATGAGCCGGCTGATGCTCTGGAGGATGTCCACGGCGGGGTAGTGGCCCAGTTCGGCCAGCCGGCGCGACAGGACGATGTGGCCGTCCAGCAGCGACCGCATACAGTCGGCGATCGGGTCGTTCATGTCGTCGGCTTCGACCAGGACGGTAATCATGCCGGTGATGCTGCCGGTCTCGGCCGTGCCGAGGCGTTCCGTCAGCCGCGGTAGAAGGCTGAAGACGCTCGGGCAGTAGCCCTTGGTGGTGGGGGGTTCGCCGGCGGCCAGGCCGATCTCGCGCTGGGCCTGGGCCAACCGCGTGACCGAGTCCATCATGAAGAGGACGTCCTTGCCGAGGTCGCGGAAGTACTCGGCGATGGAGATGGCCAGGCCGGCCGCCTTCACGCGGTGGACGGGCGCGGTGTCGCTCGTGGCCACGACCACCACGCTGCGCGCCAGGCCCTTCGGGCCGAGGCTGTGTTCGAGGAACTGGCGGACCTCGCGGCCGCGCTCGCCCACCAGGGCCAGCACGTTCACGTCGGCGTCGGAGACGCGGGCGATCTCGCCCAGCAGCGTGCTCTTACCGACACCGCTGCCCGAGAAGATGCCCACCCGCTGCCCTTTGCCGCACGTCAGGAGACCGTCGAACACGCGGATACCCAGCGGCAGGGGCTCGGTGATCGGCCGCCGGCTCATGGGCGGCGGGCTGGCTCCATCCACCGGGCAGGCATCGTGGCCGTCGAGCGGCCCCTTGCCGTCGATCGGCCGGCCCAGGCCGTCGATGACCCGCCCCAGGATGCCCGGCCCCAGGCGGATGACCCGGGGGTCGGTCCGCGCCACGACGGCGTCGCCCGGCGCGATGCCGTCCACGGGTTCCAGTGGCAAGAGGACCCGGTGCTCGTGATGGAAGCCGACGACCTCGGCCACGACGCGCCGGCCATCGGAGAGGTGGATCTCGCACGCCCGGCCCGTGCCGATGGGCGGCCCCTGTGACTGGACCGTCAGCCCGGCCACGCGGACGACCTTGCCGCGGCAGGCCAGGGGGGCGGTCTGCGTCAGGCGGTGCCGATGCCGGTCCCAGTCGATCAGGGTCATGGCGTATCGGAGTCCTTCATGGTCCGCCGGAGGTGGTCGAGTTGATCGTCGATACGTGCCTCGACGGCCCCCTCGGCGGTCTCAACGATGCACTCGCCCCGGCCCAGCGACGGATCGGCCGCCAGGTCGTCCGGGTTCAGGTGGACGACGACCTCGCGCTTCGGGGGGGCCAGGCCCAGCGCCTCCTCCACGATCGGTTCGATGTCGTGTCGGCCGGCCCGGACTTCCTGGGCGATAACCTTGCGGGCGACGTCGATGGCGAGGTCGAGCAGGCGGTCCTCGCACTCGGCCAGGACGGTGTCGTGGAGGCCGGCCACGCGGGCGGCGGCCTTCTCCAGGGCCTGCCGGGCCCGCGCGAGGGCCGTCCGTTCGGCCTCCAGGTCGCGGGCGCAGGCCGAGGCGTCGGCCTCGGCGTCGCCGGCCGAGGGCGACCCGTCGGGTCCGCAGAGCCGCACCGCCGCCGGGGCGGCAGGCAGGTCAACGTGTAGGGCCTGAGCCATGGCCGGTGTTGTCCTCGAAGGTCAGTTCGCCTGCGGCATTGAGTTGCCGCAGTTCGCTCAGGATGCGTTCGCGGGCGCCCTCGATGTCTTCCACCTTGGGCTTGCGCATCAGGGAGATCTCTTCGTCGACCATGGCGGCGGCCCGTTCCGAGATGTTGCTGCGGATCTTCTGCTCGACCTTCGGGTCGGCCCCCTGGATGGCCAGGGCCAGGTGTTCGGCGTCCATGGTTCGGAGGATGTCCTGGAGGTTGCGGTCGGCCAGGATGGTGATGTCTTCCCAGGTGACCATGAGGTCCTGGACCTCGCGGGCCTGGTCGGCGTTTTGCTGGCGGATGCTCTCCAGGAGGCTGTCGCGGAGGTGGCGTCGAAGGCGCCGCATCAGGAGGGCGGTGCGGCGCAGGCGGTTGTCGTCGGCAGCCTGGGTCGGCCGGCCACCGCCGGCCTGCGTCTGGGCCTTCTGCTGGGCCTCGAGGCGGTCGCGGATGAGCCCCGCCACGCGGGTCTGAGCCTCGACCGACACGCGCTCCCCGAGGGCCATCCGGCGGACCGCCTGGCCGCGGACCGATTCCTCGATCAGCGGGATGAGGGCGGCGCTTCGCTCGGGCGGCAGTTCCATCAGGACCATGGCGGCCGCCTGCGGATGCAGGCCGCGCAGCGCCTCGGCCAGGGCCGACACCTCGGCCTGGCGGATCGGGATGAACGGGTCCCGGCCGTCGACGAGCCGGCGGACCTCGCCCAGGAGTTCGGCGGACCGGTCGCGTCCGACGGCATTGGCGACCATGTTCTGGAGGAACGATTCCAGTTGGCCCCCGCCGCCGCCGTGCAGCAGGCCGAGGAACTCGACGGCCGGCTGCATGCCGTCGGCGGCCTGGCCGGTGGCGTCCATGTAGACGAGTTCCGCCACGATCTGCTTGGCCAGGACGGGCGGGGCGGCCTTGGGCGGTACCACGGACACATCGGGGCCGAGGCTCGGGAGGAGCAG
>Ga0180434_10008877_pt1 | contig 11027 bp, 8 predicted proteins | sample SS_ome_7_FD_132453 | JGI IMG/M metagenome (GOLD analysis project Ga0180434, IMG submission 132453) | Hypersaline lake sediment archaeal communities from the Salton Sea, California, USA - SS_1_D_2 metaG | ecosystem: Environmental > Aquatic > Non-marine Saline and Alkaline > Hypersaline > Sediment... | reverse complement strand
CTGGACTTGATCCGGTTTGTCTATGAGACGGAGGTGAAGAGCCTCCACGCGTTGACCCACAACCCGCCATGGAGCCCGTACGTTGGCGACGCCACCGCTACGGCGCTCCTTGAGCTCAAGAACGGGATGCTCATCAACTACTTGGGTACCTGGATGATGCAGAGCCATGTCCGTGAGTATGACTGGCGCACTGATTGCACGAAAGGAGCCGTCTTCCAACGGAGCATGTTCGGTGATCTCTTCGTTGCCAGAGCTGGCTCGGATGTGCTGGAGTCTGTGCCTCTGCAAGATGATGAGCCCTTTGTCGACGACACAAAGAAGCTGTTGGATGGATTCGTGCGGAGCCTCTTGGCAGGTGCACCGCCAAGCCCTGGCGCAACGGACAACCTCAAGACGATGGCGCTTACCTGTGCGTTCATTGAGTCAGCGGAATCCGGCCAGCGGGTTGATATGGCAGATTTCTACCGCAGGCACGGCGTGGCGCCCAACGAGCTGCTCGAGTGATGGGTGATGTCTTGGGCGAAGGTTGGGATGTTTGCTTGCCGTCTTGGCGGATGACAGCCGGGGGACATTGGACCTAGCAGTCCCCCGGCTTCGGATGCTGGAGTGGCTGAGAACTTTGGTAGAGTCGTTGATGACACAGTAATTAGAGGGAGATAAGCGTGAGATATCGACAACTTGGGAATTCAGGCGTACGTGTATCGGTCATAGGGCTCGGCACGAATAGATTTGGATCGGACAAGCTGCCAAAAAAGGAGGTCAAGGACGTCGTTGACGCGGCGCTCGATCACGGCATAAATCATATTGATACGGCTGACTCATACGCGGGAGGGCGTTCCGAAAAGGCGCTGGGCGAAGCGCTGAAGGGCAGGTGGGACAGGTTCGTCGTGGCGAGCAAGTTCTTCTTCCCCGTAGGGGATGGCCCCAATGATCGGGGTACATCCCGTTATCACATGATGAATCAGGTCCACGGAAGCCTTCGCCGCCTTCAGACCGATCACATCGACATCTACTATATCCATCGATGGGATGAGACGACTCCGATTGGGGAGACCCTGCGCGGGCTGGACGACCTACTCAGTGCGGGGAAGATTCGCTATGTGGGTGTCTCCGACTTCGCCGCTTGGCAGCTCGCACATTCAAGTCTGCTCGCCGAAGTCCGTGGATGGGCTCCGATAAGTGTGATTCAGTCCCAGTACAACATGTTGGAGAGGGATGTAGAGGGAGAAGTGCTGCCTTGCTGCCGAGCATACAAGATTGGGTTCGTACCCTATTTCCCGCTGGCAGGAGGGTTTCTTACCGGGAAATACCAGCGAGGTCAAGCTCCTCCTTCTGGTTCGCGTGGTGAGACCAGTGAGTCTGTCCGCCGTTACATGACGCCAGCGTACTACGACATCATCGAGAACCTAACCGAGTGGGCGGAGAAGCGCGGGCGGGCTTTGAACGAACTGGCACAAGCGTGGCTCATTGCGCAACCCCAGGTATGTTCGGTCATATCAGGGCTCACCAAGATCGAGCATCTGATGAGTAATGTGAAAGCCGCTGACTGGAAGCTGTCTTCTGACGAGCTCGATGAGATTGAGAGCATTCTTAAGGACGATCAAGCGTAGCGGTGCAAAGGATCGGAATGTGTGAGGAACCTTGCTCGTTGGATCCGCTTGCAGAATGGCCTGGCGTAGGGTGAGGAAGTGTTCGTCCATCCTGGGGGGAGCTACGTGCAACCCTGTGAAGACTCCGACTGGACTACGGGGCATGAGGTGCGAAAGGTCACGATCACGATCTGCTGCATGCATAGCCCTATGGAGATGTTACGTGAGGCCGACCTTGAGCAGTGCGTGGGACTCTTCAGGAAGCAGGAAGAATGCCACCCAGGTTCCCGCTAGCTAAACGAGAGACTGACGTGGGCTGACGAACAACAGGACTGGCGTGTGGTTGGGTGGCTCAAGTGTCTGGACAGAAGGCCACGAAGCCGGGTTGGTTGCAGCGACTATTCGTTGCTTCATGAGGTGGGTGTAAGGAGGTTGAGATGAGCGCGCTTTTGTTGAAGAATGGGACAGTATTCGATGGGACCGGTTTGGATCCCGTATCCAACGCCGATGTCCTCATCGAGGACAACAAGATTGCAGGGGTGGGGCCTTCTGGTTCGCTAGATGTTCCGGAAGGAGCTCAGATTGTCAACACCGCCGGCAAGTTCGTCATGCCTGGCATGTTCAATAACCATTCGCACTTGGGTTGGGATGGCAAGCGTGACTTGGAGAAACAGGGAAAAGAGGACTCCGATTCGGTGACAACGGCTGTCGTCATCATGAACATGGGGCGATCGCTCGAAGCTGGTGTCACCAGTGTGCGTGACTTAGGTATGAACAACGCTGGCTTCATTGCTCTGGATGTCAAGGAGCGAGGTCTCGTCACTAGCCCGCGGCTCTTCATCGCAGGTAAGGCGATTTGTATGACGGGTGGGCATACCTGGTGGTGCTGTCAAGAGGCGGATGGGCCCACTGGTGTGCGCCAGGCCGTTCGGGAGCAGGTCAAGAAGGGTGCCACCGTGATCAAGATGATGGCCAGTGGACGCCATCCAGAGTTTACGCAGGAGGAGCTTGACGCTGCCGGGCACGAGGCGCACGAGTTGGGCGTCAAGATCACAGCTCACGCGACGATTCCACAGGCGGTGGACAAAGTGCTGAATGCTGGCTACGACTGTATTGAGCATGGGGCTGCCTTCAACGAAGAGCAGATTGAACGGATGCTGGAGGCGGGGACCTTCGTGGTGACCACGCTTTCCCCCGGGTACTTGCAGGCGAAACATGGTTTGGAGCTAGGCCTGGGCTGGACGGAGGAGCAGGTGCAGGCTCGAAGAGAGCGGCTCAAGAACCCGGAGAGGGCGCTCCTGACGGGAAAGGCCGGTCGTGCTGGGGTACCATTGGCGTTCGGTACGGATGCTGGTAGCCCGGCGGTCCCACACAACAACATCGCCGATGAGTTCAAGTACCTCGTCGAAGTTGGTGTCGTCGACTCGGTCAAGGATGTCCTGCTCATGGCGACGCGGAACAGCGCTCAACTGAACGGTGTGGAGGATTCGCTGGGGACGTTGGAGGTCGGGAAGCTAGCCGACCTGGTCGTCATCGACGGCGACCCCACGGAAAACGTAGACGACATCCGCAATGTGGAGCAAGTCTATCTGGATGGACAGCGCGTCATCTAGGGTTTCGTTGAGACGGCTTGCCTGCCTGGTCGCTGCTCGGCTGAGATGGTCGGGTGCGGATTGATGCGGGCAGGCCGTCTCCTTCGTTGGATAAATTGGGGGAGAAGATGGACCCTGAAGAGAAGTTCGTAGGGATTCAGATCAGTCCGATTAGCTTCATCGACGAGGGTGTGGAGGACGTGTTGGACACGCTTCAGGAGCGCGTGGGAATCAACGCACTGTGTATTGGAACCGTCTCCTGGTTAGGTCTGAAAGTGGGCCGTCGCATCTCGCACGAACTTGAGGGTTGGCCTGATCACGGTGTGCCCGAGCCCTATAGGATGAAGGGTGGCTCCTACCTGGAGTATCATCCTGAGTACTACGTGAACACGTTCATCGACGATTTTCGGGCCTCCGATCCGGAGATGGCGGGCAAGGACATCTTGGAGATGGTGAGCCCTGCTGCCCGCGAGAGGGGCATGAAGATCGTGCCCGAGCTGATGGAACCGCTCTTCTCATACGCCGGTCACGGCGAGGCCAGTGCTGTGGGGGTGCCCAATATGCCCCAGTGCCTCGAGATCGACGTATTTGGGCGCTATGGCAAGCAGCCGTGCACAAGCCATCCAGACTACAGGCGGTGGTGGCATTCGATGATCGAGGATCATTGTGCGAACTATGACATCGACGGCATCATGTGGTGCAATGAGCGGCGTAGCCCGTTGGATCTCATGGTGGCTGGGCGTGCTCCCGCATGCTTCTGTGAGTATTGCCTTGACGAGGCGAAGAAGCGTGGGCTCGACGTGGATCGGACGCTTGCGGGTTTCGAGAAGGTCTACCACTTCTTTCAGCAGGCCAGGAATGGGACTGAGTTCGTAGATGGGGCGTTGATCGGTTTCTTGCGAGTGCTATTCGAGAATCCAGAGATCCTGCTCTGGGAGCGATACTGGGTCGAGAGAAACAAGGACCTGGACCGCGAACTCTACGGCATCGTGAAATGGTCGAACCCGGCTCTCTCCTTTGGTCTGAACGTCTGGAATCGGAACCACTTCAATCCTTTCCGCAAGGCTCAGTGGCCTTGGGAGTCGCAGACCCTCTACGCCGACTGGGTGAAACCGATCACGTATCAGCATCAGGCGGGGCTCATCTACTACAGGGAGATGGAGAGTCTCCACAAGTCGATCCTGCGTGACGTGGATCCGGCGGAGATGACACCCCTTATGTACCAGTTCCTCAACCTCGACGAGGCACCATGGGATGAGGTGATACAAAAGGGACTCGATCCCGACACGTACGTCTACGGTCAGGCACGGGATGCCGTGCGTGGCGTTAATGGGAAGGCGAAGGTCTATATGGGCATCGGCGTCGATGCCCCGCGTTCGCGAGCTGACCAAGCAAAGTGTACACCTGACATCGTACGGCGGAGCGTGTTGGCGGCCTATCGTGGTGGGGCGGAAGGCGTACTCTTCTCGCCTAACTATGCTGGGATGGAGCTCTCGAACCTCGACGGCGCGGCAGAGGCTCTAGCGGAGCTTGGGCTCAAGTAGTCTGGCGAGCAAAGGGCCTCTCGGGAACCATCGAGCGCGATCGCCGGCGGCGACGGGGAGCGCACGGTATTGTGTGATCGAGGATCTGGAAATCCTCTGTCTCTGGTTCCTGATGCACGTCGTGTCGGGAGGGAGTGCAGTAGATTACGATCTGTGTACTGACGCAGTCTCTGCGGGAGGAACAGGTTGCGGGGCTCCAGTCCTACCTTCGCGAGGACTGGAGCCCGTTTGGCGGCCCGGAGGGCGCTCTGACCCAGAGGCACGATGTATCGATGCCTTGTTTGGAAAGTGACTCTGTAAGACTTCATCAGGTTGCTGTCGAGTAGAATCCAATAACAAGGAGGAGCTGTCTCGGATAGCTGTTCCTGGCAACGGGCGGACCGTAAGCAGCGGATTAGTCATGGCCTATGTGCCGTGCCGGTGGTGGACATAACGGACAACAGGTGGCGCTTCGAGTCGCATTCGGGTGACTACTACATGTGGAGGTGAACGCGAGATGATTCTGAAACTACTATACATCAGCTTTGCAGTTGAGGACGTGAATGAGACGCGCCGAACATTTGCCGAGCTGTTCGGTTTGACGGGTCAAGCGATGGCACCGGACGCGTTCCTTGGGACGGACAGGGGGGCTCGTCTTCCGTTTCCCAATGGCTGCTGGCTCTACGTGATGGAGAGCAAGGACCCGGCATCTCCTGTGTTTCAGCACGTCAAGCAGCGAGGACCGGGACTGGAGCGAGTGGCGTTTCTGAGCGATGATATTGAAGCGGAATTCCAGCGAGTTCGAGAGGCAGGCGTGGAGCTCGATGACGCTGCCTTGGTCGAGACGCCGTCTGGTCGCCGATTCGCGGTGCCTCCCGACCACGTGTGCGGGGTTCGAGTGGAGATCGTGGAACCGAAACCTGGCTGCTGGACCTTTGATGCTCCCTCGAATATCTCCGGAGTCTTGGGTCTCCAGCACATCGGCGTTGCGGTGGAGGATATCAAGGCGGCCAGTGATGCCTTCGAAAGACTCTTTGAATTGGCTCCCAGGGAATTGCGCGATGATCAGCATGGTGGTGAGCAACTGGATATGATGATCGAGCCGGGCAACGACCGTCTGTGGCTGCACGTCACCCAGAGTTGGGGCCCTCAGGCAAGGGTTAGGCATTTTCTTGATCAAGTGGGAGAAGGACTGGAGCATCTGTGCATTGAGGTGGATGATATCCGCGAGGCTGTGATTCGAGTCACGGACTCAGGGGTACCGATCCATGAGCACAAAATATTCACCAATCGCCCGGACGGGTTCGAGGCGTTTGTGTATCCAGAGCACAGCACCGGTGTGACTATCGAGCTGATCGAGCCGTATCCGACCAGTCGAGGCTATCGCCCTCGGCGGTGAGTTTCCCTGTAACGTGACGACGATGGTCAGGCTCTTGGCCTGAGGTGGACAATTGCCATGGGGCGAGGACCGAAGTGAGCTTACTGGGTAACGAGTAACCTGATGAAGAGCGAGGTGTCCGATGTCGTCCCGAAGGAACGGACTGCTCGAAGGTAGGTCAAAGAAAAGGTCACCGATGATCAGATTGATACCGTGCTTGAGACGGCCAGGTGCGCACCGAATCGGCTCAGTCGACAGCTGCGGACCTGGTCGTGCTACGGGCCATGCGCTGCAGAAGAGCCTGGGCAGCGCTCAAGTCAGGTACTTGTCGGTTGCTCGTCAGTCTCCAAAGTATGGTCGAGCAGAGCGCCCGGATCACGACAAATCGGACGTCAACTGTTCGTGCGCTTTCCAAGCAGATGGTCGTCTCGACATCGTCATCGCTGGGATGAGCCAGAACCGGGGAACCGTGGCATACACGGGCTGGGATAGACGTAAACCGAGATTATCAAGACACCTATCCACACGACTACTGATTGCGAGTGTACGGCGCAGATCCATGTTGCCCTGGTCAAAGGAGCCCGCCGTGAACCCGATGGATCTCACTAGGAATCCGCAGCTGGTGCGGCCCTTAGGTTGCCGAGGGCACCAGATGCTCTTCGGTGCACAACAAGGAGGATTGACATGAACGTCTATATTGAAGTGGATATGGAGGGGATGGGTATCACCGCCCAGAAGATGGTGCGTCCGGATCACACCCAGTGGGTGCAACGTGGGCGCAAGATGGCGACGGATGAGGTGAATGCCGCCATTAAGGGTGCGCTCGCTGCCGGAGCGGAGCGGGTCTGGGTGAAGGATGGACACGCGGGCGGGGGGAATCTCTTGATCGAGGATCTAGACAAAGCCGCGGAGTTGATCACAAAATCGACGGGAACGGCGCATCTTAGGCCTGGGCTGGATCGATCATTTGATGCTGTCTTCTTGATCGGGTTCCATGCCCGTGCTGGCACCATAGGGGCTCACTTTGATCACACGATTAGTACTGCCTCGATCCACGGGATCCGATTGAATGATCAGCCGGTGGGTGAGATCGGCCTATCGGCGGCGTACGCTGGATTCCTGGAGGTGCCGGTCGTGCTGGTGACCGGTGACAAGGCTGCCGCTCGAGAGGCTGTGGAGCTCTTGGGGGACATCGAAACGGTGGTTGTGAAGGAGGCTTATGGTCGTGTCTCCGCTCGGGTGTTGAGCCCGGAGATCGTTCTCCCGCGCATTCGGGAAGCCGCTGAAAGGGCGCTGGCTGAACAGAGAGAGGCCTGGAGATTGGATACGCCCCTAAAGGTCGAAGTGGACTTTCTGCGATCAGCGGAGGCTGACATGGCGGAGATCGTGCCGGGGGCCGAACGCCTCACCGGGCGGACCGTAGCTTATCGACACGAGGACCCGCAGATGGCCTTCAAGGGACTGTACGCTATGGTGGGGTTAGCGGGTGTCGCAGCCGGTCAGTGGGCGCGAGCTGTCTTCGGTAGCTCTCAGTAGGTTTCGTGGCGGCGAGCCCGGAGCGTGATTGATGCCTCGATAATCACGTTCCGGCCATGGGCCTGCAAGTCCAGGCGGTTGATTCGTGCGGATCATCAGGTGCGATGGTTCGGCCTACTGGCACGTCCGAGAGGCATCCCTATTGCTCAGAGACGGAGTAGCACAGGTCAGTGGCGTGGATCGTGGATTGGTTCATCCGGTGGCCTTGGCGCATCTTCAGCGGGCCGCTGGCTTCCGTTTCGAGTCAATTGGATAGTCTCTTCGGCCTGTGAGCGGAAGTCTAGGGTTCGGCGACGGGACACCATTGAATGGCAGGGGGGGCACAATGAGCTTCAGGGAAGAACTGCAGCATCTCTCTCCGGTGTGGCACCGGGTGACTGACATCGTAGTGGACCGTGGTGAAGGGGCCTATGTCTATGATGTGAACGGGCGGCGCTATCTGGATTTTACCTGTGGGTATGGAGTGACCAACACGGGCCATTGTCACCCACGCGTCGTGTCTGCTGCCCGTGAGCAAATCGGGAAGATCATCCACGCCCAAGTCAACATCGCCTGGCACGAACCGATGCTTCGGCTGGTGAAGGAGCTTCGGGACGTGACGCCGGAGGGGTTGGACAGTTTCTTCTTCAGCAACTCTGGCGCTGAGGCCATTGAGGCGAGTGTCAAACTGGCTCGTTTTGCCACGAGGCGAGCTGGTATCATCGTGTTCAAGGGGAGCTTTCACGGGAGAACGGTGGCCGCGATGTCGCTCACGACGAGCAATGCGAAGTACCGGTCCAACTACCAGCCTCTGATGGCGGGGGTTTCGGTGGCTCCATATGCCAACTGCTATCACTGTCCCGTTGGCGACCGGTCGACCTCTGTCGACGGCGTCAAGGGTTTTCCCGGCGAGGATGTCTGTGAGATGTGGTGTCTGGAAGAGCTGGAGGATGTGTTGCGTCTCCAATCCGCTCCTGGGGATACGGCAGCTATACTGCTGGAGCCAGCCTTGGGCGAGGGCGGCTATGTCCATCCGCCGCGTGCCTGGCTGCGAGGGGTGAGCGAGATCGCAAGGGAGAATGGCATTCTCTTGGTCGCAGACGAGATTCAGTCAGGCTTCGGGCGGACCGGCAGGTTTTTCGCGGTTGAGCATGCTGGTGTGTCCCCGGATATCGTGGTTATGGCGAAGGCTCTGGCTTCGGGGTTTCCTCTGAGCGGGATTGCTACCCGTCCGGGCATAATGGAGAAGTGGCAGGCGGGCACGCACGGTGGTACGTACGGAGGGAATGCCGTCTCCTGTGCTGCTGCTGTCGCCACGCTGCATGTCCTTCGGGATGAAGGGCTCGTCGAAAATGCCGCACGGATGGGTGACTATTTGATGGAGAACCTGCGCGGGCTTCGAGAGCGTCACCCACTCATCGGGGACGTGCGAGGCCGCGGTTTGATGGTGGCCACCGAGTTCACAGCGCCAGACGGGACGGCGGCGAGCATTGCTGGAACCATGGCAACCGATTGTCAGGATCGGGGGATGCTCGTACTGACGGCTGGTCACCGCGACAATATCATACGTTGGATTCCGCCACTCATCGTCACGGAAGATCAAATTGATGTGGGCGTTGAGATCTTCGAGGAGGCGTTAGCTGCCGCTGAGTGACGGATAGTGGGTTCACTCGTGGCCTGTGACGAACCGTGTGGGTATGCAAAAGGACATCGCGGTACGTCAGGGTGGACGTGAAGGCTGAACGGTAGAACCCTGGCGTGTCAACGGGGCGGATTACGACATCATAGAGATGGAGGTGCTGACGTGCGAACGCTGATTCAGGGTGGGTGGGTGGTTGGTTTTCAGAATGGTCACCATGCGATCATTGAGGACGGCGTTGTCGTGTTGGAGGACGACGCTGTGCTGCATGTTGGCCCGAGCTTTGACGGGACCGTCGACGAGACCATCGACGCCAAAGGGAAGCTGGTGTCGCCCGGCTGGATCAACATCCATGCCGTGGCCAATATCGATATTCAGACGCTGGGACTTGATGCCAGTCAACCGGCCTTCACGTCCCCTCGCGCCTACGCGGTGGATAATGTGGGAGACGTGGAGTTCACCGGCGACCGTCTCCGAACCAGTGCGCTCTTCTCAGTCGTGGAACTTCTGAAGGGAGGAGCGACCACCATCGTGGAGATATCGACGATGGCCCCCTCTCGTTTCGAGGTCCCTCGTGATGAAGCACCGGTTCTGGCGGAGGTGGCGGGAGAGCTGGGGGCGCGGATCTACGTGTCTCATAAGTTCCGCGCGGGGAAGAGGTATATGGATGACGACGGCGTGATGAAGTACCATTGGGACGAGGAAGCGGCACGGAATGCCTTTGAGTACGCGAAGTCCGTCGTCGAAGAGTATGAGGGTGCCTACGAGGATCGAGTTCGTACGATGCTCTTCCCCTATCAGTTTGATGCTTGTCCTGCCGAGCTGCTTCGAGACGTCAAGATAGCCGCGCGGGAGATGGGTGTTCCCGTGCACATGCATACCTCCCAGAGTCTGTTTGAGTTCCACGACTGTCTGCGGCGCTACAACAAGACGCCGGTCCAGCTCCTGGACAGCATAGGCTTCCTGGACGAGCGGACGATCCTGACACATCTCATCTACACCACCGCCCATCCCGCCTCAGGATTCCCAACTGGAGACATCAGTGATCTGCGGTTGGTGGCTGACCGCGGGGCAAACGTGGCCCACTGTGCGGTCGTGTACGCTCGCCATGGCAAGATCCTGGGGTCATTTTCTCGCTACCGGGAGATGGGTATCAATGTGCCTATAGGCACGGACACGTTCCCGCAAGACCTGATCACAGAGATGCGTTGGGCGGCTTTGGCCTGCAAGTGGACCGACCGAGATCGGAACCGTGGCACGGCGCGGGAGGTGTTTAATGCGGTAACCGTCGACGGTGCCCGTGCGTTGGGACGCGATGACATCGGACGGTTGGCACCAGGGGCCAAGGCAGATGTGGTGATTGTCGACTTCACCCCGCTCCATATTGGCCCGGTGGATGATCCAATCAAAGCCTTGGTATATACTGCCAGCGGCACAGACATAGAGACTGTGATAGTTGACGGCAAGGTTGTGGTGAAGGAAGGCAGGGTACCCGGCGTTGATGAGTCCGAGCTTGTCAGGAAGGCCTCCGAGGCTCATATGTGGCAGAAGGGTCGGTTCGTGGGGCAGAATCCCACCGGGAGGCCCGCAGAGGTCTTGTTCCCGAGCACGTATGAGGTGATGTGAGGAGAATCGAGAGATGACCAAGCTTATCGAAGGTGGGACGGTAATTGGGTTCCGAAACAACCAACACGTGATCATTCCTGATGGCCAGGTGGTCTACGAGGGGAATCAGATCACGTTTGTGGGGCGAGGGTTCGAGGAAGAGGCGGCTGAGCGCGTCGACGCGCG
>Ga0180434_10008874_pt1 | contig 11030 bp, 12 predicted proteins | sample SS_ome_7_FD_132453 | JGI IMG/M metagenome (GOLD analysis project Ga0180434, IMG submission 132453) | Hypersaline lake sediment archaeal communities from the Salton Sea, California, USA - SS_1_D_2 metaG | ecosystem: Environmental > Aquatic > Non-marine Saline and Alkaline > Hypersaline >... | reverse complement strand
TTCTGCCGCATCCTGAGTCCCTTCCTCCAGGGCTTTTCGGACTTCGCTTTCGGTCATTTCGACCTTGAAGCCATCGCCCATTCGGGTTTTAATTTTTCCCATGTTTTCCTCCTTTTTTAAGGAATAAGACATTGCTTTTCATGATCTGATGTATCTCAGATATTGAATTATATGTCAAGTTTTAACAAGTACTTTATGCCGCCCGAACCTGAAAGAAAGAGGGGGCGTTCGTGCAGAACATTCATGGCGCGCTATCTCGACGGCGCCGATCTTCATCAGTTGACCTGCCGAAGAAAGCAAACGATTCACACAAGGGGGGGATGAGGGGTCGCATCTCAAATCTGAATTATTTGCTTCTGACGCGATCGTCCCGCCGCTTAAGCTTGCGGTCCGTCTCAAGTCTTTTCGCGATCCGGATTATTTCAAGATCGTACGCCGTGAAGGCAAAGCGGGCAAAACGGTGAACCGCGCCCTTAAAACACTCTTCAAAAACAAGAAATGCGCGATATTTGGTTGCTATCGGTGAATAAATGAATAATAATGATTAACAAAATATAGTTTTGAATAAACTGGATCCGTTGAATCGATGAGCGGGGATTATCGCCTTATTCCGGGCGAAGGGAGGCTTTTTTGGAACGCCTTTTGAATATAAAACAAGCGGCCGCATTTCTGAATGTATCCGAAATCACGGTTCGGCGGTGGACCAACCAGGGATTGTTGAATTGTTACCGGGTGGGCAAGAGACGGGCCAGACGCTTCAGGCCCCAGGATTTGACGGACTGCCTGGAGGGGCGTTCGCTGGCGGACGCATCCGGCCGGGTGGCCCTGGGTATCATGAACGTCATGGTTCCGGACGGTTCTCACGTCACCCACTTGAGTGCACAGGAAAACGAGTCGCTGGAAATCGCGGCGGCGTTTATCCGCGAAGGCCTTCAAACCGGCGAAACGGTTTGCATCGTGGCGGCCGAAGACCGCATTGGTCTCATCATGAACCTGCTGGAGGACCGGACGCCGCGCCTGGAAAGGTTTTCGGCCGCCGGCAAGCTGCATTTGAGCCGCGGCCTTGATTCACCCGAGCGCCAGGTATCATACCTGCAGGCGCTGGCCGCTCACGGCGACGGGCGGTTCAGGGTCTTCGGCGACATGCGCTGGACTTTCAAAAAAGGGTGGTCCACCCAAGATCTGGCGCGGCTGGAGAATATCATTCCGGCCCCCCGGCAGGCCAGAGGATGTCTTTTTCTGTGCCAATACGCACTGGATCGTTTCCGGGGCGGGGAAATCATGACGGCCCTGGAAACCCACACGCACAACATCTACCGGGGTCGGGTCAGCGAGAATTCCTACGGCGGGCATCTTGTGACGGCCGGCGCAACGCTTTTGTAAAATGGCGATCCGATCCGGACAATGTAAGCGGCATTACAACCCGGCGTCATTCGATGGGCGATAACGGGTTCGGCGCATTGGGCCGTTGTCTGAACGTGCGCTTCAGAAGGGAGCAGCTATGGGAAACCGACTGGAACCCCGCATCGCGCAAATCCTTGTAAAAGCGGAAGACATGACGGCATTGACCCGTGACGAGGCCCTGGCGCTGATGCGCATCGAGCGGCACACCAGCGCGGCCTACGCCCTGATGGAGACCGCCAACCGGATGTCCCGATCCCAATTCGGGGAAAAAGGGGAAAACCATTTTCACATCGGTCTCAACGTCGAGCCATGCCCCATGGACTGCCTGTTTTGCAGCCTCACGCGCCGGGCCGGCATCTTCAAGAAAAAAATCGAGTTCCCGGTGGAACAGGTGCTGGCATGGGCCCGGCAGGCGGAGGCTGCGGGCGCTGATGGCCTGAACCTGATGACCACGGGCACCTATCCGTTCGAACGGCTGCTGGCAATCGGCCGACTGATGCGCAAGGAAGTAGCGGTTCCGCTGGTCGCCAACACCCGGGACGTCAATCACCGCGAGGCCGAGGCCCTGCTGGATGCCGGGTTTGTGGGCGCCTACCATGCCGTCCGGCTCGGCGAGGGGCGCGACACGCCCCTGCGCCGGGACAGACGCATCAAGACCATCCGTGTGTTCAAAGATGTCGGCCTGTTGTGGATGAACTGCGTGGAGCCGGTGGGGCCGGAGCACTCGGCCGAAGAGATCGTGGACCTGATGCTGCTGGCCCGCGACTATGGCGCCGTTTACAGCGGCATCATGCGGCGCATCAATTTCCCCGGCTCGCCCATGCAGCGCTTCGGCATGATCAGCGAATTGGAAATGGCGCGTCTGGTGGCCGTCAGCCGCCTGGTCATGGGCAATGTACCCCGGGCCCATTGCACCCACGAACCCCATGCCGCATCGCTGATGGCCGGCGCCAACCTCTTTTTTCCGGAAGTGGGCGCCAGTCCGCGCGACGGTCGGGCGGACACCGGCAAGGGCAGGGGCACCGGCATTCAAACCTGCCGCCATTTGCAAAAGGAGATGGAGTGGAACCCCGACCCGCCCTCCAACTGTTTTGATGCGACTGATCTCTGTGACGGTCCGGATCTGCGATCAAAACAAAAACATAGTTAAGGAGGCGCTTGTGGTGCACATCAAAAAGTCATTTTGGATCGCATGGTTGCCAACGCTGTTTCTGGCCTTTCAGCCGCTGCCTTCCCTCGCCGGCGAACCGGTTTCTGTCGGCACCTGGAAAACCGCCCAGACCATCCAGCCGTTTTTCTACAACCGATTTCTTCCCGATGCTATGAAAAGCCAAGTCTTTGCCTTCACCAATCCGGCCGATCAGAAAACCGCGCTTCTGGCAGGCAGCCTGGCAATGTGCGGCACCACCCTGGCCCATGCGATCTATTCCGCGGCGATGGGTCAGCCGGTGGTGGTCGTGGCGGCTTTGTGCAACAAGTGCTCAGCCCTGGTGGTGAAAAAGGACGGATCGATCCGATCCGAGGCCGATCTGAAAGGCAAGACCATCGGCTATGTTCCCGGCACCATGCACGAAATCCTGCTGCGGGAGACGCTGGTGCGCAACGGTATTTCTCCGTTGAGGGATATAAATCTGGTCCGGGTGGATTTTTTCGACATGGGGATGGCCCTGGCCGGTGGCAGCATCGACGCCTTTCTTTCCGGCGAGCCCTTTCCGACCCTGGCCGTCCAGCAGGGCTACGGCCGAATCCTCTCCTATCCCTATTACGACGATTCGGTGGGAACCATCAACGCCGGGATGCTGGTCACCCGCGCCGCCGTTGAAAGACAACCCGAACAGGTGGCCGCGCTGGTGCTGGGCCATGCCCGGGCCACGCGCTTTCTGATCGACCACCCCGAAAAGTGGCTGCAGCGGGCCGCGGCTTTCGGGACGCCCATCGATGTCCTTAAAGCCGCGGCGCCGAATATGGAGCTGGCCTGGGACATGGACGACGCCTTTATCCGGCAAGCCAAGGTGCTGGGCAGCCGCATGCAGGCCCTGGGCATCATCGCGCGGCAGCCGGATTACGAGCGGCTGTTTGATCTATCGTTTGTCAAGCAGGCAAGGATAAAACTTCAATGATACGCCGAAGCTTTTTAAGAACGCAGCCGCCTCGGCTGCTGAACTGGCTGCTGCCGGGATTGTTTTTTTTAGCTTGGCTGGTAGTATGCGAAACCGGCCTTGCGCCTCCCTATCTGCTGCCGCACCCCAAGGATGTTTTGGCGACGGGTTCATCCTACCTTTTTGGTGATGCCGGCCAAATGGCTTATGCGGGTCGGTTTTTCGAAGACGTGACGGCCAGCGCCGTCCGGGTGCTGCTGGGGTTCGGGCTGGCAGTGGCCGCGGGCATTCCGTTGGGGGTTCTCTCCGGAAGGCTTGCTCTGGTGAACCGCCTGTTGAGCACCTCGATCAACGCCCTGCGGGCGGTTCCCGGCATCAGCTGGCTCCCGCTGGCCATGGTCTGGTTCGGCATCGGCATCAAAACCACCGTCTTTCTGGTGGCCCTGGCGGCTTTTTTTCCGGTTTATCTCAATGCCGAGGCCGGCGCCCGCCAGGTCAACCCCACCTTGCTGCAGGCAGGCGCCATGATGGGGGTGCGCCGCCTGCGCGGCACGTTCGCGATTCTTCTGCCCGCGGCCATGCCCAATATCATCACCGGCCTGCGCCTGGGAATGGGGATCTCCTGGGCCTATCTGGTTCTGGGTGAGTTGACCGGCGTGCCCAACGGACTGGGCGCCCTGATCATGGACGCCCGCATGCTCGGCCGCATAGACATCATCGTGGTGGGCATCATTTTGATCGCCCTCATGGGCCGGTTGTGCGATGTGGGGCTGCACCAGGCATTGCGCCTTGGTTTCAAAAGCGCTCGGAGGATATCATGAAACCCCGTCTTGAGATCGTCTCCGCGCAAAAACGATCGACGGCCGTGCCGGTTGTTCTGGATGTCGCGCAGGTGAGCCAACGGTTTACCGTCAGCGGTTCGAAAGAAATCACCGTGCTGCAGGACATCGGTTTCACGGTCCGGCGCGGCGAGTTTATCTGCGTTCTGGGGCGCAGCGGGTGCGGCAAATCAACGCTGCTCAAAATTCTGGCCGGCTTCATGCCCCCCAGCGCCGGCATTGTCCGGCTCAACGGAAAACCGGCCGGAAGCCCCGGTCCGGACCGCTGCGTGGTGTTCCAGGAAGATGCCTTGTTTGCCTGGCTGACCGTCAGGGAGAACATCGCCTTCGGCTTAAAGGGGCGCAGAATGGCCCGCCGTGAAAAAGAAAGGGCGGTGGACCGTTTTCTGTCGCTGGTCGGTTTGACGGATTTCGGCGACTATCTGCCGGCGGAGATATCGGCCGGCATGAAGCAGCGGGTGTCCCTGGCAAGGGTGCTCATCCTGCAACCCGAAATTTTGCTTATGGACGAGCCCTTCGCCGCCCTGGACGCCCAGACGCGCGAGGAAATGCAGGACCTGCTGCTGCGGCTGTGGTCCGAGCTGTCCCACACCATCGTTTTCGTGACCCATGACGTGGGGGAGGCGGCGCTGCTGGCCGACCGGGTGTTGCTGTTCGACCGGGCGCCGGGCCGCATCAAGGAAGAGATCCGCATCGCGCTTGCCCGGCCGCGGCGAAAAATGGAAGACGACTATTACGCCTTGTGCCGTTCCATCACCGCCAAAATAAAAGCCCTTTGAGGGAGTTTGATTGTGCCAATGCAAAATTCGGGATGACATCAAGTAGAGAAAGTTAGGCATCAACCCAACAGTGTGATCGGTTTCGAATAATCCGGTTGATCCGACACGCGCTTTCGGCCTGATATACGTATTTTTGCTGATCGGCGGTCGCTGGCAACTGCCTTGTCGTTACATGTGGCGCAGGCGGCACAAGCGTCGTTCGCTGCGCGCGGGCGTTTTTGCGTCGCTCTTTCGGGCGGATCGCTCATGGACATGCTTGCGCCCGCACTGGTCGCGCTGTCCTCGCGTGAACGTATTGACTGGTTGGCCTGGCATGTCTTCTGGGTCGATGAACGGTGGGTGGTTCCGGTTTTCAACGCTCCCAAACCGCCGCCGGTTCGGGTGATCAATCACGCCCGCCGGGTAGCCGTCGCCGCCGCCGGAACCAGTAAGGCAGGCATTAAGGTACGGTTGCTCCAGTCAGGAGATGAGGATTCGGGAATTCCCGTTCAGAGAGTGAAACCCGTCGACGGTGAAATGAGGTGGTTTTTGGATGAGACGGCATACCCGCCACCACTTTCCCGAAACAGCAGGGATTGTAACGATGAATAACCGAATTGGGAAGGGACGGATGAAAACTATTCTTGCGGCGGACATCGGCGGTACCAACAGCCGCTTTGCCTATTTTCAAAGCGGCTCGAACGCGAACCTGTCTTTGAAGGACAGCATTTGGCTGCCCACCGGGAAGGCCGAATCCTTTGTCCAGTTGTTGGCGCAATTACGATCGAGCGACTTCTCCATTGATCCCGAAGATGCCGATATCGCCGTTATTGCTGCTGCCGGTCCGGTGGAGCACGGCATATACTGCGCTCCGCCCTATATCGCCTGGGACATCAACCTGGCAGACAAAGTGATTTCCGACGCCTTGCAGCGCGCCGTACTGATCAACGATTTTGTCGCCCAGGCCTATGCCTGCCGGTCGCCGGTGGGAGCAACCGCCCGCAATATTTTGGCCGGAGAAACCATTGTTGACGGAACTGTGGGGGTCCTGGGCGCCGGCACGGCCCTTGGCAAGGCCATTCTGGTGCCGTTGGACGACGGTGGAGTCCAGGCCCTGCCTTCAGAAGGCGGGCACGGTTATTTCCCTTTTCTGTCGGAGCACGAGTTCGCTTTCCAAAAGTTCTACCGCGAAAAAAGCGGGGAGTATCATATCACCGGCAACCTGGTGGTTTCCGGCCGTGGGCTGAGCTATATTCACTGGTTTTTGACCGGACAACAGGCACGCCCGGAGCAAGTCACCACCGAGGGACTTCAGGCCGGTTCCGAAACCCTGGCCTGGGCGGCGAAATTCTACGGACGGGTCTGCCGGGATTTCGCCCTTGACGTGCTGGCTACGGGCGGGCTGTATGTTGCCGGCGGGGTAGCTGCCAGAACACCTGCGTTGTTAACCCATATGAATTTTCGTAAGGAATTTGTGGATTCTTCGACAATGGGTCACGTGTTATCAAAAATACCCGTATTTTTATTGGACAACCAGGACAGCGGCCTTTGGGGCGCGGCCTTTTACGGGCAGCAACTGCTGAGGGAAGGTTGAGAAACCATGACATCAAATAAACGCAATACATGGATGGGTAAAGCGGTCGTGGCTGTTCTCATCGTTATCGGCATTTTCGCCTTTCGTTATTTCGAGTTGGGACAATATCTCTCCCTGGACTACCTCAAGACGTCCCAGGCGAAGTTTTACCAGCTTTACCAGTCGCACCGATTGGCCGTGATCGCCGCCTACATGGGCATCTATATCGCCGTCACGGCCCTGTCGCTGCCCGGCGCGGCCGTCATGACCCTGGCCGGCGGCGGGTTGTTCGGGCTGGTCGTCGGGACCATCGTCGTCTCGTTTGCCAGCACCATCGGCGCCACCCTGGCCTGCGCTGTTTCCCGCTTTCTGCTGCAGGATTGGGTGCAGGGCAAATTCGGCGATAAACTGGCGACGATCAACGCCGGCATCGCAAAAGAGGGCGCCTTCTATTTGTTCTCCCTGCGCCTGGTGCCGGTGTTTCCGTTTTTCGTGATCAACCTGTTGATGGGACTCACCAAAATGCGGCTGTTCACCTTTTTCTGGGTGTCGCAGATCGGCATGCTGGCCGGGACCGTGGTTTATGTCAATGCCGGTCGGCAGCTGGCGCAAATCGATTCGTTGTCCGGCATTCTGTCCCCCGGGGTGCTGGCCTCCTTTGCCGTTTTAGGTCTGTTTCCGATCACCGTGAAAAAGCTGCTGGCGTTCTACAAACGGAAATTTGGAAAAGATGGGCAAATGGCGGCGGTCCCTGAAAAGACCGTTGCCGCACCACTGAAAGGTGAATCCGATGTTTGATAAAATCGACAGATCCGCCACGATCTGTGAACATCTGGCCGGCGCCGGCGCGGTTGAATTCGATCAGACCAAGCGCGCCGTGGCCCATTTTACCAGCGGCTATCTTTCCGCGGCGGACGGCGGTTACCTGAAATCCGGCGGGTATTCCGTGAAATACCTGGACTATGACTGGTCATTGAACGAGAAGTAATCTTCACTTGAAACAATGTGATTTACCGGTGTTTTGGAGGCAACCAATGACAGACCCGGAAAAAAATATCATCAGCCCGTGGGATGTCCATAATCAGCAGCTGGTCTCCCATGTTCATCCTTTGGACTGGCAAAATCCCAAACCCGCATCGCGCTATAACCTGGTGGTTATCGGGGCCGGCACCGCCGGGCTGGTGTGCGCGGCCGGTGCGGCCGGCCTGGGGGCCAAGGTAGCTCTGATTGAGCGCCACCTGATGGGCGGCGATTGCCTGAACGTGGGCTGCGTGCCGTCCAAGGCCGTGATCCGGGCGGCACGGGCCGCCGCCGCCGTGCGCGACGCCGGCGACTTCGGGGTGCACGTTCCCGAAGGCGTTTCCATCGATTTCGGCCGGGCCATGGAACGTATGCGGCGGCTAAGGGCGTCCATCGCGCCCCACGACGCGGCCAGGCGCTTCAGGGACCTGGGCATCGACATGTTTATCGGTGAAGGCCGGTTCGTCAACGCCCATACGGTTGAAGTGGGCGGCGAACGCCTGGCCTTCAAAAAAGCGGTCATCGCCACCGGCGCGCGGGCCGCGGCGCCGCCCATCCAAGGTTTGGAAGAAATTTTCTATCTGACCAACGAATCCGTCTTTTCCCTCACGGAACTTCCCAAGCGGTTGGCCGTCATTGGCGCCGGTCCCATCGGCTGTGAAATGGCCCAGTCCTTCGCCCGCTTCGGCACGGAAGTATTGCTGGTGGAGACCATGCACGGCATTCTCCCCCGGGAAGATACCGACGCTTCCGGTATCGTTCTGGAATCCATGCAAAAAGACGGGGTGAAGCTTCTGTGCTGCGGCAAGGAACTGAAGCTGGACAAATCCGCCGCCGGCAAAATTCGCCTCATGGTTACGTCCCACGGCAGAGACTACGACGAAGTGGTGGACCAGGTTCTGGTGGCCGTGGGCCGGGCACCGAATGTGGAAAATCTGGGGCTGGACGCGGCCGGTGTCGCTTTCACCCAAAAAGGCGTGCAGGTCAATGACCAACTGCAAACCAGCCGGGCTCACATCTACGCGGCCGGCGACATCTGCTCGCCCTATCAATTCACCCATGCGGCCGATTTCATGGCGCGCATCGTCATTCGCAATGCGCTGTTTTTCGGTCGATCCAAGGCGAGCGCATTAACGATCCCCTGGTGTACCTACACGGAGCCGGAGATCGCCCATGTCGGACTTTATGAAAAGCAGGCCACCGAGCAGGGTATCGCGGTCGACACCTTTACCCGCAGGCTGGAAGACGTCGACCGGGCGATTCTCGAAGGTCGTACCGACGGTCTGGCGCGCGTGCATGTGCGCAAGGGTACGGATAAGATTGTCGGCGCTACCATCGTGGCCGCCAATGCCGGTGACATGATTGCGGAAATCACCCTGGCCATGACCCACAAACTGGGCCTTGGGCGCATCGCCAGCACCATTCACCCCTACCCGACGCAGGCGGAGGTCATCCGCCAAATCGGCGACGCATACAACCGCACGCGGCTGACGCCCTTTGCCAAGTCGCTGTTTTCGCGGTTGATGGCCTGGCGCAGGTGATATGCGCCATTGGCCAATGGTGGTTTTTTAGGGGACGTTGTTGACTGTTGTGACAAATTCAACTGTATAATCATTTGAACCTTTTAAATATCTTCGAAATAGTTTTCGGGGACGTCCATTGTTTTATTGTTACAGCAGCTTCAATCCTTCCACCAAAACTATTTTTCGCCCGCGCAGAGCGGACTGGCTTAGGGTCGGCTGTTGTCAAATGCAGCCGCCGACAAATTATCAGGATTATATCTGCCGGAAAAGCGGATGGCGATGAAGAAAATGAATATTGGAGGTACAGAAAATGAGAGGCCATTACGATTTTTCCAAAATGAAGGGACGTAAAAACCCTTATATTAAATATTTAAAGCAACCGGTTACGATGCGACTGGACCGTGATACTGTTTCGTACTTCAAATCCATGTCTGATGAAACCGGTATTCCTTACCAAACCCTGATCAACTTTTATCTTCGTGACTGCGTCGTTACGCAGCGAAAGCGAATCATGAATCGGCTTTCACCGGGGTTTTAAACCCGTGCGGCTTTATGGCAAGCACCGAACACGTGAGCTGGTCGAGAATAGCCTCTGCGGTATTGCCGATGAACACCCCTGATCTGCCGATACGGGCAACCGTCCCCATGACGACCAGATCCGCCTGCAACTGCACCGCCAATGGTGCGATTACCATTTTTGCCGGGCCCTGGGGCAGATGAAAGCCCGGCGAGAGGTAATCATAAGCCTCTTTGCCGATCCAATCCCGGAGTTGTTCGGCCAGCCGGTAAAGTTCCTTCCTGTGGCGTTTGCGCATCCCTTCAACGTAATCGGCTCTTCCTTCCGGCGACACAACGCCCCTTGACACCAATATCCCCTCAAAAAGAGTTTCCCAGGCATGGGCGATGTGCAGAGACGCAGCGTCTGAAAGCGCCAGTGAGGCGGCCAGTTCAAAAATCTCGCGGTTAAGATCATTCTCTGAAGGGATGGGAGCCATCGGATCGAAATCGACGGCCGCCAGGATGCTGCCGTAGTTCGATTTTTCAGACGGTTTCATGAGCCAAACCGGGCAGGGACACTTACGGAGGAGGTGCAGGTCGTCGCTGCCGAAAAGCCTGTGCGTCCAACTCGGATTCTCCGCAGGCTTGATGAGTAGATCATATCCATTTTTCAATACGGCCCGTATCGTTTCAAGGTACGTCTTTCCAACCAGTCCATCCAGGCGGATTTGCAGACGTTCACGGAAAGGTTGAATCATTGCTTCCAGAATTTTGCGATGATCAGATTCCACGGCGGCTCGCAGATCTTCGGATACCGGTCCTCCCGGCGGCAGGCCGATGCCTGCCGTGACGACCTGGGTCGGAATTACGTCGACAATAGTCAGATCCGCCTGATTGTTTTCCGCCAGCGAGACCGCACGCGCAACAGCCGATGTCTGGTCCACAGTCGGTTCATTCAGGTAAAGGATATTTTTGAAACGTTTCATGTCTAACCTCACGCCTACATGTTTTGTGCGCAATTACTCCCAAGAAAGCCACCGTTAAACAGGGGCCAGGTTCTTCAGCTTTTTAACAGCGCTCGACTTGCCGATGACGATCAGACAATCTCCGCCACGCAAGTGTTCCGCAGGATTGATGGTCGTGATCTGTTCCTGGTCTCTGCGTATGCCGACGAGGGTCGCATCGAGCTTTTGTCGAAAATGGAGTTCCGCCAATGACTTTCCAGCAAAATCCGAATCCTCCGATAGTTTGATTTCAGCAATTTCAAAGCGATCCGTTTCTTCCGTGTCTCTCTGCGCCTCAAGTTGATTCAGTAT
>Ga0180434_10008872_pt1 | contig 11030 bp, 5 predicted proteins | sample SS_ome_7_FD_132453 | JGI IMG/M metagenome (GOLD analysis project Ga0180434, IMG submission 132453) | Hypersaline lake sediment archaeal communities from the Salton Sea, California, USA - SS_1_D_2 metaG | ecosystem: Environmental > Aquatic > Non-marine Saline and Alkaline > Hypersaline > Sediment... | reverse complement strand
TTTCGATCTGCTCCGGCGACGGCCGATGCTCAAAGACATCGGGGTAGGCGTAGCGCCAGAAGCGATGCCCGACCACGTCCGGTCCGCCGAAATATATCATGGTGAGATCGAACTGAGGTCTCTCCTGGAGGAGGCTCGCCGCGATATGCGCATAAGTAGCGTCGGCCCGAAAGGCCCAGCGGCAATTGGTCCACAGCCGCCGCCCTAATTCCGAGAAGGGATGTCGAAAATCACCGAAGATCCGTTGCGTCAGTCTTGGCATTAACTGTTCTACGTCCTCGAGCACGGTGATAATCTCGTTCTGGCGTTGCGGCGGATAAACCTGGCCGGGCATCCCCCGCAAGAGCGTGCCCTTCCAAATTGCTCGCCCCCAGCGCGTGTCTAGTTGAGCGGCGGTGTTGGTCTGCGCCACCATCACGCCGTTAACCGGTTCGACCGGGTAGGTCATCCACCAGCCGATCGTACAGACGCGTTTTTCGAAGTCCGAGAGGATGTTCCAGACGGCTTTGACGCGCCGGTCGCCATTGTTGTAGAGGATCGGCTTGCCAGTTTTGCGATCGACGTGCACGAAGTGCGCGATGCCGTGCTCGGTGTGTCGCTTGCCGGTCGCCACCGAGGTCCAGATAACCGGAGACTCGGTGGGGATGAACGACTCCAGTAGCCCGTAACTGCCGTTGTTCATAATTTTGGCAAGCGTCGGCAGTTTTTTTTTCGCGAGGAGCGGAAGCACCACGTCCCATTCGAAACCGTCGACGCCGATTAGCAGAACGGGACCGGCGTCGCGGGAGCTGTCATAGGACTTGCCTCCGGCGGGTTGCTCCTTGCCGCAGCCGGTGAACAGCGCCACGGTGGTGCAAGCAAGAGGGATAAGAAAGAAGCTGCGACGGCGCGCGGATCGCGCGACGGCGCCGTATCCACCGGTGGAACGGTTGTTCAAGTCAAGCTCCTCAGTCCGGTTGCGGGGCCGCATTCATGCTCTCCACATGGTCGGCATTGGAACATTCCCGTACAGCATCTCATACGCGCATGAGTGCAAGGATTGTAGGTCAAGCGTTGTACTTCACTCATGCTAAACTGGAGCTGAGCCGTTGTCAAAAGCGCGTGTGGTGCGGCTTGTGGCGCGATGCGCGAGATGGTGTTGGAATAGCCGGATTCAACGTCGGCGAGCTGCAGCAGCAGGATTATCGCACTTCGCGTACTAAGAAATATCGTGCCGACGCCTTTGCCGCTCGAAGATGGGCTGTTCGGCGATTTCAGGTTTACCCGAGCGGCCGGTTTAGTGTATCTTCAACGTCTGAACTAACCGCTTAGACCACAGAGGACGCCGATGCTGAGATTTGCTCTTCACCCAATCCTGCTTTTAGCTTCATTGTTTCTTTCCGGCTGCCACGCACCCAGCTCGCGGATAATCGATCACCTCGTCATCGGCGAGGTTATGATCAACAGCCAGTTCAAGGAGAACCTGCGGTCGCTATGCCTCGACGGCGGTCGACTAAGCGGGACCGATAACTGCCGCCAAGCCGAGCGGTTTATCGCCGGGAAATTGCGCGAGTACGGCTTGCGAAACGTGCATCTGGAGCAGTTCGAGATGCCCGGCTGGCAGGTCAATCGAACCGCCGTCGCCACGCTGACCGATCCGCCGCTGGTGATGGTTAACGCGGTCGCTCTCTGGAACAGCAAATCGACGCCGCCGGGAGGGCTCGTAGCCGAGTTGATAGACGTCGGCAATGGCGCCGAAGAGGATTTCGCGAAGTTGGGCGACGCGGTCCGCGGCAAATTCGCCCTGGTCCGCGAAGGCGGTCCGCGGCGCGGCGCGAAGATGCTCAACGCGTTGAAACACGAAGCCGTCGGGCTGATCATCGCCGGACGACCGGACCGCGAGCCGATCATCGGAGGGTGTCACATGCAGCCGGCCGACCAACCGGGCATCGCGATTCGCCACGACGACGGCGCCAAACTCGCCGCCCTCCTCGAGGATGAACAAACCGTCCTGCTGAAAGTCGAGATCCAGGCCGACGTCTGGGACGCCAAGCCGCACAACGTGATCGGCGACATTCCCGGCCGCGGTCCGCTGGCCGACGAGATCGTCATCCTCGGCGCCCACCTCGACAGTTGGCATCTGGCCGAGGGCGCAATCGACAACGGCGCCGGCGCCGCGACGATTCTTGAAACCGCGCGAGCCCTGGCCGCGATCGACTGGCGCCCGCGCCGCACCGTCCGCTTCATCTGGTTCACGGGCGAGGAGCAAGGCCTCTTCGGCAGCCGAGCCTACGTCGCCGACCATGCCCCCCTGCTCGACCGCATCGTCACGATGGTCAACGTCGACATGCCCGGCGGCCCGACGCGACTGGCTCGATTCGGTCATCCCGAGATCGAATCCTTCCTGAACAGTATCCTAGCTCGACTTCGAGGCTACGATCTCGACGAAAAAATCGGCGACTACAAAAACGGCGCCTGGAGCGACCACGCCCCCTTCGCGAACGCCGGCCTATGCGCCCTGACGCTCAGCGGCGACCTCGGCGACGGCGGGATCAACTACCATACCCTCAACGACAAATACGACTGCGTGGATCGCCGAAAATCAATTCACTCCGCCGCCGTCCTCGGATTATTGATGCGCAACCTGGCGGACGCGCCGCTGCGCGCGGGGCGGCGCCTGACAGTAGAAGCGACGAGCGGCAAGTAATCCGTCACGCCGCGATACATGGGATCGGGGCAAGTGAAGCGGCCCGTTTTAGAGGTCGCGGTTCGAGAACTCAAAGCCGCCATTCCAACCGATATCGCAAACTGCCGGAAAACTACAGCGTCGATAACCAAACCGCATGGTTTCCCTGGAGCAAACTCTAATCATAAGCAGCGTTCGCCCCCCCCGTGTCGGACGCAGGATTATCAAAACGTCCACGGCCGACAGGGGCGTCGGTCGCCGCATCTGGATTCAACATGCACAAATGCCCTGTCAAGCTTGAGTTTTCGGATACAACCGTCGTAGCTTGAGGCGAGCGTCGCCGTCAAGCTGTCAGAACGCGCAGCGCAAGCAAGCGCCCCACGCAAGCCGTCGTCGCTAATTCGGGCGCTTGCTTGCGCTGCGCGTTCTGGCGGCGTAACACGGGCGAGACGCCCGTGCCACCCGAAAATTGAACTGTGACAGAGCATTACTTTCGTCGGTTAATCCGGCGGCTTGCGGCGGCCGGGCAATCGCGTGAGAATTGCCGATTGTGGGCGGCTAACGAGCGAGTATCTTAAGACGTCCGCGGCGCAGTCATATTCCTACGCCTGGTTTTGCATGCAATCTACGCCCGGACCGACATCCAGGACTTCAGCGACCGAAAGTCGGCTTGTATCGTTAATGTTCGCGGCGGCGCTGGCGTGGCAGATTGGCGCGGCGTGCGGGACGGTTGAGTGGATCTGCCGAAATCTCACCGTGGACGATACTTATCTAGCTCTGCAAGTCGCGCGCGGCTGGGCCGAGCACGGCACGCCGACTTTCGACGGTTTACATCGCACGAACGGATTTCAAGCGCTCTGGGGACTCTTGCTTTGGCCGATCGCCCTGATCGTCAGTGAGCCGACGACGATGCTCCGCGCTTGCCTGATCCTGGTCGCCGTGCTGAACACCGCGACGGGATTGATTCTCTGGCGTTTCATGCGGCGCGCGGCGGGCGGCGGCGCCGGCGTCTGGGCGGCGGCGTTGTGGACGATGTACTGTCTGGCCGGTCGGCCGGCGATGATCGGTTTGGAGAACGCGCTGGCCGCGGTCGTCGCCGCCGCGGTAATTACTCGGCTTTGGCGGTTACTCGAGCGACCTCGGTCTATGTTGTGTTGGCTCTGGGCCGCTTTTTCCATGGGGCTGTTGTGTTGGACGCGGCTGGATTGCGTGATCATCGTCGGCGCGGTCATGACGGGACTGATCCTCGTCGCATTGCGCCGCCAAATATGGCGCGGGTACCTGCTGGCCGTCGTGACGCTGCTGGCGTCGGCGGGCGGCCTGGCGGCGTTCAACATGTGGGCCGCCGACACGCCGACGCCGATTTCCGGCTTGGTTAAGCGACACGTCGCGGTCCAGCGGCAGCCGAGCCTGACGGCGGCGGTCATCGCGAAATCTGCGGCCGATACGGCGATGACGCTGTTGAAATGCACGTCGGCGGCGACCGGTACGTTGAGGCCGTCGGGCGTGTCGTCCGTCGTGCGCGGCGTCGTGGTGATCTTGCTGGCCGCCGTGCTGGTCGGACGCCGCTTGAGGTTCGATAGTTGGGTCGGGTGGTGGATCGGCGCGCTGGTCGCGCACGTGCTGGTCATTCGATTGTGGCTTAGCGATTATTACAGCGACACGCCGTGGTACTACTCGCCGGAATACGTTTCGGCCGCGTTGTTGCTGGCGCTTGTTTGCGACACCCTCGGACGGCGGTTATTCGCGCGGCGAAATCGTTGGAAGCTGCCGGCGGCGTTGGTCGCGATTCGTCTGACATTCGCCGCCACAGCTCTGATCCTGCCGGATTCGGGCGGCGACGGACTCTCCGATAATCGACTGGCGGCGGCGAAATGGTTGAGCAAGCATGCGGCCGCCGGCGAGCGCGTCGCGGCCTGGAACGCGGGCGAGCTGGCTTATTTCAGCGGCTGCACGCTGATCAATCTCGACGGCCTCGTCAACGACCGCGAATACCTGTCCCTGATCCGAGCCGAACGAACCGGGCAGGCCTATTGGCGTGAGCAGCGGGTGGAATGGCTGGTCGACTATCGAAAGAACATGGACTGGATCCCGCGCGATCGCTGGCGAGAGACGGCGGTGTTCGGCGACGACAAACGTACCGCCCAACTCGTCCTCAAGCTCAGACACGCAGGGGATGAATAAACCGCGCCCCGGCAAGGCGCGGGCGGCGCCGATAACTCGATATTTTTCTTGAGTCGGCGCGCTAAAACCAGTAAGCTAATTGTAAGTAGGCAGCCGTGACAGGAGGCAGTCAATTCGGTACACGGTACACGTCGTTTGAAGGTCAAGAGCTACATTTCAAAGACCTATCATATGGAGACGGTCTCGATGAATATAGGGATATTTAGATATTTTACGGTGGTCGTCGGCACGGGCGTTTCGCTCTATTGCGGGACTGCCGCGACCTCGGCGCAAAACGCCTGCTGCACGGAGACAGGGTGTCAAACGGTGGAGGATGTGGATACCTGCAACATGTTGGGCGGAATCTTCATGCCCGGCGAGGACTGCAACGACGGGCCCTGCGGCATCGGCGCTTGCTGCACGGAGTCTAGTTGCGTCATGACCGACGCCTACTCCTGCATCGCCGCCGGGCGAGATTTCATGGGAGCGGGGACGGACTGCTCCACCGATCCCTGCGAGCAGGGCACGGGCGCGTGCTGCATCGAGGGGCAATGCAGTATTCTGTCGCCGGAGGACTGTGCCGGCGCCGGCGGCGCCTTTCTCGGTTACGGCACGATCTGCGTCGGCAATCCTTGCGACATCGGCGCCTGCTGTCTGCCCGGCGCTTGCCAGGACACGGTACGTCACGAATGCGACTCGCAGGACGGGACTTTCGTGGCCGGTTTTGATTGCACGATGAATCCATGCTACGAACCGAACGATTGCCCGACGAACTCGCTCTATTCGCAATCGAGAGACGCGCCGGACTATTTCACCGCGTTCACTTCGGAGGGCGATCCGGGTTACCTGCGCTCGGACGACTTCTGGGGCGTTCGAGGACCGATCGACGGCGTAATGTGGTGGGGCCTCGACCTGCGTTTCAGCGGGGGCGGCTTTGAGGAGTGCGTCGAAACCGACAATACGTTCGACATTTCGTTCTACGAGGATGCGAACGGGACGCCGGGAACCAGGCTCTGCACCTACACCTTGATCGCCGCGTGTACACCGACCGGGATCGAATACCTCGGTGCGGAACTTAATGAATACTCCGTAAGCTTCCCCGAACCTTGCGTGCTCGTGAACGGCTGGATCTCGATCGTCGGGAGCGGCGACCCGGACTGCTGGCACCTGTGGCTGAGTTCGCGTGACGGAAACGAGCTGTCCTACTGCGACGGGTGCGAATCGGCGCTCGAATACAAGGATCTGACCTTCTGCCTGCTGGGTTCGGCGGGCGGCGTATCCGGCGCATGCTGCGACGATACGACCGGCGACTGCGGCGAAGACGTCGATATTATCGATTGCCTCGGCATTGACCAGCGGTTTGTACCGAACGGAGCGTGCGGCGATCTGATCCCGCCGTGCGGCGTGCTTACAGGCGCCTGCTGTTTTGACGACGAGAGTTGCCTGCCGTTGCTGACCGAAGCCGAATGCCTGGGACAGGGCGGTAATTGGATCGGGGGAGGCACGAACTGCGTGAACGAACCGTGCGTGCGCGGCTCGTGCTGCGTGGTCGGCGAGGATTGCATGGAAGTTTTACAGGCCGAGTGTGACGAACTCGGCGGCGTGTTCACTCCAGGCGGCGGTTGCATACCCGATCCGTGCGCTCAGTTCGACTGTCCGCCGGATTCGCTTTATTCGCAATCGCCGGACGATCCGCTGGGCTTCAACTCGCTCGTTTCGGAATCCTCAACGGGCTGCGTGCGTTACGAGAACTTCGCCGGCGTGGCGGGGCCAATCGAGAAAGTGATGTGGTGGGGGTTCGACCTGGAGTGGGCGCCTCCGAATTGGTATGAGTGCGAGGAGTATGACAACACATTCGAGATTTCGTTCCATCAGGACGCCGGCGGCGTGCCCGGCGCCGCCGTATGCTCGTACTCGCTCAAAGTCCAACGCACGCGTACCGGCGTGCTTTACCTGGGGGCCGAATTGAATGAATACGCCGTTACGCTCCCGGAGCCTTGCGTTCTGGTCAACGGCTGGATCTCGATCGTCGGATTGGGCGATCCCGACTGCCGATTCCTGTGGTTGAGCTCCGGCGACGGCAGCGGCCTGTCGTTCAGCGAGGGCTGCGCTGAACCATGGGTGTCAGAAGATCTAAGCCTCTGCTTTATCGGCCCTGTGGGCGGCGTCTACGGCGCCTGCTGCGATGACGCCGGCGGCGTCTGCGACGAGAACGTGGATATCATCGACTGTCTGAGCGCCGAACAGCGCTTCGCGCCTGATGGCACATGCAATGATTTCGAACCGGATTGCGGCGAATTGACTGGCGCTTGTTGCTGGCAGGACGCAACCTGTACCGTCGAGTTGGAGGAGGATTGTCTGCCGGCCGGCGGGAACTGGCTGGGCGCCTTCACGCCGTGCTCGCAGTGTCCGTGCATTACTCCGTGTCCGCCGGTCGGCCTCAGCGAGGGCGAGCCGGTTTGTTACGACGAATACGTCGATATTTTCAACGGCGGCTGTGATGCGGAGACCGCGGCGTTTTCTCCAATCGCGCTCTGCGACACGGTTTGCGGCGAAAGCGGCGTTTTCCTCTTTGAAGGGTCATTTACTGGAGATTTCGATTGGTATGAGATCGACGTCCCCGTCACCACTGAGTTGACTTGGACGGTCGAGGGAGAGTTCCCGATCGGCGGCTGGATCGTCGACGGTCGCTTGGGTTGTGAATTCGCATATGTCATAGCCTCCAACTGGCGTAACGAATGCGATCCGTTCTCCATTACGGCTTTGGTCGAACCAGGCGCCTACTGGCTCGTGTCCGGCGCCGTGATCGCCAGCGACACGGCCTACTGCGGCGCCCACTATATCGCCGCGGCGACCCACTCGCCGATATGTCCCGGCGACTTCGACAACGACGGCGTCGTCGATCTTTCGAATCTGGCGCAACTGCTCAGCAACTACGGGACGACCGCAGACGCCAGTTATCAGGACGGCGACCTCGATTGCGACGGCGACGTGGACCTCGCCGATCTGGCGGCTTTGTTGGCCAACTACGGCGTATGCGGATCAATCCCCGCGCGAATGCAAACGGACACGAATCCAGACGGCGGACGGCTGCGACTGGCGCTGGAAGCCGAGGACGCCCTGCGGCCGACTTGTACGGAGTTTTCAATCTCAAGCGCGCCAGTGATTCGATAAGCGGCGCGGCCATGACGGTAATAAACTAAGATTGCGTTAAGGAGGAGCGAGTTCCTGCTATGAGGCGACGCGAGCCGGCTAATCAAGGACTCCCTCCCAGGGACACGTCAGAATCATGATGAACAACAGGAGGAGTAACGATGAGGCACGCTTTATTGATGACGGCAGTCTTGGCGCTGGCCGGGCCGGCATGGGCGGACGATCTCACGCCCCCGCCTTGGGATCGCGGTGATCCGTCGGCGACGTTCCAGGAGTGGAGGTTTGACAACCCCCCTGCCGCTGGAACAATCTACCCGGAGATCGACGACAACCAGTTCGGAGATCCCAGCATCCTGGATCCCTATTGGCCGGGCGACAGCTCGTATTTGCCGGAGTGGGACGGACGGGACGGCGTCTGGAATCCTTATAACGACTTCTGGATCGACCTGCCCAACGATCCGGCGGAACTGCCCCTGAAGGACATCTACCTCCAGATCACCTGGAACTTATTCACCGACCAGGGGCGTGACGCCGAATACCCGATCCCGGAGGTCTACATGCCGGGAGCACCCTACACGAATGAGGTCGGCCTTGTCGACGAGTACCCGCTCGACAGCAACTGGATGTACAGTCGCTGGCACATCCAGATCTGGCCGAATCCGGAGTTCGAGTCGCTTTACTTCCCGGGCGGCATGAGCGAGTACTTCATCGATCAGATCGTCGTCGATACGATCTGCATTCCCGAGCCGGCGTCGTTGACTATACTGGCTCTCGCGAGCCTGGTTCTGGTGCGTCGCAGGTAACGCGCGGAATTAATCGCTTGAATGAAGGATGGGCCGATCCGGAGGGGATCGGCCCCTGTTGTTCCAACAACGTCAGAATTCGCGACATGCGCGAATCACGGACACGAGTCTCCATACCCCGCGAGCAACGCGGCGAGATCGGAGAGATCGACGTCGTCGTCGCAGTCCAGATCGCCGTCGCCGTAGGCGGCGCCGCCGGAGCCGCCGTAGTGGGCCAGCAGCTCCGCGAGATCCGCCAGATCGACGTCGCCGTCTTCGTCCAGATCCCCCAGACATAGATCATCCTCGGATGTTGCTAAGGCGTCGACCAGGCCGTAGCCCCGCGCGAACAAGGGATCGGGTTCGCCGTTGGCGACATAGTCGCTGGCGGCGGCGAACAAGTTTGAACGAATCTGCTGGACGCCCCAGCATGGATGGGCTTGCAGGATGCACGCAACGGCGCTTGCCGCCAACGGGGTTGACATCGACGTGCCGTCCCACTCTCCGTAAGCGGCGTCGTCCAGCGGATCGATCGAATCGACGAATTCGCCTTGCGCCAACACTTCCGGCTTGACGCGACCGTCGGCGCTCGGTCCGCCCGAACTAAAGTCCGCCAAGTTTCCGTCGGGGTTCACCGCCCCGCAAGTAATCACGTCAAAGGCGTCTCCGGGCGCGTCAAGGGTGGGCCAGTCCGAGTCGCGACCGCCGTTTCCCGCCGCCGTGCAGCAAATCAGGCCGTGCGAAGTCGCGATATTGACCGCGATCGTGCAGACCGCCGTCTGCCCGTCCAGGTCGGGATATTCATACCAATCGTCATATCCCAGCGACGAGGTGGCGATGTCGGCGCCGTTCATCTCGATGAACTCCAAACCCGCGACGTATAGATCCTCCTCGGCGGGAGTTTCGCTGGTGACGTCCTCCGTCTTGGCCAGGATGAACGACGCATCGTAGGCGCCGCCGACGAATTCGCCGGGGTAATAACCGGCGATCGTTCCCAGGGTAATGGTGCCGTGCGCGTGCTGCCAGATGTCGCCGTGGGGATCGGGGATCATCGGATCGTTGGGATCGAAGCCGGCGTTGGGATCGTCATCCACGAAATCCCATTCGGCGAGCACGTCGATGGGATGTCCAGGATAATTGAAGGCTTCATGCGAACGGGCGAAGCCCGTGTCGAGCACGCCGATGACGATACCAGCGCCCGTGTAGCCTAGCTGGTGCAGCGCGACCAGGTTGATTTGCGACAGTTGGTCGAACGACCGTCCGTAAAACGGCTCGTCGCCGCGGCGCAAGTCGCCGCCGCTTCGCGGCATGCTCGGTTTTAGATCCGGCGCCTCGGCCGGATCACCTCGGTATTCGCACGCCACTAGCTGAATCCATCGCACGCACGGCAATATTGCAATGTCGCGCACCTGCTCGGCGCTTGCTCGAACGCTGACGGCGTTGAGCCAGCGACTTTCCGCGCGGAGTCGAGCGCCGGTTCGCGTCACGGCGCTCACGTAGCGTGGCGCAACTGGAAGATCAGCCTCCGTAAACAAGGCGCCGCCCGTTCGCGCGGAGGCGCCGCGCAAGGCGCGGCGGCGGATGGCGCGAGAGTCGTACTCCGACCGCACCCTGGCGACCGCGCCCTGTCGTTCACGATCGTTTTCAAAGCCTTTGTCGGTTAGGAATACCCAGACTTTTTCCGTCCGGCTGCTATCATCCAGCAATCGCCAAACACTTGGATGCACGACTCTTCGCTTCTCGATGTCCGCATTCCGAGGAATCGCTGAGAAAAGACACGCCGCCGCCAAAAGGGAGGAGATGTACATGGATCCAAATCCTCAATCGTGATTGAAGTAACGTCAATCGACGCCGGGTTTATCCAACGCGGCGCCCGCCTTGCCATGCCCATCCAGTATATTCGGCGTCACGGGCGTAATTCAATCGAAAACTCGCACGGCCAGAAGCGACGGGTACGCTCGTTAACGTACTGAATTCCGACTGTCTACGTCCGGCTCGGGGATCGCACGGCTGCGATTATTGGCAGACCGTTCCGTAGTAGCCGAGCAAGGCGGCAAGGTCGGAGAGATCGACGTCGCCGTCGACGTCGAGGTCGCCGTTTTCGTATATAGCGCCGCTGGTTATGCCGTAGTAGCCGAGCAAGGTGGCGAGGTCGCTGAGGTCGACGTCGCCGTCGCCGTCCAGGTCGCCGGGGCATTCGACTTCTTCGCATTCGTCGGGGATGCCGTTGCCGTCGTCGTCGTCGCTGAAACCGGAGGCGATGTCGC
>Ga0180434_10008870_pt1 | contig 11031 bp, 9 predicted proteins | sample SS_ome_7_FD_132453 | JGI IMG/M metagenome (GOLD analysis project Ga0180434, IMG submission 132453) | Hypersaline lake sediment archaeal communities from the Salton Sea, California, USA - SS_1_D_2 metaG | ecosystem: Environmental > Aquatic > Non-marine Saline and Alkaline > Hypersaline > Sediment... | reverse complement strand
GCACAAGAAGGACCACCACTCGCGGCGCGGGATGCTGGTCATGATCGGGCGGCGGCAGCGGCTGCTCGACTACCTGAGCAGGGCCGACATCGAGCGCTATCGCTCGCTCGTGGCTAAGCTCGGGCTCCGCGACAAGACGAAGGCTGGAAAGGCTCGAAGCAGGTCGACCGCTTCGGCGGGATGATCTCTTAAAATCAATAGGGGAGTGCCGGAGGAATCATCAGCACCGGCGGCCGTTTTTCCCGTCGGGGAACTTTCCTGAACCGATGTGTGCCGAGATCCCGGCCCATAGGGTCGGCTCACGCTCAATACCTTCTGGGGTGTCGGCAGACATAGGTGCAGGAGATGTTCCTCTCTGGGGAAGGGGCTGGACGGGGCTGGTGTTTCCCGCGGACGTTCCCGGATAGGAACACAGAGTGGCAGTAGAGCAGCGTGACCTCGACGGGAGATCCCTCTCCGTCGAGACCGGAACCCTCGCCAAGCAGGCCGGCGGATCGGTCTGCGTGCGCGTGGGAGACACCATCGTTCTCGTGACGGCTACCATGGCGGCGCCTCGCGAGGGCATGAACTTCTTCCCCCTTCTCGTGGACTTCGAAGAGAAGATGTACGCGGCCGGGAAGATACCCGGCGTTCGCTATATCCGACGAGAAGGACGTCCCAGCGAGAACGCGATCCTCTCGGCTCGCCGGATCGACCGATCCATCCGTCCGCTATTCCCGAAGGGCTTCCGCAACGACGTCCAGATCATCGCCACGATTCTGTCGGCGGACATGAAGAACGCAGGCGATATCCCCGCCATGGTGGGCGCGTCGGCTGCGCTCTGCGTGTCGTCGGTTCCGTTCATGGGGCCAGTGGGGGCAGTCCGCGTCGGACGAATAGGCGGGCGGTTCGTCGTGAATCCCACCTATGCGGAGCGAGACGAGAGCGATCTCGAGCTGACGGTAGCGGTGACGCCGGATGGCATCGTGATGCTGGAGGGGATGGCCGATCAGCTTTCGGAGGCCGTGATCGCGGAAGCGATCGCGTTCGCTCTGCCGCATGCAGAGCAAATCATCGAGATGCAGCAGTCGCTGATGGCCGCTGCGGGCAAAGAGAAGGTTCAGGTCGAGACGCTCCAGATTGGCGTCGACATCCGAACGGCGATCGGCCGTTTCTCGGGCAGCATTCGAGAGACCATGCAGAACCCGGACAAGAAGGCGCGGGAGGCGGCGACGGCGGCGATAATGGAGCAGCTCAACACCGACCTCGCCGAGGAGTTCCCGGAGCGATTGCCGGAGATAAAGGCAGCCCTTGAGGAGCAGACGGATACGGAGCTGCGGGGGCTGATCCTGGACGATGGCCGGCGGCCCGACGGGCGAACGGAGGAAGAGATTCGCGCCGTTTCGTGCGAGGTGGGGCTCCTGCCGCGGGCGCACGGGTCCGGCCTGTTCACGCGTGGGCAGACGCAGGTGCTCTCGGTGGTGACCCTGGGCGGCGTGGGCGACGAGCAGCTCATCGACGATCTGGGCGTCGTCGAGTCCAAGCGCTTCATGCACCACTACAACTTCCCGCCCTACAGCGTGGGCGAGGTCCGTCCGATGCGCGGTGCGAGCCGGAGAGACCTGGGGCACGGGTCCCTGGTGGAGCGCGGCCTGCTGCCGCTGCTTCCCGACGAAGAGGAGTTCCCCTATACGGTCAGGGTCGTGTCGGAGGTGCTGGAGAGCAACGGCTCCAGCTCGATGGCGAGCGTCTGCGGAAGCAGCCTGGCGCTGATGGACGCGGGCGTGCCGATTCGGGCCGCGGTCGCGGGCATATCGATTGGGATGGTGAGCGACGGAGACAGGCGGAAGCTGCTCACGGACATCCAGGGTCTCGAGGATTTCAGTGGCGAGATGGACTTCAAGGTGGCCGGCACTCGAGAAGGCCTCACCGCGGTGCAGATGGACGTGAAGCTGCATGGGATCTCGCTGGACATCGCGAAAGAGGCCTTCGAGCAGGCGAAGCGGGCGAGGCTCTCCCTCCTCGACACGATGGAGAAGACGATCGCCGCGCCGCGACCGGAGCTGGCGCCGCACGCGCCGCGCGTCTTCACCCTGGTGATTGACCCCGAGAGGATCGGCGATGTGATCGGCCCCGGCGGCAAGATGATTCGGAGGCTGGAGGCGGACTTCGAGTGCAAGATCGACATCGAGCAGGAGGGTCGGATCTTCATCGCCGCCCCGGATCAAGCCTCCGGGGAGAGGGCGGTGAAGGCAATTAAGGACCTGACCCGCGAGCTGCAGGTCGGAGAGACCTATTCAGGCAAGGTCGTGCGGATCGCCCCCTTCGGCGCCTTCCTGGAGTTGATCCCGGGTCGGGACGGGCTCCTGCACATCTCGCAGGTCGCCCGAGAGCGTATCGAGCGGGTAGAAGACGTGCTCAAGATGGGCGACGAGGTTCCGGTTCGAGTGATCGAGATCGATCCGCAGGGAAAGGTGCGCCTGACTCGGACGGACCTGCCGCCCTCCCCCGAGGGCGAGCAGAGGCGCCCCTCGTCCGAGCGCGGACGGGGCGGGCGCAGCGACTCGGGTCGGTCTCGCGGCGGCCGGGACCGGCGTTGAGACCGGCAGCGGTTTCGGGTGCAATGCAGCCATCGGCGGGACGACCCGCCGGTGGCTGGTGCTTCATGAGTGAGGTGGCTGGGAGATGAAGCCACCGCCCACTGGTTCGGGGCCGCACGCCCTCAAGACGGTGCTCCCCAACGGAGTGCGGGTCGTCACAGAGCGACTCGACCACGTCGATTCGGTGTCGCTTTGCCTCTGGACGGGCACCGGCTCCCGCGACGATCCCCCCGGGCAACAGGGGATCACGCATTTCGTCGAGCATATGCTCTTCAAGGGCACGACGACGCGCTCCACCCTGCAGATCGCCGAGGCCATCGACGATATTGGCGGCCACGTGAACGGGGTCACGGAGCGAGAGGGGATGTGCCTCTACGCGGCGACTGGGGTCGAGCAATGCGAGGCCGCGCTCAGGCTCCTGTTCGACCTGCTGCTCCATCCGGCCTGCTCCGAGGAGGACGTCGCCCGGGAGCGGGAGGTCGTCTTGCAGGAGATCGGCCGCGTGCAGGACGCGGCCGAGGACTGGATGCACGAGCTCGTGCCGCAGACGGCCTGGCCGGACCACGCCCTGGGGCGGGCGCTCATGGGGAGCGCGGAGAGCGTGGGCGGGGTCGAGTGCGAGTCGCTGCGCGGCTATCTGGCGAGCGAGGTCCAGGCGGCCGACCGGCTTCTCGTGACGGCCGCGGGGCAGGTGGAGCACGGGCTGGTCGTCGAGCTGGCGGCGGAGCTCGCGGGGGAGATGAAGCGAGGAGCGCCACCGCAGGAGACCGCTCCGCCGAGATTTCATGCCGAACGCCGGATTATCCGCCAGGCGGGCTCGCAGGTCCACTTCTGTCTCGCTTCGCCGGGGGTCTCGCGTAGGGATGCATCGCGCCACGCCTTCGCCGTGCTCGACACCGTGCTCGGCGGGGGAAACAGCTCCCGTCTCTTCCAGGAGATACGTGAGAACCGAGGGCTCGCTTATGACATCGGATCGTACCTGCAGTCCTATCGGGAAGGCGGGCTGTTCGTGGTGGCGGCGGGAGCGTCGCCGAAGAGCTTCGAGCTGGTGCTGGACCTGATCGAGCAGGAAGTGGCACGTCTGCGGGATGAAGGCGTCGGCCAGGATGAATTGGCGCGGGCGAAGGTGCAGCTGAAAGTGGCGCTGGCGCTGGCCGCGGAGAGCACGGGCTTCCGGATGCAGCACCTGGCCGCCTCCGAGGCCCACTGGGGACGCGTGCTCCCGTTCGATGAGATCGCCGCAGGGGTGGATCGCGTGACCGCCGAAGACGTGCATGGGATCGCTCAGGGTGTGCTGCGAGAGGGAGAGCGAGCGCTGGTCGCAATCGGGCCGTTCGATGAAGACGGGAGGGCGAGATGAGCGAAGTCCGCGTGCTCGTGATCGGGGCCGGAGGGCGGATGGGGCGCGAGGTGGTGCGCGCGGTGACAGAGGCGGAAGACATGGTGTTGGTGGGTGCAGTGGACCGGTCCAGAGTAGGGGAGGACGCGGGGCGCGTTGCCGGGCTCGAACCGGCGTCGGTCATCATCACGGATTCGCTCAGCGACGCTATCGGCGCGTCGTCTCCGGACGTGGCGGTCGACTTCACACTGCCAAGTGCGGTGATGGGGAACGTGCGGACCGCGCTTCGGTCCGGCGTTGCCTGTGTGGTGGGGGCGTCGGGTGTGACCGAGAAGGATTGCTCCGAGTTGGAGAGGTTGTGCCACGAGCGCAAGCGGCCGGTATTGGTGGCGCCGAACTTCGCCATCGGCGCGGTGCTGATGATGCAGTTCGCGGCACAGGCGGCGCGACATATGGAGGCGGCGGAGATTATCGAGCTTCACCACGCTGGCAAGGCCGACGCGCCGTCGGGGACGGCCTTGCGCACGGCGCAGCTCATGAGCAGCGCGACCGGCAGCAGATTGGCTGGACAGCAGTCCTCCGACGGGCGGCCGTCGCGCGGCCAAGGGGAGGGGGCGATCCACATCCACAGCGTACGGCTGCCGGGGCTCGTCGCCCACCAAGAGGTGATCTTCGGCGGCTGGGGCGAGACGCTGACGATCAGACACGATTCGACCAGCCGAGAGTCGTTCATGCCGGGGGTGCTGCTGGCGATACGGAAAGTGCGGGGGCTGCGCGGGCTTGTGGTGGGGCTGGAGAAGATACTGTAGCAGAGGTGTCGCCTCTGCCGCGTTGCGCGGCTGGGAGCGCCTCGGGTCGAGACACAAACATAGCGGCCCCTGCGGGGGACCGCTATGTGGTTTTCGCTATGGGGGATGGGAGAGTCGAGCTACTTGGGCTCTACCATGAGACGAATGGCGGTGCGCTCCTGGCCGTCTACGATGATGTCGGCGAAGGCAGGCCGGCAGATGAGGTCGACTCCGGAGGGGGCCATGAATCCCCGAGCGATGGCGAGGGCCTTGACCGCCTGGTTGAGCGCCCCCGCCCCAATCGTCTGCATCTCAACCGCGCCCTTCTCGCGCACGACACCAGCCAGAGCGCCTGCGACCGCGTTCGGATTCGACTTCGTCGAGACCCGTAGGACCTCCATCTGTGAAGTCCTCCTGCAACCGTTGGATTAAATCCTACCTGCTATGCTCGCTGCAGGCGGACCCCCGGCGGGGGCCCGCGACCCTATTGCTATGCCTCGATCAATTCTACCACACGCTCGATCGAGCGCGCGCGTCCAGTTTCGGCGTCGATTGCGACGACCACTCCACTCAGTATCGTAGGTCCGGTTGCCACCTCGAACCGGCTCGGCATTCCCGTGAGGAAGCGCTCGATGACCGGCTCCTGGCGCATCCCGATGACCGAGTCCCGCGGCCCGGTCATCCCGACATCGGTGATGTACGCGGTTCCGTTCGGAAGCAGGCGCTCGTCAGCGGTCTGCACGTGAGTGTGGGTTCCGATGACCGCTCCCACCCTCCCATCCAGGTACCAGCCAAGCGCTACTTTTTCGCTGCTCGCCTCCGCGTGTATGTCTACCACAATCACGTTGGTTTTTCCACGAAGCGACTCTATTCCCCTGTCCGCCGCCCGAAAGGGACAGTCGAGGGGCTCCATGAAGACCCTCCCGACGAGGTTGAGAACGCCCACAGGACCGCTGTGAGGCGTGACGTACACCTCCGCGCCGCGGCCGGGTGCACCGGGCGGGAAGTTCGCCGGGCGCACCACTCGGCGCTCGGACTCGGCGAACTCCAGGTACTCCCGGTGCCGCCAGACGTGGTTGCCGGTTGTCAGCACGTCCACCCCAGAGCTCAGGAGGTCTTCCGCCACGCTCGGAGTGATCCCCAGTCCACCGGCGGCGTTCTCCCCGTTCGCGATGGTGAACTCAATCTGATAGCGGCTCAGAAGCTCGGGGAGGCGCTGCCGGATGGCAGCCCTGCCGGGCCGGCCGAAGATGTCGCCGATGAACAGCAGATTCAAGCGGTCGCTCTCTTTTCCAGCGGGCTTATTTGGCGTATTCGACGGCCCGCGTCTCCCGTATCACGGTCACCTTTATCTGGCCAGGGTACTCGAGATCGGATGTCTGGATTTTGTCGGCGACCTCCCTTGCGAGCGCGGCCGCCATGGCGTCATCGACATTCTCCGGCTTCACCAGGATCCTGACCTCGCGCCCCGCCTGGATGGCGAAGCAGCGCTGGACGCCCTCGCACGACTGGGCGAGCTTCTCGAGGCGATCGAGCCGTTTGATGTAGCCTTCGAGCGTTTCGCGACGTGCTCCCGGCCGGGCCGCCGAGATGCTGTCGGCGGCATAGACGAGCACGGCCTCTATCGACTGGAACGGCTCGTCCTCGTGGTGAGCGGCGATCGCGTGGACGACCTCGGCGCTCTCTCTGTAGCGCCGGGCCAGGTCGACGCCGATCGAAGTATGGGTGCCCTCCACTTCGAAGTCGACCGCCTTGCCGATGTCGTGGAGGAGGCCCGCACGCCGTGCCACGGCCTCGTTGGCGCCGAGCTCGGCTCCCATGATGCCGGCGATGGTCGCCACCTCTATCGAATGGTCGAGGGCGTTCTGCCCGATGGTCGTTCGGAACTTCATCTTGCCCAGAAGTGCAACCAGCTCGGGGTGGAGCCCCGTGACACCGGTCTCGAAGGTGGCTCGGTCTCCCGCCTGTTGGATGCGCTCCGCAATGAGCGCCTGCGCCTTCTTCACGGCCTCCTCAATTCGACCCGGATGGATGCGGCCGTCACCGACGAGGGTTTGGAGGGCAAGGCGGGCGATCTCCCTGCGGACGGGATCGAAAGTGGAGATCACCACTGCCTCCGGCGTATCGTCGATGATGAGATCGACGCCCGTGAGCTGCTCGAAGGCGCGGATGTTGCGCCCCTCTCGGCCGATGATGCGACCCTTCATTTCGTCCGACGGGAGCGCGACCGCGGCGACCGTCATCTCCGCCACTTGGTCTACGGCACATCGTTGAATCGCCAGGGAGATGATCTCCCTCGCCTTCTTATCGCCCTCCCGGCGGGTCTCCTCTTCGATCTGCTCCAGGAGTATGGCCGCCTCGTGGCGCCCCTCCTTTTCCGCTTCGGCCAGGACCATGCGGCGCGCTTCCTCCATGTTGATGCCGGCGACGCGCTCGAGCTCCTCCCGCCATCGGCTGCGCTCGCGCTCGGCCATCTCTTTCGCGCGCGTGACCTCACGCTCCTGCTGCTCGATCGCCCGTTCTCGTTTCTCTAAAGCGTCGCTGCGGCGCTCGAGGCTCTCCTCCCGTTGGCTCAGGCGTCGCTCCGTCCGCTGGAGCTCTTGACGCCTCTCTCGGTTCTCCTTTTCGATTTCCTTGCGAAGCCGGTGGCCCTCCTCGCGGGCCTCCAGCAAGGCCTCCTTCCGGCGCGCGTCTATCTCGCTGCGAGCCTTCTCGACCTCTCGCTCGGCGTCCTCGACTTGTCGCATCCGGCGCCAGTAGCGCGGGACCAATAGGAAGTAGTAACCGGCGAGCAGGAGGGCAACTCCCGCCGCCAGCGCAACAAGCAGCAACCTCCATTCCTGAGGCAACTCGGTATCACTCCCTTCGTGTGATCCGATCCGCCGCGACGCGCAGCGCGGGCCTCGCTGTCTACCGTCCGGCGCGGGTGCGCTCGACGTGTACCGGGCGAATCGAGAAATATCTCACCGTGCAGCAGGCCCCGACAGCACCGCCCCAGCGTGGACCCGCCGGAACGACTCCGAGCGCAGCATCTGTCGGAGCGCACATCATCGAGCTACGTCTCATCCTCCCGTGCAACGGCTTGAAGCACGCTATCCACCGTGCCAAACCCGAATCCCCGGCCGAGCAAGTGGCGGCGCAGACGGGAAAGCTCCTTGCCGTCCACCTGCTGTCCGCGCAGCTTCTTGCGCGCCAGTTGCGCCGCCTGACTCAGCTCCGTCCGGTCATCCAGCTCTTCGCGCAGCACCCGCTCGATGAGGTCGCGGTCGACTCCCTTGCGACTCAGCTCCCAGGCAATCCTACGGCGCGATGCCCCGCCCGCAGCCTTCCTGCCGGCGACCCAGGAGCGGGTGAACTCCTCGTCATCGATGAGGCCGGCGTCTTCCAGATTGGACAGCACGCCCTCAGCCACATCGGTGCTGACACCTCCCGTCCGCAGACGCTCCCGCAGCTCGCCCGCGGACCGCGCCCGGCGCGACAACAAGCGCAGGCACGTGTCGCGTGCCGCCTGCTCGTCGTCCGGCAGGGAGAGCTTCTCGCTAGTCTGCCTTCTCATCGTCCTCCGCTTCGGGGACCTCCGCTTCGGCGGCCTCCTTGGTGAGGCCGGCACGCTGGCGAATCTCCGCCTCGATCTCGTTCGCCACGTCGAGGTTCTCGTCGAGGAAGGTGCGGGCGTTCTCGCGCCCCTGCCCGAGCCGGGTGTCGTTGTAGCTGAGGAAGGCGCCGGACTTGGTGAGGATCTCCAGCTCGATCCCCTTGTCCAGGATGTTGCCCGCGCGGGAAATCCCCTTGCCGTAGATGATGTCGAATTCCGCCTGTCGGAACGGCGGGGCAACGCTGTTCTTCAGGATTTTCGCCCGCGACCGCCCGCCGATGATCTCGGTCCCACGCTTCAGGGATTCCACTCGGCGCAGCTCGATTCTCACCGACGACCAGAACTTCAGCGCCCGCCCTCCCGGCGTGACCTCCGGATTCCCGAACATCACGCCGATCTTCTCCCGGAGCTGGTTGAGGAAGACCCCGGCGGTGTTCGACTGGCGGATCGAGTGCGCCACCTTGCGGAGCGCTTTCGACATCAGACGGGCTTGGAGGCCGACGTGCGAGTCGCCCATTTCGCCCTCGAGCTCCGCTCGCGGAACGAGGGCCGCGACCGAGTCGACCACGAAAATATCGAGCCCGCCGCTGCGCACCAGTATGTCGGCGATGTCGAGCGCCTGCTCCCCCGTCTGCGGCTGGGAGATGAGCAGAGTGTCGAGATTGACCCCCAGCGCTTGCGCATACGCGGGGTCCATGCGCTGCTCTGCGTCGATGTAGGCCGCCGTGCCCCCGCCTCGCTGAGCCTCGGCGATCAGATGGTAGGAGAGAGTCGTCTTGCCCGAGCCCTCGTTGCCGTAAATCTCGGTGATGAGGCCCCTCGGCACCCCGCCCACGCCCAGCGCGATATCGAGAGCGAGGGCTCCCGTCGGGATGACGTCGACGGCGAGACGCGTGGAACTGCCCAGCCGCATGATCGAACCCTTCCCATGCTGGCGCTCGATCTGGGTCATCGCCAGCTCCAGCGCATGCGCTCTGTCATCTGTCTTCTTCTGGCTCATTCTGCTTCTCCGTGGTTCAAGAGATACTCTTCGAGGACCTCATACTGCGCCCCCCGGGGCGTTAGCCGGCTCTTCATCAGTAGAATCCGGTCCACCCTGGCCTCGCCCAGATCGGCCCCGGCCATGCCCTCGATGGTGGCGGCGAGGGGGGGATTCGGTGTGGGGCGCCGTGCCCGTCCCAGCGTGAGGTGGGCATGGAACGGCCGGCTCTCCGGCGGAAACCCGTGTTGTTCGCAGGCTCCCTCCACCTTGGCCGCGAGTTCGACGAGCGCCGCCGCGCCTTCGTCGATGCCGACCCAGGCAACGCGAGGAGTGTGGACGTTGGGGAAAGCCCCCAGCCCGCGCAGAGCCATCGTGAAAGGCCGACTCTCGGCAACGGCCACGCAGACCGATTCCCAGAGCGCGGAGATGCGGTTCTGCTCCACGTCGCCCAGGAACTTGAGCGTGATGTGGAACGTGTCCGGCTTCACCCACTTCCAGTCGGCCTCGCCAGCGCGGAGGCCATCCTGCGCCTGGCGGAGCCTGTCGATCGCGGCGGACGGCATCTTCACGGCGATGAAGGTGCGAATGCTCTCGCTCACTTCGCCACCTCCGCCGTCCGGCGAGCCCTAAGACCACGGTAGAGGAGGTAGAGCGCCGTCTGCGCCGCCCGCTCCTTGATCATCGACCGATCCCCGCGCAGCCGCAGCTCCTCGGTAACGGCGCCGCCGGCCTCGGCCCGGGCCACGTAGACGAGGCCCACCGGCTTCGTGGGCGTGCCGCCTTCGGGCCCGGCAATTCCAGTCACCGAGAGTCCGATATCTGCCCCCGTCGCCCGCCGCACCCCTTCGGCCATCGCCGCCGCAGTCTCGGCGCTCACCGCTCCATGCTTCCCGATCGTGTCCTCCGGCACCCCGAGAAGATCGATCTTGCTCTCGTTGCTGTACGTCGTGAGGGAGGCAAGGAAGTAGCCGGAACTGCCCGGGACGTTCGTCAGGCGATGGCCGATGAGCCCTCCGGTGCAGGATTCGGCCACGGCGAGAGTCAAGCCGGCCTCTTTGAGCATACGGCCGACAACGACCTCGAGGGTCTCGTCATCGGCGCCATACACGTGGTCTGCGAGGCGCCGCCGAATCTCGGCCTCGACGGGCTGGATCAGCTCCTCCGCGGCCGCCCGGCTGGGTGCCCGGGCGGTGAGGCGAAGGAATACCTCGTGGGTCTTCGCCAGCGGAGCGATCGTGGGGTTGGTCTGAGCTTGGATGAGATCGGAGATCTCCGCCTCCGCCTGGGATTCGCCCATTCCGGCCAGGCGCAGTATGCGGGAAACGATGACGGCCGCCCCCTCCCCTGAGGCGCGCGCTGCGAGATAGGGGAGAACCGTCTGCTCCACCATCGCCTTCATCTCAGTGGGGACGCCCGGAAGGGCAATGGCCGTTTTGGAGCCTCGCGAAAGAATGAACCCGGGGGCCGTACCGACAGGATTCGGGACGACCTCCGCCCCGTCTGGCACCCAGGCCTGCTTCAGGAGGCTATCTAGGAGCTTGATCCCGCGAGTGCGGGCGAACGATCGGATCTTTTCGGAGGCTTCCCCGTCCTGAACGAGGCCGACCTCCATGACCTGTGCAACAGCTGCCGCAGTAATATCGTCTTCCGTGGGCCCAAGTCCCCCAGTGGCGAGCACGACATCGGATCGCCCCAGGCTGATGCGCAGCGCGGCAGCAAGTCGTTCGGCGTTGTCACCGACCGTCGTC
>Ga0180434_10008869_pt1 | contig 11031 bp, 10 predicted proteins | sample SS_ome_7_FD_132453 | JGI IMG/M metagenome (GOLD analysis project Ga0180434, IMG submission 132453) | Hypersaline lake sediment archaeal communities from the Salton Sea, California, USA - SS_1_D_2 metaG | ecosystem: Environmental > Aquatic > Non-marine Saline and Alkaline > Hypersaline >... | reverse complement strand
GAGTCGAGAGAGAAACCGGTTGAACAGACGAAGCCTTTTTGCGAAACACTCACGGCGGACTGTACCCGCCCGCAAGAAGAGCTCAGATCAGATTATGAACGCCGTAAAACCGGCATTTACCCAGATCACCCGATTTACATACCGGTTCTCTCAGACAGCGAGCCCGGAGCGATATGACGTCGCGCCTGCCAGTGTGCACGGGATGCGCGGGGAAAAGCAGGTCACGAAAACATCAAATTAACAGCTTCAGGATGTCCCCCCATTAACCAGGAGATGATCCCTGAAGTAACCGTATTGATCAATAAGGCTCACTCCCGGTGAGCCAGGGCCGCTTCTCGCCGACGAATCCTGTTATCTCTTCGTATATAAGCTGAAAGGGGAGATCCGATTGCGGTTCATACTTTTCCAGATATTCGATAAAGGGTCTTCCCTTCAGATCGGTATCAGGCAATACCGCATCATCCTCACCGTTAAACTCAACGAGGCGCAGATCGTTCTTCTCGCACAGCTTCCTGTCAAAGGTTGCAGCCACGCTTATCCACTTTCCGTCCAACAGGAACTGGTTGTAGCCATGAAAGGGAAACACATTATCGCCCAGAACCTCCACTATCTTCCCGGGTACCCGGTGATTTCTGATCTTGGCAAATGCCAGTCGACCGGGAATTCCCGCAGCACGCCCAAGCGCTGCGAGGAGCACCGCCTTCTGCACACAGTACCCCTTTTTCCACTGAAGGATTCGTGACGCGATGAAGTCCTCCTCGAAGGTTGAGCTCATGTAGAGATTGTAGCGGATTTCATCCCTGACAAAATAGAAGAGTTGGACTGCTTTCTCCTGATCGCGTGAGCAATCCGCAGTGAGCTCCCGTGCGGTTTTGATTATCTCGCTGTTCTCGCTATCGATTGTATAGGTCGGCTGCAGGTACTCTCCTGATTCATTCATCCGTTATTCCTCTGGAAGGCTGAAAAAGTGATACGGCACTGACACTGAAAAGTCAAGAAAAAATCGGTGAACTGATACTGAGCCCCGTATACCCCGCCGATAAAAAAGTGATTGCCAAAATTATATCAACCTGAACAGATGCATGATGTCTGAAGCATATAGAGAAAATGAATATCTCGTTCAAATCCCATCAAACAAAAGCGATTGTACCATTGTTCGATCCTGAAGGGAAATGCGAAGAATGCAGTTAGAGGTACTAATCTTATGAGCTACGTGTGCATACTATTCACCATCGGATTGATTATTCTCATTCACGAGACCGGGCACTTTGCCGCTGCCCGATTAACCGGGATACCGATAGAGCGATTCTCTGTCGGCTTCGGTCCGAAGCTTTACGCTCACCGGGGGAAGCACACCGAATACCTGATATCGCTCATACCGTTAGGGGGATATGTCCTTCCCGCAACCACCGAAGCCGACTTCTACAAAATCCCGGTTTTACGGCGCATCGTATTCTCACTGGGGGGACCCGTTGCCAATATAGGCTGCTCCCTGCTTATGCTCGCGATTGCACTGATAATACAGCAGGGCTTCTCGTTCACCGCGATATTCGTAAAACCGCCCGCGATTCTCAGCAGCCAGGCAGTAGCAATCGTCTCCGCACTACCGCAACTCTTTTCGAGGCCGGAAAGTATCTCCGGGATTGTCGGCATTGTCTCGCAGGGGGGAAAGCTCATCGGTGCGGAACCGCTCACCCTCCTGCGTTTCGGGGCATTTCTCAGCCTGAATCTCGCCATCTTCAATCTCCTGCCGATACCGGCTCTTGATGGCGGCAAGATTCTCCTCTTTCTGCTGGAGAAAATTCATCCCAGGCTGGTAAAGCTGCATATGCCCCTCGCTCTTGCCGGATGGGGCCTCATTGTCCTGTTGATGATATACGTAACCATTCTCGATGTACAGAAGCTCCTGGCCTGATATAATTCCGAAAGAGTCCATCAAGGAGGTCCGCCCTCTCGAATTCGTCAGAGCAACGTGATCAGGAGGGCTTCGAAAAGAGCGCCTGCGCCAGCAGACCGGCGAGGGAGGCGACCAGCATTCCGACCCCGGCGGTTGCAGCATCATCTCAGATTCTGCTCAGATATTCACCATATCTCGTCAATGCCGCCAGGGCATTGGCACCCCTGAGCGGTGAAGTGAGAAGGAGAATCCCATTCTTCTGAAGAGCCTCAACAAATGAGCCGCGCTGATCGATTATCCCCTGGTCAACCACCGGCACGATAGGCTTTCGGAAGGTTTTTATGAGATCAGTGATACCCCGGGCTATCTCCTCATCGGCTTTTATGAAGATATCGCCGAGCTTCTTCATCTCGTAAAGATCCGAATAGGGCGAGTTTTTGATGGCGCTCCCGCGCACCGATCCGTACCCCACACCGAGCAGCATGACGGAGTCGATGTACTCGCAGGCGAGGAGGGTTTTCAGGCACTCAAAGAGAGCACCCTCCTTCATGCCCGCGACAGTATCCACGGGATTTCCCCTGCTCCACCAGGGGGGCAGCAGGGTATCGAGCGTGGCGACCGTTTCGCTTGCAAGGCGAACAACCTCAAGACCCGCCCGCTCAAGGGCATCGGCAGCAAGAACGCCCCAGCCGCCGCCGAGGGTCAACACGCCGACACGACGGCCCGTCGGTCTCGGTTGAGAACACAATACCGTTGCAAAATCCTCAACCTCCTCAATACCGCGTGCCCGGAGTGCACCTGTCTGCGAGAAAGCCGCGCTATAGACATCGTCACGACCGGTCATGGAGCCGGTATGAGAGGCGCTGGCGGAAGCGCCGGCACCGGTTGACCCTGATTTGAGAACAATCACCGGCTTCTTCCGGGTCACCCGTTTCAGGGTGTCCAGCAATGCCCTTCCATCATCGATTCCTTCGATATATGATATAATGAGCTCCGTTTCGGGATCTTCGCCGAGATAGTGCAGAAAATCAACAGTGCTGAGATCGGCTTCATTCCCGCTCGAGATGGACCGGCAGATTCCGAGACCGCGACGTGTCAGGGCCCGAACGAGCGAATAGCCGACATTACCGCTCTGAGAGACGATGGAAACGGGACCGGGCTCCGGTACAATCGCGGGCATCAAAACGGTAAGCCGTTGAGGAATCATGCTGATCAACCCCATGCAGTTCGGCCCCATGAGCCTGATTCCATGCCGTTTCACAAAGCGTGCTATCTCCCGTTCGAGCTTTCGACCCGATTCACCCGTTTCCGAAAACCCCGCGGTAATCACCACGCAGGCTCTGATCCCCAGCTGCTGCACCTCTTCCAGCACGCTCATTACGTTCCGGGCCGGCACCACAATGACAACGAGATCAACAATCTCCGGAATGTCGCTGAGCCGGGGATACACCGGAACATTGAAAATATCCTTCTCGCCGGGATTGACAGGATAAATCCTCCCCTGATACCCTCCGAGAAGCGTGTTATGGAGGATGATGGCACCCCATTTTCTGAAATTGCGGGAGGCACCGACAATAGCCAGCGACTGCGGGTTAAAGAAAGAGATGATATCATCGGGAATAACTTTCATCGCTCATCTGCTCCTCTATGATTCTCCGATCATGCATCCTCGTTTTCATTACTGTTTGAGGAGGGGAATTCTGTTATCATCGAAAGCAGCATTACCGTGAACAACAGTAGAACGGTCAAGTGCGAAGTCAACAACAATGCCGTACGACATGCTGATTCGCACTGCAATCACTTGAGAATGATTTGTTTGAACAGTCAGGATGTCTATCCGAAAAGGGTGATTGTATACGCTATCGCGATGAGCGCATCAGTAACCAGCACCACCATAACATTCAATCCGAGAGCGGGGACGAGTCTTTCCGTATCATTTCCGTGCCGGATTGCAATCATTGCAGCGATTACCGCCACAGGGAGCGTCAGCAGGGCGATAAGCACCCATTTCGTCGTGATATCCAGAATCGGCAGAAGCAGAATGGTGGAGAAGACCAGGAAGAGGCAGAAGCTGTACAGGGAGGCCGCTTTCTCCTTCCCGAGGAATATGACAAGATGATATCGCCCCCCTCCTCTGTCAGCTTCGGCATCGGGAAACTCATTCAGGAACAGGAGGAGGCTTGTCAGTATGCCGGGGGGTATGGAGATCAGAAGCACTTCAAGCGGAATCAACTCGGAAAGCGGCAGCGATGGAGTACCGGTCATACCGATGTAGCTCCCCACGACAACAGCGGAACCGAGTGTGAGCCCCGCAAAGAGCTCTCCCAGAAGCCATCGGGCAAGAAAATCGGTATAGAATACTATTGCGATACCCCCCATTCCCATCAGCACTAAAATGAACCAGTGGGAGCGCACACTGAAATAGATGCCAATGGAAAAGGCGGCGAGGAGCGTGCCGATGGCAGCGCCAAGCACAGCCCGCGGGCTCGTCCTGGACGCCTGCAGCATGCCGCTTCCGCCGCTGAAGGGCGTTCGCCTGGTATGATCGTCAATGCCGGTGCGGTAATCGGAGTACTCATTGAAGAGATTAACCGAACTGTGGGCCAGAACAACACCGATAACGAGAAGAAGCGCGTGCAGTATATCGAAATGTCCCGTACCCGCCCTACTAATCCTCGAAGCGGCGAGGGCGAGCCCGATACATACGAGCAGGACGGCGAGGATCAGAAAATTCCCCCGAACCTGCGCTGTCCAGACCCTGATCCTGTTGCTAGTATCTTCTTTCATATATGATTACCCGGTAAAGAGAATAAAGAACGAGATACGTGCTATCTGCGATGAGATCATCATGGTAACAGTGAATAGTTAAAAGCAAACCGTGATGGGTAATTTCATTATCGTGACGAGAAACCGGCTGCCCGTTACTCGTCACCTCTCACCCGTCACGAGCATGAAGCATTTCCAAAACACTTTTTTTCATATCGAACTGATAAAAAATGCTTTTATCCTATTCCATGCGCGCAGGGAGAATCACAAAAACGAGGTTTTAGAAATGTCTCTCCCGGCACGAAAAACACCGTTTCCAGAAATGCCTTTATAAACATCTATACGGGAAGAGCTCGCGTATATTCACACGAGAAATGCCCTCCTCACCCGCATTGAAGAGACGGATGCAGCTCTCCCGGTATAGCGGCCTCGTATTGCCGAAAGGCCATACCGCTCGGAGCTGCAATTCCCTGACTCAGGAACCCCTGACTTTACCGAAATGCAATGCGAGCCCTATAGCGACGGCAAGTGCACCGATAAAAATGAGGAGAACGGAGAGTGAGAATCCACAGACAATACCCCCGACCCAGTAGATCAGAATATAGCCAATGACGAAATTAGTCATTCCCCAGAGCACATTCACCAGCGGTGACGATTCACCCACACCGGGCGGTTTCGCAAAGGGGCTCTGAAACTTGCTCCCCGAGATGCCCATCACGAAATGCGGCACTCCGTTTGCGAGAAAAGCGCCCGCAACGATGTAAGCGAGACAAACATACCAGGCCATAGCGATCCTCCTTGAAGCGTAAATATGGTGAGCCCGTATCAAATATTGCGCAATTCAAAGTGCAATCATTAACCTGTCATTCCATGCGGTCAACTCCTTTTCAGTCGTGCACCCTCCTCATACCTACGAGCGAAAATCGCCCGGAATCACCCTCTTCGTCAAAGCAGAGATGATGCAAATATTGTTGACAAAGGAAACTTGTCATGGCTTATCGAAGCGCAGGCCCTTGCTCACACATCACGCTCGTCGTTTTCCTCTTCTCCGTCAGGAATTGAAATTATCCATTGCAAAATGGTCGATTCCGTATCCTCATGAGGATAAGAGTGCTGAAGAAAAAGGAGGACGCATGGTTTCGGGAACGGCGTCAATTGCCATCCTCATACTGGCCATTGCCCTTATTATAATCCTCACCTCACGATATAAAGTGAATGCCTTCATCGTGTTACTGCTCGTATCGATACTCTACGGGCTTCTGGTGCAGATGCCGCTTCCTGAAATCATCAAGCATCTCCGGGATGGCTTTGGGAAAACGCTGGGATATATCGGCATCGTCATTATCGCCGGCACCATTATCGGCACCGTGCTTGAAAAAACAGGTGCAGCTCTCTCGATGACCAACGCCGTACTGAGAATACTGGGCAAGGAGCGTTCGCCGATGGCAATGAGCGTTGCAGGGTATATTGTCTCCATTCCCGTTTTCTGCGATTCCGGATATATCATCCTCTCGCCCCTGAATAAAGCGCTTTCCCGGGAAACGGGGAAATCGATGGCGGTCATGGCCGTCGCGCTCGCTTCCGGATTGTACGCAACACACTGTCTCGTTCCACCGACTCCGGGTCCCATTGCCTCGGTCGGCATTCTCAAAGCCGATCTCGGAACGGTTATTGGCCTCGGATTGCTCGTTTCGATTCCTGCAGCGCTTGCCGGGTATTTCTGGGCGACCCGCTATGCACGGCGATATCCCGTTGATCCCGATCTGGATGAATCCTTCGATTCGCTGATGGGAAGATACGGGACACTTCCGAAAGCCACCCTTTCCTTCGCACCGCTTCTGATCCCGATACTGCTCATATTGCTGAAATCGCTTTCTGACTATCCGACAAAACCTTTCGGGGACGGGTTCGTCGCCAGGCTTTTCAGCTTCATCGGGGATCCGGTTATTGCGCTGATCATCGGGGTCGGACTTTCCTTATTACTCGTCAAGCGGGAATATTTCAGGGTGGCAATAAGCGACTGGATGGCAGACGGTATTAAGAATGCGGCATTGATACTGGTAATAACGGGTGCCGGTGGCGCCTTCGGGACCATTCTGCGGGCATCGCCGATAGACGATTTCCTCGGGAGCTCACTGGCCCGGGTGAATATCGGGATACTCCTCCCCTTCCTGATTGCCGCGGCAATAAAAACATCCCAGGGGTCCTCCACCGTTGCCATCATCACCACATCGTCGATAATGGCTCCGCTACTCGGAGGCCTCGGGCTGAATCCATCATTAACCGTTCTGGCAATCGGTGCCGGATCCATGACCGTCTCGCACGCAAACGACTCCTATTTCTGGGTGGTATCCCAGTTCTCGAATATGGATGTCTCCACAGCGTACAGAACGTACACCTCGGCAACGCTCATTCAGGGGCTCGTTTCGATAATCGTGATAGCAATCCTGTCGCTCTTCTGAAAATGGCTTTACTCCGCCGGATAAGCACGGAGCTCTTTCCCGGCGGTCATATTTCATCACCGCATCCCCGTACAGTGTGTCGGGCGGTGTTCACGATGAAAAAAAATTGCTTCTTCCTCATCTCCCGAGTATTATGCATTATAGCCACAATCAGGAGCGCATCTCACCGTGTTCTTTCTTCGCTGTCCGAATTGCAAGGCCATGGTCTGGGAGGACCTGCACGCGTTGAAGAGCGGAATCCCGACAAGATTCCGGTGCATACGCTGTGGACGGGTTATCACCCTCGGCAGGTGCTCGGCATGCCGGAGGAGGGCATGGAAGAGGCTCTCGGATATCGTGGAAAAAAACGGGAACAAGCCGGTGGTGCGGTTTCAGTGCGAGCACTGCAAGAGAATCATCGGCATACTGCTTGACTGATCTCTGAGAAGATTCTGAAGGATATCGCATCACCTCTCAATTGACTGAACATACTCCTCGTAGCTCACCTCACCGAGGGCATCCATCTCCTGAATCTCAAACCCGACCGTGATTGTCTTGTTGGGCAGAATTGAGATATCGCTCACCGCTGACAGCACTGACACCCGCCTATTCCCCGGCAGCATCATATCACAATACACGAGACTCCTGTCCTTAAAATACCGGATGTATTTCCGTTCCTTGAACACAATCCCGAAGCCGGTCTTCCAGAGCTTGTTCACAATAAACTTTTCCGGCGTTTTATAGAAGATATTATTATTCATGAACAGCTCATCAATATGGATGGTGAGCTTCTTCACGCTGGAAAGGGTCGACTCGCCGAAGGGACTCTTACCGTTTACCTGCATATACCCGTAGGGCATCTTGCCCTGGTACAGGAAGGGAACGGAAATCTCAGAGATAATCTCCCTCCTGTTTTTCAGAATATTATCCTTCGCATAGATATTGCTCAGATAAAAGTTAACCAGCTTTTCGCGCTTCTTATCCGGCTTTTGAAAATCCGGAATGAAGAGCGCGGTTCTCTGGTTCAGAAAATATTTCATCCGCATATCAGGTCCCTCATTGCAGAGGTATATCCGGTAATAATCGAAGGCATTCTCTATCTCGTCGAATATCTGCTCCTTGATGGCATCAACTTTCTTTATCCGCTGAACGATGGTATTCTGTATAATAAAATCAGAGATGATGCTGGCAATATATATCAGCTTTTTCCCATCATCGGTATCGCTCCCCTCCTGAGCGGCACCGATGAACTGAAACCTGACGGGTTCGAAAACGAATACCGTATCCTCCGCTTTCTCAACGTATCTCAGAGAGAGGTGAATGGTAAACTTTGCTGTTGGTACTACCACCAGACACTCTTCGGGAACGTTCTTCATTTGTGTTATCTTGAAAGCGACCTGTCCATCCGTATAGCCGAAAAACTTGACCGAAATGTTCCCGCCCTCGAGCTTCAGATATACTTCGCTGTTAATGAAATAGGCATAGAATATCTTCTCGAAGCTGCTCTTATCGGTTACGGTTTTTATCTTTTCGAACTTCACGGCATTGTCGCTTCTCTTTTTTTGCGGCACAGCTCCGGGCGAGGAGATAATCACCCGCAAAAATAATAATATCTTTTCTCATCATCAATGCAATCATTATTTTCCACGGGGGATTTCAGTGATATTGTCGCCCTTTCCGCTCATTTCAACAGGGAGGCAGCGATGGTCTCTCTATACCTTGAACCGGTTGCGGTCCGGCATGGTGAAGAGCATACCTGCAGGGCACCGTTGAGCGATACTTTCCCGAAAGTGATTCCGGTTGCTCTTAAAAAGCTGCCGAACAGGCGTACCGTATTTCACCGGAAATCCCGCTCCGCCGACAACCTGAAGTAATGCGAATGGTATGCCCGTCCCCTCAACCGACGAGGCCAAGCTGCTCGAGCTCTTCGGCAACGTTGGAGAGACCGAGCGCCTCAAGGGTGGCCCGCTTCTGCAGACCCGTCTCCGGATTCCATCCCCGCAGAAGATAAAATTCTCTCCGCATCTCCTCGAACTTTCCGCGATCAAGTATGTTACCCCGAACGGTGGCCGGCTCTGCGCCGGGGCCCGGCACAATGAGCTGCGGGTTTAGCGGATCGCTCTGTACAGGCTCGGTGAAATTAATTTCGGCCGGCACATCATCATCCCGTGCTCGCCATCCCTCCCGGAGGAGTATAGCCCGCTGCAGGTTGAATATGCGATCCCCGTAGCGCAGCAGATCCTCTTCATCGGTGTCAATGCCGGTCACCGCAGAAAACAGCCTGCTCTCCAGCGCCGAATCGCCACTATTATCGGGCGTGTTGAATGAGTCCATCATGGGCCAGGCGGCATCGCAGAGGACGAGGCTGTCCTTGGCGTACGTTCGATTCTGAATCCGTACCGCGGCAATGGCCTTCCCCTCATAGGTGGTCATATCCCACGCCTTCTCATGCCCCCAGAATTCAACCGCTGCCGCCCGGAATACTTCGTCTGTGGTGGGAGAGAGATCCGGCCGTATGCGGTGCAGCAGCCAGCGTGCGATCAGATAGCTCACCTCGTGCAGCTGGGCGATCGGCTGCCGCGGCTCCAGAGCGTAGATAAGCGCATGGGGGATATATTCCCGCGGCGAATAGTATCCTCCCATTCCAACACCGGTCATATGCTCGTTAAAATGCGCACGGGCGCCCTTCCCCAGCCGTTCGCTGATCCTGAGGAGCCCCTCGGCGAGAACATCGCCGAAGCCGACGCGCCGCGCTATCATGTCGACGAGCCCCTCGATGAATTGAATGCTGCCTATGCTGCTCATATCGAGCCCGATGTCCTTCTCGGCAAGAAATCCGGACTGATGGCAGGCGTTCAGCCAGGTGATGAGATTGTCGAGCTCCATGGTGCAGATACCATAATCATTGCAGACCGCCGTCGCATCAACGGCATCATCTATGCCATGTCCGGTCATGAATACCCAGGGCATGTAGAAAACCATCGATTGGCACTTCCGGACAACATCGCGGCCGGACGCCGTCTGGAAGGTGCCCCGGAGACAGTCAAGGCCGCATTGGTAGCAGGGGGCCTTCCCTACGTACCGCATGTACTTCTTGGGGATGGGCATTCTGAGGGTACCCCGCTCGCTCAGCTTGATAGTGTAGCGGTTCAGCTCGATAAGCTTCTTCCGATCGGCAACATTCGGTTTTCCGCTTCCTATCACCGCAATGGCCTTCAGCTTCTTTGAGCCCATGACCGCACCGAAACCGCCGGTAACGCTCCCCTCGTTATCGGTCATCACCGTCGCCGCACGGCACCTGTTCTCGCCGGCGATGCCCGTCGCGAGAAAGCGCACTTTCTCCCCGTGCGCCTCCCGCAGGAGCTTTTGCGTCTCCCAGATATTTTTCCCCCAGAGCGATCCGGCATCCCGTATCTCGGCCTTCCCATCGTGAATCCAGATATAGCTCGGCTTCTCGGCGCACCCGGTCACGACAATGCCGTCATACCCGGCTCGCTTCAATATCGGACCAAAAAAGCCGCCGAGGTTCCCGTAGCAGAACCGCTCCGGCAGGAGCAGCGGCGATTTACTGATCATCTCGAAGCGGGAAGCCCCCTGCGCTCCGGTCGCGCCGAGGGGACCGCTCATCAGAATCAGGCAGTTTCCCGGATCGAAGGCGCCCGTCGAAGGGCTCACCTCATCCCAGTATATTCGCGTCGCGATGCCTCTTCCGCCCAGAAAATCGCCATATCGCATCGTATCCAGCTCAGTTATCTCCGAACGGGTCAGATCCACTCGCAGAATCTTTCCGCACCAGCCGTATATCGCATCTCCCATGTTCATTGCCCTTTCACTCAATTGTTCATTTAATGAAATTTTTCACTATAATAATAAAGAATCAGACAGGATTACAGGAGTTTATGGAAAGGTCATCACGTAACGGATAAT
>Ga0180434_10008865_pt1 | contig 11034 bp, 10 predicted proteins | sample SS_ome_7_FD_132453 | JGI IMG/M metagenome (GOLD analysis project Ga0180434, IMG submission 132453) | Hypersaline lake sediment archaeal communities from the Salton Sea, California, USA - SS_1_D_2 metaG | ecosystem: Environmental > Aquatic > Non-marine Saline and Alkaline > Hypersaline >... | reverse complement strand
TAGAGCTTCAGCAAGCATCTCTGCCTCCTCATCATCTCCATCTGATGCAGCTATCATCGATTTTATGGCCTTTATTTGTTCAACGAGCATGAAGTATTCCCTGACCATTGCGGTGTCGTCGGCTTTAACCTCTCCCCCAGGTCGGATGATTTCCTTTAGGCCACGAAACGCCGCCTCAAGCTCATGCTTCCAGAGGTTAAAGGTATAGGGTTTGACGATGGAGCGCAATTCTTGGTCGAGATGTGCGGTGGCAACAAATGTGCACGCCGGCATAAGCAAGCCAACCAAGATCAGACCAACCATTATTGTCTTTCTTAGTCTGGTCATCGCCCAACTCCACAGCTGGCAGTTGCTAAGCCTTCAGCGCCTCATCAACGATTTGCGCCACGTATCTTGCTATCGCTGGAGCGCTGGTCAGGCCTGGTGATTCGATACCGATCAAGTTTACAAACCCGGGCAGGCCTTTATCGCTCTCATCCCGAATAACGAAATCTGTGAAACCTGCCTCAGGCTCCTGCAATGTCGGCCTAACGCCCGCCATTTCAGGCTCAAGGTCGTCAAGTTGAATACAAGGCAAATACTTTACTACCGAGTCATAGAAGACTTGTTTATGCCGAGAGTCAACCGAGTAATCTATTTCATCCACATATTGGCTGCTGGGCCCCAGTAGCATCTTCCCGTCGAGGTTCAGGGTGATGTGAATGCCGATACCTGCTCCTCGCGGCCGAGGTATCGGGTATATTAGCCTGTTGACCAGCTTATTCTTGCTCCCCCTGACAGCAAAGTATTCCCCTTTGCAATAGTATAGCTTGTAGCCAGCACCGACTATGTCTATCCCAGCCATCGCCGCCACCTGGTCGCAATTCAGACCAGCAGAGTTGACTATAACCCTGGTGGCAAAGGAAAAACAGCCTGAGGCATCCTCTACAGCGACTTGATACTCACTCCCAAGCCTTTCGATTCCCACAGCCTTGGACCTGTAGGCCGCCCTGGCTCCATTTTCTCTCGCCATTGCCAGGAAGTAACCCATCAGGCCATAGGCATCGATAACGCCAGTGGAGGGCACTAAAAGGGCGGCAACTGCCTTCAGATTGGGCTCCATCTCCGCGATCTCTTTTCGGTCGAGCAACCTCAATCCCTCCACGTTATTCCCCCTGCCCCTCTGTAAAAGTGCTTCCAGTTGCTCAGCCTCCGAGTTGTCTACAGCAACTACCAGCTTCCCCGTTCTTTGGCAGCCTATCCCACGCCTATGGCAAAGCGAGTAAAGGCTAGCATTTCCCTCTACGCAAGTTTTGGCCTTGAGCGAGCCTTCGGGGTAAAAGATGCCGGAGTGGATGACCTGACTATTCCTGCTGCTCGTTTCCTGGCCGAAAGAGTCGTTCTTCTCCAGTATATAGACCTCTCTTCTCCCATCAGCAACTTGTGCAGCTATGGCCAAGCCGACAACGCCGGCACCGATTATGGTAATATCGACTGCGCGTGACATCCTACACCCGGATATACCATGACCTCACAATTTACTCTCCTGTTTTCATTTCTTGGAGGGCAAGGGCTGCTGCCCCCAGCACGCCGGAATTGAGCTCTAGCTGAGGGAGAGCAAAGCGTACCACCTCATGTGCCGCCTTAAATGCCTTTTCTTTCACCACTTTTATCGCCGGTTCCAGGAGCATCTCACCCATGTTGGATAAGCCACCGCCGATAATTATCAATTCCGGATTGAATATGTTCACCAAACTGACAAAGCCCACCCCCACGTAGTAGCCAGTCCGTGTGATAAGCTCCCTGGCTAGTGCATCCCCTTCCTGAGCTGCTGAATGAACGGTCTCTGCCGTAACCTGCTCTATATCGCCCTGGGCATGATCGAGAATAGATGTTTTCTCCCCTTCTCCAATCTTCCGTCTGGCTTCTTTGGCCAGGGCAGTTCCTGAAGCCAGAGTTTCCCAGCACCCGATGTTTCCGCAATTGCAGCGTGGCCCATTGACATCGATGGTCATGTGTCCTATCTCGCCGGCAGCACCCGAGGTTCCACTGTAGAGCTTGCCGTCGATGATAATACCGCCACCAATGCCGGTGCTGATAGTAACGTAGATAAGGTTGCGGGCACCTCTGCCAGCGCCAAAGCAAAGCTCACCCAGAGCCGCAGCATTGGCATCGTTTACCAGGAAAGTTTTCACCCCAAGCTCCCTCGCAATAATATCGCGGAGAGGAACGTCCTTCCACCCCGGCAGATTAGGTGAGGAGGAGACAATCCCTGTGTCAGGGTTGCAGGCACCCGGAGCCCCCACACCGATGGCCTTGACCTCAGCTATAGTTATGCCTGCTTGCTTCAAGGCCCGGCGGGCGGCTTGGAGGATCTCATAGATAACCGCCTCAGGACCCTTCTCAGCCGGTGTGACGCTATGGTCGCGGGAGAGCATTTCTCCCTGGGAATTGACCACAGCAGCCAGGATCTTGCTGCCGCCGAGATCGATACCGAGAATCAAATCTTCAGGCTTGGTCTTTGTATTCATTTTTGATTCCTTTTTCTATCGGCGTTAATTATATGCCTTAAGCATCGTACTGACAAGCAAAGGCAACTGGATGATGATGTGGCTTGACATTGTCGATATAATATGGTATCTTATTAGATAATACTGGATAAAATAATCAACTATAAGACGGTAAGCCATAGGAGGCCCCATGGATGATGACAAAGGCAGAAGGCGAACGGTAAAGCGAAAGAGCGAACCGAAGCCGGTGCATGATCATGTCGAGGTCCTGGTTATGGACGACGAACATGGTGTGCGGAGCGTGCTTACAGAGGCTTTGGCTGCCAATGGTTACATAGTGTATCTAGCCGATGGAACTAAAGCAGTTGAGGTCATGAATGCCAGAAAGTATGACCTGATCATCACAGATTTGAGAATGGCAGTCATGGATGGCTTGCAAACATTAGCGCTGGCTAAGGAGAAGTCGCCGGAGGCAAAGCTCGTTGTGATCACAGGATATCCTTCCGAGGAATCGCTGCAGTCTTGTCGGGAGCTAGGCGTCGACCGCTATCTTGTTAAGCCATTCTCAATAAACGAAATCCGGCAGGTCGCCAAGAACGTTCTGCGAGGCAAGAGCCCCTCAGTCCAATAAGGACTGATCGATTTGGTAAAAGACGGTTTGTCCACCTTAATGCCGGTGCACATCGGGATACCAACCACGCCTTATGATAGGCAAGGAAAAGGGTTGGAGCAAAGTAAGATGGATTCGGGCGCCGATATCCTACATGAGCTACGCACGCCGCTGCACTCAATTCAAGGCTTTGTCAGGCTAATCCTGGATGGCAAAGTCCCCGACCCGGAAACACAGCGGCAATTTTTGACCATTGTGGAGCGGGAGAGCCAACGTCTCAACAATCTGGTCGATGAACTGCTTGACGCCTTTGCCTCAGGTTCAGGGCCAAAGGCCATCAAAAACGAGTGTGTCTCGATTAGATACGTGATCCTTGACACCATTATGAAGCTGGGCGGCCTGGCCGCCGAGAAGGAGATAACCATCGATACCGATCTAGATAACACTTTGCCCGCTGTAGAGGGTGACGAGCAGGCGCTGAGTCAGGTGGTCACCAATCTGCTCCACAATGCCATCAAGTTCAGCCCGCAAGGGAGCAAGATTACCGTTAGAGCCAATAAAATGGACAGCAAGCTTCTGACGCAGGTGACGGACGAAGGCGTTGGCATCACTAGAGAAATAATTCCTAATCTATTTGAGAAATTCTACCGCGGCCATAGCTCGATGATGCCGGATGCTTGCGGGACGGGTTTAGGCCTTCACATCTGTAAGCAGATCGTTGGGGCCCATGGCGGCCAGATTTGGGTAGAGAGTGAGCCAGGCACAGGTAGCACCTTCAGCTTCACTATACCTTTGCCCCAAAGCGAGCTGGCAACCAGTGACGAGGCCCGAAGAGGAAAGCCCCATGACAGGGAAGATCCTGATCATCGAAGATGACCCCAGTGCTACTAGTTTCGCCTCCTATGCGCTGGAGCAGGAGGGCTACCAAGTGCTCACCGCTGCTAACGGCGTGGAGGGCCTGAAAATGGCACTGGAAGAGAAGCCTGATATCCTCGTCCTGGATGTCATGCTGCCCGGCATGGATGGCTTCGAGCTTTGCCATCGTTTGAGGAATGAGGCCTCAATGGCCAAGTTACCCATCATGATGCTCTCGGTGAAGGGGAGAGAAAGCGATAGGGACATGGGGCTCAAGGTAGGCGCTGACGAATACCTTACCAAACCCGCAGATCCAGCTGAATTGGTCGCCTGTGTCGGGAGCCTTCTTGAAAGAAAGGGCGCAGCCCAGATGGAAGGAGGCCATCACAACTTTGAATACCTCAAATTCTGGCCGCGCGATGAGAGGAATGAGGAGGCAGTGTGACACACTCTCAAAAAACGCCGCAAGGAAAGGACCCCATAGAGGCAGTGGCGGAGACCGGGCTGCTCAGCGCCGACGAGCTGGAAGCTGCCCGCGAGCGACAGCAGAAATCAGGGAAGAAAGCAGCCGAGGCTTTGACTGAACCAGGGATGACCACAGCTGAGAACCTTGCCCGCATGTTAAGTTTGCGGCTGAATATACCTCTCATCGACTTGAAACGGCACAAGAGCCAGCCCCAAGCTCTGGAGCTCATCCCCGCAGAATTGGCTCGCAAACATAAGATCGTGCCTTTGGATGTTATCAACGATGCCCTGTTTTTAGTCATGGCCGATCCAGAGGATGTCCAGGCCATGACCGCAGTTGCTAACCACACGAAGATGAAGATCGTGCCCACCATGGCCATCGCCGAGGAGGTGCAGCAAGCCATTTGGCTCAACTACGGGCTTAGAGGGGAAATCGAAGAGCAGATGCAGGGGGGCACACCCAAAACCTCCGCTGAGGTGCAGCAAGCAATCGGGCCCAAAGACAAGCTTAGCCGGGAGATCGAAGAGCAGCTGCGGCGTCTCACCCGCAAAACCTACGGCGAGGAGGCTAAGGCCGAAACCCTTATGCGGGCGGTTGCTGAGGCTCCCATCGTCCGCGCTGTCGACCTCCTGGTGCGCCAGGCAGTGGAGGATCGGGCCTCAGATATTCATATCGAACCTCAAAAAGACAGGCTGCGCGTTCGCTATCGCATCGACGGTATCCTCCACGACGTCGCCTCCGTGCCGCTAGATTTCCACGTCTCGGTTATCTCCCGAATCAAGGTGCTGGCTCAGATGGATATCGCCGAACGCAGGCGCCCGCAGGATGGTCAGTTCTCCTATGACGTTGATAGCAAGCAAATAGATATTCGCGTCGCAACTTTCAACACCATCTATGGGGAGATGGGGGTGCTCAGAATACTGGATAAGTCCCTGCCCATGTTCGCATTATCCCAGCTTGGCCTGCTGCCCCAGGCTCTGGAGAGATATCAACAAATGCTCAAATCCCCCCTGGGGATGATCGTAGTCGCTGGCCCTACAGGTGCCGGTAAGACCACCACCCTCTACGCTTCGCTCAACCAGCTAGATCACGATGAACGGAAAATTATCACCGTCGAGGACCCGGTGGAGTATCAATACGGCGATATTAGCCCCAGTGAGATCAATCCCAAAGCGGATATCACCTTTGCCAGCGGGCTGCGGGCGATAATGCGCCTCGACCCTGATGTTATCCTCGTCGGCGAGATCCGAGATTCCGAAACGGCAAATACAGCAGTTCAGGCAGCTCTCACCGGGCATCTGGTTCTTTCCTCCATTCACGCCAACGATGCCGCAGGGGTCATTTTCCGCCTGCTGCACCTTGGTATCGAACCCTTCCTGCTGTCATCAGCGCTTGTAGGCATTGTGGCCCAAAGGATGGTGCGCCGCGTCTGCCCTAATTGTAGTGTGCCTACCGAGGCTAAGGCCGAGGAGAAAATTGCCTATCAACAGGAAGTGAATGAGATGTTAACCCAATTCCATTATGGCACAGGATGCAACAACTGCGCTGGAACGGGCTACCGGGGACGAACCGGCGTGTTCGAGGTTCTGTCGATAACCGAGGGGATGAGGAAGCTAATCCTAAGCGGTGCTAGCACTGACGAACTCCATGCCCAAGCGATCAAGGAAGGCATGATGAGTATGAGACGTGACGGCATGCTCAAGGTGAAAGAGGGCATTACCACACCCTATGAGATCTTGCGTAATGTGTTCTCTATCGACAGTGGTGGTCGAAGCGAACAAGATGGGAGCATTGATGAAAAACCGCGCGTCCAAGAAGCAGGAGAGACTACAGAATCCACTGAGGTCCTAGACCGTGTGCTCACTATCGGCAGTAACGGTGAAAGAGAACAGAACGAGTACGAGAGACCACACGAGCCTAAAGCAGGGGAGACTATTGAGCCCCCTTTGCCCGGCGGCCACTCCCTCGAAACCTATGTTCGTGACTATATGCCGGACATAGCAGGTGAACTCTTGCCCATCCACATCCGAAACCTGCCAGAGCTGGTCTGGGCTACTATCCTCTACCTGCGGGGGAAACACCCGAAGCTAAGTAGTACTACGCAGGTTACCCGAGCGCTGATCGAAGTTGGACTGCCAGTGCTGGCAGAGATCATGGGAGGCATCCCGACACTAAAAACGCTTATGGAGAGAGCGTATTTGGAAGGTGAGGAGCGCCAAAGGGAGGAACTCCTTGAAAGCCAGTTCGAGGTACGGCTATCTGTAACTAAGTTTAACAAAACGGCGTATTGTACAAGTAAAGAGACGTTGTTCCGGCTGAATGAACTCGCAGATGATCTCGGCCTCGGCCGGCCTACTATGGCGACCCTTGCGCTAGTGGCTGGAATGGCTCAGAGCATCCTTTGGGTGCCAGATAAGCATCGGAATAAAGCACTAGATGAGCTCAAGGAATTTGAAAAATGGCTGGAGAGAAGGAAGATTACATAGTGTGTTTAATGAAAGCCGGCCAGTGCTTAGGCAACAGGGTATTATTTCTACTGCTAACGTAAAACCAAGCAGTGGTCTTCTCAAAACCATCCAACAGCACCTTACTCAACGCTCTGATAAACAGTGGATTCGAATCTTTGCAACCCCCTTAAGCATCCAATCTGCTTGCTACCTCCTTAAAACTCAAGCGTGACAAAAGCATCCCAAGCATAACGCTTGCCCGCCGGTTCTCTATCAACACGGCGTATTCATCGCATAAGAAACTTGACTGCTATGGCCATAAAAGGGTAGGATAGAGTGAGGGATATATACCAGTTATAGGACACGACCGTAACATCATCGCAATACCGATGGTGCTGTGGCTCGGAGCCACTTTAAATTCGAAGCTACTGTAGAATATGGGTGTAGACGCTGCTGATATGAAGTTATGGAGAACGCCCTTCGACCAGGCAGAAAAGGCCACCAAGCCAGGGAAGGTGCTAATCAACAAGGAGAGGTGCAAGGGCTGCGGCTACTGCGTGGAATTCTGCCCCAGAGGGGCACTCATGATGAGCGAAGAACTAAGCCCCAAGGGCTACTACCTCGCCGCTATAGCAGACGAGAGCAAATGCCTGGGCTGTGGCCTGTGTGAGGTAATATGCCCTGAATTTGCCATCCGCTTAGCCTCAAATGGCAACGAGGACTGAAGAGACTCGCCTATGTCTGAAGATGGGATACTCTGTGGCGAATTTTTCATGAATGGCGATGTGGCTTGCGCCGAAGGGGCCATCAGCGCAGGTTGCACCGTCTTTGCCGGCTATCCCATCACTCCGGCTACAGAGGTATCCGAGCGGATGAGTGAGCGGCTCCCTCAGGTAGGGGGCATATACATCCAGATGGAGGATGAGATCGCATCTATGAATGCTGTACTGGGCGCATCCTGGGCGGGGGTGAAAGCAATGACGGCTACCTCCGGGCCCGGATTCAGCCTGATGATGGAGAACCTGGGATTGGGGGTGATGTTGGAAACGCCCTGCGTTCTGGTCAACATCCAGCGGGCCGGCCCCTCCACCGGTTTGCCCACCATGGTAGCACAAGGGGACATGATGCAGGCGCGCTGGGGCTCGCATGGCAGCTATGAGATCATCGCCCTAGCCCCCAGTTCACCGCAGGAGATATTCGAACTTACCATCACGGCATTCAACCTGTCGGAGAAATACCGGGTTCCCGTGCTTATCATGTCCGACGAAGCCGTGGGCCACATGAGCGAAAAAGTAGTCATACCACGGGTAGCGCCAGAGGAGCTTGCAAGTCGGCGCCGACCCAACGTAGCGCCGGAGCGATACCTCCCCTATGAGCCTGATGAAGACCTGATCCCTCCCATGGCCATTGCCGGTGAGGGCTATCGCTTCCACGTTACCGGCCTAACCCACAATGAGAGGGGCTACCCGGAGATGACCGCCGAGGCCCAGGATCGGCTGGTGCGCCGGTTGGTGGACAAGATAAGACTGAACAGGAAAGACATCATCAGATATGAAGAGGTCGGGGTAGAGGATGCCGACGTCATAGTTTGCGCCTATGGAATCACCACCCGCATTGCCCGTCATGCGGTGCAGCAGGCACGGGATGAAGGGATTCGGGCGGGCCTGCTGCGGCTGATAACGGCGTGGCCATTTGCCGAAGAGCGTATCAGGGAGCTTGCGCCGCAGGTCAAGGCTTTCGTAGTCCCGGAGATAAACTACGGGCAGATGGTGCTGGAGGTAGAGCGGTGTGCTGGCAAGGCCAGAACATTGCTCGTGCCTCACATGGGAGGCGACGTGCACCTTCCACAGACCATCCTGGAAGCGATAAGGGAAGCAGTGCAATGACAAACATGGTAACGGTGGCTGACAACCCCATAGATTGCTACCTCAGGGTAGACAGGATACCGCATATCTGGTGTGCTGGGTGCGGCATCGGGCCGGCAACAGGGTGCTTCATCAGGGCTATTCATCGCACCGGGCTGGACCCAGACAAGATAGCCCTGGTCTCAGGGATAGGCTGCACTGGCAGGGTGGCAGGCTATGTGAAGCTGGATTCCTTTCACACCACACACGGCCGCGCTCTCCCCTTTGCCACCGGCTTGAAGCTGGGAAACCCCGACCTGAACCCGGTGGTATTTTCCGGAGACGGCGACTTGATAGCCATAGGGGGTAACCACCTCATCCACTCAGCCCGCCGCAACATCGATATGACCGTCATCTGCATAAACAACTTCAACTACGGTATGACAGGTGGACAGATGGGGCCCACCACCCCCCTCGACGCACGTAGCACCACCTCGCCTTACGGCAATTTCGAATATCCCTTCAACGTGCCCTACTTGGTGGCCGCCAGCGGGGCCACCTACGTGGCTCGCTGGACAGTGTTGCACCTGCGCCAACTGGAGAGGTCTATCGCCGAGGCCCTGACCAAGCCCGGCTTCAGCTTCATAGAGGTGATAAGCCCCTGCCCCACGGTATACGGGCGCATGAACAAGCTACCCCGGGGCCTAGACGAGATGCGCTCCTACCAGCAAAGGAGTGTAATCCGAAATGGAGCAGACCCAAAGGATGCAGATATAGCTTTGGATGGCCCTATCGTGGTGGGCAAGTTTGTTGACATAGAGCGCCCTACGTTCTGGGACATGTGCAAGCAAATGCTTGACAGGGCAGGCATGCAGAAAAAACCATAACCACGGAGCGCATTGGGAGCTCTCGAAAGATAACAGACTGGAAGAAAAGTTGCGAACAGAAGTACGAATAGCGGGATTCGGCGGACAGGGGATAGTGCTGGCGGGGCAGATCGTGGGCCAAGCCGTTTCTATATACGATAAGGGATTCGCCACCCTCACCCAGAGCTACGGGCCGGAGGCGCGCGGCGGCTCATGCACCGCCGAGTTGGTGATCTCAGACGAGCCCATAGGCTATCCCTACGTATTCAGCCCGCAGATACTCATCATCCTCTCGCAGGAGGCCCATGCCAGGTACGGGCATAATCCGCCCCCGGGAACCTTGGTGATTATAGACCTAGACCTGGTAAAACCCGATCCATCCCAAAACCCAGCACCACTCTCCATACCAGCCACCCGCATGGCGCAGGAGATGGGCCGGGCAGTAGTGGCCAATATCATCATGCTCGGATTTCTGGTGGCCGTGAGCAATCTGGTTTCCTCCGAGGCGCTCCAGAAGTCCATCCTAGCCTCTGTGCCCGAAGGGACCGGAGAATTCAATATCAAGGCCTTCGAGCTGGGATATAGCTACGGGCAGGAGCACGGGAGGCGGAGCGAGAACACAGATGGCTAGGCGCGTTGCTCTAATCGGTGGCAGTGTAGCTGTAGCACAGGCCGCCCTCACCCTGGCCGAGTTGGGCGTGGAGGTCACAGTAATCTCACCTTCAGCGGCGCTGGGCTCAGATAATAATATCAACACCTCGGGCACTTCTTCTCAAGATTTGCTCCGCATCTGGCCCCTGCTGGTACGGGCAGCGAGCCACCCGCGCATCAATCTGTACACCAACTCCCGTGTAGATGCCATAGCAGGCAAGCAGGGGAGGTTCACGATACGGGCAACCAGAAACCCCCGCTATGTGCGCGAGGACCTGTGTACCAGCTGCGGCCGCTGCGAGGAAGCATGTTCAGTAAAGATATCCTCCCTGGTAGACGGCCGAAGGGTGACCCATACGGCTATCCACGCACCCCTTCTGGGTGCAAAGGCGGTGCCCTCAGCGTACTGCATAGACAAGGGTGGCATTTCCCCCTGTCAGGCAGCCTGCCCCCTCGGTATCAATGTGCAGGGGTTCACCTCCCTGCTGGCGAAGTGCAAGGTGGATAAAGCCCTGAGCCTAATAAACGAGGCAGCACCCTTGGCCGGGGTGCTCGGCCGTGTATGCACCCATCCCTGCGAGGACAATTGCAAGCGAGGCGAAGTTGACAGCCCGGTATTCATCCAAGCCCTGCATCGCTATGCCGCGGACAATGCCATCGAGGGCATACACTACAGCCGCAAAGCCCCCGCTAGCTCTAGGAAGGCGAAAATAGCTATCGTAGGCAGCGGCCCCGCCGGGTTAGCCGCTGCCTGGGAGCTGGCGCGCCGGGGCTACAGCCCCACCATATTCGAATCCCGCGGTGTG